>Ga0134125_10000560_pt1 | contig 49334 bp, 43 predicted proteins | sample KB31751_FD_96464 | JGI IMG/M metagenome (GOLD analysis project Ga0134125, IMG submission 96464) | Terrestrial soil microbial communities with excess Nitrogen fertilizer from Kellogg Biological Station, Michigan, USA - KB3-175-1 | ecosystem: Environmental > Terrestrial > Soil > Unclassified ... | reverse complement strand
ATTATTTAACCAACCACGGATTATGTTATCCTGGTCCGGATATAAATATGATTTTTTTATAGCATACTTTAATTCTTCGGGAGTGTTTACCTGCCCTGTTATATCAGCAAAACCATACCCGCCAAAATGCCCATTTTCAATTAGCACAAGCGATTTCTCCTCCCGGTGCCGCCCATCATCCATAATTAAAAAATCCTGGTTACCAAATGTATACTCCTTTATTATTTGCAAAGCTCTTTTATTATATTCTTCAGCACTTTCTTCATCCTTGCAAATACCATTACATTTTTTTATATGATGGTTGAAACAAACTGCATCTTCTTCTGTTAACCCACAGTATCTAAGGCAAAGAATATGTTCATCGAGCCATCTTTCCAGGCACTCACGGGCACTTAAATAGCTGGTAAATGAGTGCAGGGCATTGTAAGCTTCTTCAAAAGAAGTTATTTTAAAATTAACAATCTCATTTTCATCCCGGTGCCAATTGATGGCATGTGTGAATTTATCTGCCATACGGGCTCTATTAAATGGCGGATGATGTTTTTTTATCTCTTCCGATTCTATTAGTAATGCTACCAATTCGCTACCTGTCAATTGAAAACTCACATCATATAATTCACTCAGCATACGTTTGCCTTTTCGTTCTTTTGTATTGAAATGGCTTAATGCGCGCTGATACATATTGGTGCTTTTTCCTATATAAATAATGTTACCTTCTTTGTCTAAAAAGTAATATACCCCACACTCTTCTGGCAGCTTATTTAAAATGTACTGCTTTATTTTATCTATTCTGGTCCCCATTATTTCTTCAACTCCCATATTCTTATATTGAGGATGGGCTGCTTTTAATTGCAAAAGCAGATCGAATAATTGGGCTGTTGCTACGGCATCTCCCTCGGCCCTGTGCCTTCCTACGATGGGGATATTCAGCGATGCACATAAGTGACCCAGACTATACGAAATACGCCCTGGCATTAGTTTACGGCTTAGTTTTACGGTGCATAGCTTCTCCCTGCGGAATTTATATCCCAGCGAATTAAATTCTTCTTTTACAAATCCATAATCAAAACCTACATTATGTGCGACAAAAATCCTGTCTTCGGTCATTTCCAGTATTTTTTTAGCTACTTGGTGAAATCGGGGAGCATTCTCTACCATTTCATTCGTAATACCAGAAATGCTGATATACATGGGTGATATGTAGCATCCGGGATTAATAAGCGTGGTAAACTTATCCACCACTTGAAGTCCATCATGTACAAGGATAGATATTTCAGTTATCCTACCTCGCGGATATTCGAATTTACCACCGCAGGTTTCTATGTCAATTATAGCGAACATGTGTATAGACTAGCGTACCAAAGATATGACAATTTAAGCAAAAGTTATTGAATGGAGCCTTGTTAAAAAACCTCTCCAAGATTAAAAAAAAATCCCCTGGAGCCTTCAATTCCAATAGCATAGTCTATACAGACATTTACATCAGAATATTTATTGAATTTAACACGTAGCCCAACACCTCCGGCCGGAAAAGCTTCACTAAATTTTACATCAGGCCAATTGGTTACCGATGTGGCATTCGTAAACACTACGCCGCCCAGCAATCCGTTGCGGGCGATCCCAAAACGAAGCTCAGCTTCACCATAAATCATATCAGGGCCTCTGAACCTGCTTTGTATATATCCCCTGCCTGTGTTGGCATAGGTATCCCAACCATTGCTGGGCAAATCAAAATAAGGAGCCCTTCCATCAAAGGTAAATTCATTCCAACTCCAAAATGCCAATACTTTATGATCAGATAATTTGAAGTATTTCCTGGCTTCTATTTGTACTAACTGCCAATTGTTATCACTACCCAATATGGTTGTATTATACCTGTATAACACACTACCATAAAATGCATCCTTTGGATTATTAATATTTTTACGGCTATCATACATGAAATGAAAAACAGGCCCTGATGATGTTGTTTTTGTCGCAGTACCGTTGTATTCCGGATAATCTGTAACAGGGCCGTTATCTATAATGTTATAGTGGTGGTCGAAATTATATCCGAATCCCACATAATAATATGAGTGAAAGTGCCGTAGAATTTCCTGGTAAAATCGAAAGTATGAATAATCTACATTATCGGAAACGGATATAGGTGAATTTGCGTCTAACCCAAAGGTATATGAAGGATATTTATAATAGCGCCAATCGCTTAATAAGCAATATTTATTATTGTTTGTCCATATATCGCTTATGATAGGAAACACAAACTGCTTATGAACCGAATACTGTATCCCTACATTTAGTACAGAGAGGTTAGTGTTAGCTGAATTACCAGCATAAAAAGATATATTTTCGGCTAATGATACCGAGGCACCTAACTCAAGCGAATATGCGACGGTGGGTACAAATGAAAACAGCAACTTGCCCGGAGGAGTTTTTGCCGTATCGGGTTTAGTATATAAATGCATTTTAAATAAATGCTCTAAAATATTAGCGGCATCAATCTGTTGAACTGTATCAGACTTCGGTGTGTAATCGTTTTTTTTTATTAAAATACTTTGGGCAACTGCACCATGGCAAAATAAAATAAAAATAAGTATGCTGCTGAATTTAGATTTCCGCAGTAAACCAAAACAATAATCGGCCACTTTTTACTGATTTTGTATAGTAGACGAATAAGTTGCAAAAACAGTTGAATGATATAAGAATATTTTTGAAAATATAATTAAAAATCGGGCGAATTCATGGTTCTTTTTCATCGCGCACAACCACATTACAAAATGCAACATCTACCTATATAAAGCATTTATACAATTTATGAAAACAGAACCGGAAGAAAATAAAATAGACAGGAGGGGTTTTCTACAAAAGTCAATTTATATTGCGGGGGGCGTAATAGGTGCTTCCTGGCTTTTAAATGCCTGTGCAAAATCAAGTTCATCGCCCAGCACATCAGGACCCAGTGTTAATTTTACGATAGACATTAGTACCTCACAGTATAAGTCGTTACAGACAAAAGGCAATTATGTGTATGTAAATAATACGATAGTTGCACATGATGCTAATGGCAATTATGTTGCTCTTTACGATGTGTGTACCCATGCTGGCTGCACTATTTCATTTAATGGTACAACCCAGTTCCCATGTCCATGCCATGGTTCTATATTTGATGAAAACGGCAATGTGTTACAAGGGCCGGCTACAACCCCGGTAAAAAAGTATACTTGTACTTTAAATGGTACTATGCTAACGGTAGCCGGGTAAGAAAGGATAGTATTCTTTTGCTTGATATTGGCTCTTTCAGAAATTAGAGCTTTACCCGAACGCCAACAGCGCCATCAAAATCAATATCAAGCATACGGGTTAAGCCAAGTAAAGGACCACTTTCAATAAAAAGTTCAAGGGGTAATCTTTGGGGTCTAAAATTGAGTCCAAATATTGCCCGTGCTCCTAACTGAAATCCATGGTCTTCTTTACTGGTAAACCATTCATTCCCTGGCTCCCTACTGTAAAACATATCTGTAGTACCTTTGGCGAAGGCAATTGCCAATCCTCCACCGGCATAAGTTTTAACCGCCGTAGAAAGAAATGGATCAAACGTTTTTACTTTATCAATTTGTAGTCGTGGTGACCCAAAATAATCGGGGCCGAAGCTAATATCCAGTGCTTTCCCATTTCCAAGAGAATATTTCATGGTTATTCCTATTGGGTCGCCAATCATTAATCCAATGCCAATATTTTTTCTTGCTGTATCCTGGGCTTTTAAAATACTAACGGTGTTTAAAAGTAGTATAACTGCAATGAGGAATAGTTTTTCTTTTTTCATGTTTCCGTTGTTTTCTAATAAAGTAACACTAATATATTCGCTTGCCTAATCCTTACCAAGTTCCTTACGCATAATGCATTTTCCAGCAAATGTCAGTGCTACAATCAATATAATGAGCAACATTACAAATCGGATAGCGCCTATTTTCTGTACTAACTCATTCCAATAAGGGCCTATTATTCTTCCTGCCAATACTAGGCCTCCGCTCCAGGTTACGGCTGATAGTAGTACGGTTTTTAAAAATGCTTGCGGTTTTATTAGTAATATGCCTGCTGCTACTGATATATATCCGCGTAAAAAAGGCGTAAGCCTCCCCAAAAATATTGTCCATTGGTTTCCATTATGTATCCGTTGTTTTAATATTTCAACCTTTGCGATAAGTTTTTGTATGCGACTGGAGCTATGTTTTAAAATAGAATATTTACGTAATGCGTAAAAAATAAAATAGAGAATACTCGTTCCAATAAAATCAGCAGCGATCGCAACCAAAAGTATTTTGCTAATACTTAAAACTCCCCTATAAGCAAGATAGCCTGAGAACATAAGCACCAGCTCATTGGTTATTGGATTGGGAATACCTATTTCCTGGAGAAAAACAAGGAGGAAAATGGCAAGATATCCATACTGCACTATAAAATGGTTTAGCTCCTGTAGTTTGTCCATCCGTTCTATTGTGGTTCCTATTAGGAAGTATAGGCTGCTTTTTTAGCAGGGGATGGATATGGGCGCAGTTGCCGCACATTATTGTTTTCGTATACTACATTGTGGATATGCTTTAGTATAGCAATCTCCGATTTTTTTACCCATTCGCGAAACTCTTTGTTCTCGCTATAAGAACCGGATAAATACGAAAGAAATCTCTCTATCCTGAAGGATGTATCATATATTCCGGCACCGGCACCGGCGGCATCCCTCGAATTACAAAATTGCTCATAGTGCCCTTCCACAGGTACCATAAATACAGGCTTACCCAGATACATAGCTTCGCACACTGATTCGAAACCCGAGTTGCTCACCAATCCTTTTGAGTGGGCCATCATTTCAAGGAATTTTTTGTCATTTAGCTGGTGAAATGTCAGGGTCGAATCATATTCATAATGATCCACTATATCTTTATTGTCTACAAAGCAATGTATTTGAACTTGCCGGTTCCGGTCATGCCAGTGTATAATATCTTCCATATAGCCACTGTTTAGAAGGTAAACAAGCAGGTAGTTACCATTTGAGGTCTCCTGATTTAATACTTCTCTCCGTAACAAAGGTGGGATAATGTAGATTGATTTATCCTTACAATCATTAAAGGGATAGAAAGACAAGGCCAATTTTTTCTTTGCACCAAAGGAGATTAGTCCGGTCCATAGTTTTAGCCCGAGGCTTGCAAAAAAGTGTCCTTCTGGCATAGTGTATTCAGGATGATTGAACATATAATGATGCCCAATACACACCATAGGTATTTTAGGGCGAAAGAAGAAGTAATATAAACCCGCCATAGGCTCATAAAAATTAATAATCACATCTGGTTTATTTTTTTTTATTTCCCGGTGAATGATTAGTAAACTATAGAAGAATTGTGGAAGTTTGCCTATTACGTTAAGCAAAGAAGGAACTGGTTTTATAGCTTTTTTATTTTTATCGGTAGCCATATTAGGACTCTCAATAGGGATAACAGAAGTATTAATCCTTTCATAATAAAAGGAAGGTATTTCTCGCCGGTTACTTTTGCCTATCAACACCACACAGACAGTCATTCCGGCCTTTTCCAATAATTGTTTCATGGAAATAGACTGCGTCATGTGCCCCCGGCCTTCGCCTTGTACAAGAAAAAGGCACTTTTTATTATTTAATGACATAATAAAATTATCTATTGGTCTTTGTAAATAAAGACGGGAGCAGCTGGAAGAGGGTTGTATGATGAAAAAACTATTTACAGAATTTTGAGCAGATAAATACAATCACTTCCATGATAGTGAATACATCAATCGTATAAGAAAATACCTAATTCAGAAAATTGTTAGAAGTGATACGTCAGTCCGAACGACCATCCAAAGAAATAGGGGTAAGTGATTACAGGCGTATTTTTATTGATAGATGTTACAGCTCCATTGACAAAGGGTTCTGTATAGACAGATAATCCTCGTTTTACCAAATAGGCAGCACCTACGCCCAAATTATAAGAATATTGGATAGTGTTCAATCCATAGATATCTCTTATGGATACATCACCTTCCTGAAAGGCTGTATTTTCCCAATGCAGAGATGTTTGTTTATAATTGGCCATATTTACTGAAAATCCACCGTTAACATAGAAGCTGAGCCTGGTTCTGGTCCAGAATTTATATTTAACCTGTAGGGGGATGCTTATATAACCGCGAGAGGAATTACCTCGCACCTGTATACTGTCACCCATATGAGCCGGGACGGCGGAGTTAGGAAGAAAAACGGTACCTGAGCTAGTGTTCATAGCGTATCCAACCTGACCATTTTCTTGCTGTTGCGCATGAATAACCGTAGGATTTATATTGTAGGAGTATTCACTATAATAGCACCCGGTTTGAATAGTCCACCTGCCGGAAATGTCGTATGATAGCCGAAACCCTACAGCCATGGTACCATCACCATCCTGATGGGTTTTTAATTCATTGGCTGTAATGGTATTAGTAGGATCATTATTCTTTGTGCTCAGAAAATCATCGGTTATTCCGGGAGCATAGAATGCAGAAACTGATATTTTTGACAACAAACCGGCTAAGGTGACCGGTTTCTTGGGAGTATAGGCTGAATTCACCGTATCTACAACTGAACTGGTAGCTATGGAATCCAACTTCTTATTAATAATTGATGTTTTGTTATCTTGTATAGATGTAGTTTGAGTAGAAGGGGAGATTGTTTGTAATAAATTAGTGTTCAATGGTTTATGGGAGCCGTCATCGGTAATTGAATGGTTGGTATCATTTACATTTCCGTTACTTAATAATATCTCAGAGTTGCCGGTTAAGACTTTACGGCCACTGTTAGTTGAAGAGGAGTTGTTAATACTGTTTTCTTGCCTGTTTGCAGTTTTAGGCTTTTTATTATGCGTTAACAAAGTGCTTGGGTGCTCCGAAAAGGCTTTGGGCATTTGATCTTTTTGGATAAACGTGGTTTCTGTTTTTCCGGTAGTAGACGATGAGTTTTCAGTAGTGCCGGTTACTTCTTTATGAGTTATATTTTGGCTAGTAATGGCCGAAGAACTTGCAAGTGAGGTTACTTGCAGTTTTATATCATTTACTTCATTGCGCATATAAACGCCATACCACACCATTAGCATGGCTACCGCTGTCATTACATAGAAGCCTGTTCTCCATCTTAAAACTCGTTTTTGGTTAAGGCTGCTTTCACGCTGAAGAATATGTTCATATGCCTTATTCCAAAACCCCTCCGAAGGTTCTATAGAACCCGATGCAAGGGCTCCTCCAAAAATTAGTTTTTCAATGTCCTGATCTTTATAATTGTCGCTCATGGTAATCTCTTTTTTTTGCTGCTATTAAACTATGATTCAATTTCTTTCTCAATAAGATACGTGCATGAAATAAGTTCGATTTCGAGGTGCCTTCCACAATACCCAATTTTTCTGCTATTTCCTTATGATTCATCTCTTCGAAGATATACAGATTAAACACCATTTTATACATAGGTGGAAGGCTTTGTATTATTTCCATTAATTCTTCAGAAGCAATATTGCTCCGTATATCATTTGCATCCACTAACTCATTCTGTACGTCTTCAATATCGACCAGTGGGAATATTTTAGAGGTTTTTCTGTAATGTTCTATAGCTTTATTTACCATAATCCGGCGTATCCATCCTTCAAAAGAACCTTCTCCTTTAAACTGGGATAATTTATCGAATACAGTAATAAACCCTTCCTGCACAATGTCTTCAGCCTCTTCTTTATTTGTTGTATAACGGCAGCAAACAAAGAGCATTTTGGCTGCAAATTGCTTGTATAGCATACGCTGAAATAGAGGGGAGCCTTCCAGGCATCCTTTTATTAATTCTTTATCCGGCAACTCCAAAAAACTAGGTTTATCTATCATATAGACGATAAAGATATAGGAGGAGTTGCGTGGGAAATATGACTTTAATCAAATAATTGATAAGAAAACCATGTATATATGTTAAAGTGAGCTACTAAACTGTAAAGAATTATTATTTATCTTCGCCACCCGACTAACTAATTCCTTAAAAACAATGCCAAACGGCGCAGATTCACTCATTGATCAAAGATATTCAAAGCTAAACACCATTATAGGCTGGTGTGTTTTTTTAATAGCAGTATTTGTTTATTGGAGCACTATAGAACCTACAGCCAGCTTTTGGGATTGTAGCGAAAATCTTGCTGTTTACTACAAAATGGAAATAGGGCATCCGCCGGGAGAGCCTTTCTTACAATTATATCAACACTTGGTATCATTACTAGCCTTTGGCGATGTACATAAGGTTGCACTTATCGTAAACCGGAGTTGTGCGGTATTAAGTTCCTTTACCATATTATTTTTATTCTGGTCTACCAGCTATTTCGCAAAAAAGGCAATGACTTCAAAAGGCCCTCTTACCGATGCTTCCATGTATGCCGTTTTTGGTAGTGCATTCATAGGGGCTATTAGTTTTATATTTGCTGATTCGTTTTGGTTTTCTGCTGTAGAAGCCTCCGTATGGTCTGCTTCACTTTTCTCAACCACACTTATGTTCTGGTGCGCTACAAAAATGGCACGTTCGCAAGAACCTGAACGTTGGGTTATCTTTATTAGCTTTTTAGTTGGCCTGTCTATTGGTGTTCATATGCTTTGCATACTGGTAATTCCGGGTATAGTTTTCTTGTATTTCTACAGAGAGCATCAAAACAGTACTACCCCAAAATGGGCTTCTGCATTTTTGAAAATTGTTACTAAAAATGAGGCGAAACAAAAACTGCTTGCAGCATCAGTAGCAGCCATTGTATTGTTAGGAGCTGTAAAATCACTTGTTATACCAGGTTTAATTGCAGTGGCTACCAGTTTTGAAATTTTCTTTGTAAACTCCATGGGACTACCATTTAGTAGTGGAGCACTTATATATGGCTTAACCATAGCAGCCCTAATTATCTGGGGGCTTACTTATGCAAAAAGAAAAAGCAAACCGGGCACCCATACGGCCTTTATGTGTATTGCCGTATTGGTATTAGGCTATAGTACCTATATAATGCTTGTAGTTCGCTCAAATGCCAATCCGCCATTGAATGAAGGTGCACCAACTAACACTGTAACATTAAAGGATTATTTGGACCGTAAACAATATGGGGATTTCCCGGTATTATATGGGCCTTATTACACTGCTCCATTAATAGGATATAATGATGATGGACCGGTGTATGTAAAAGATGAAAAAAAAGGAAAATATGTGGTTAGCTACGAAAGTGAATCAGGTAAATATGCGCCTGAGTTTTGCGGATTATTTGCACGTGAATGGGATCCGAGCGAAAGCCATCCGCACGGATATAGAAGTTGGGGTGGAATGGAGTTTGATAAAATACCCTACACCGATGCTGAAGGCAATAGGCAAGTACTTGATCGCCCTAAATTCATACAAAATAACTTGGTTTATTTCGGACGCTATCAATTAGGGTTTATGTATTTCCGCTATTTACTATGGAATTTCTGCGGACGGCAAAATGATATACAGGGTCTCGACCCACAGGATAATCTGCATGGCAACTGGATTACTGGCATTCCTTTTATTGATGGATTGAGGGCTCCACAAGAAAATATGCCTGATGAACTGGGTAAAAACAGGGCGCGTAATGTCATGTACGGAATCCCTTTTTTACTGGGCATTTTTGGATTCTTTTACCAGGCAAGAAAAGATCGTCAACGATTTAATATTGTGTTGGTTCTGTTTTTCTTTACAGGAATTGCCATAATACTCTTCCTGAATCAAAAGCCATACGAACCAAGGGAAAGAGATTATTCCTATGTAGGTTCATTTTTTGCCTTTTCTATATGGATTGGAATGGGTGTATTAGGTTTATTTGAACTCATTTCCGAAAAGCTCGCATCTGATGAGAACCGGAAGAAACTCATGGCTATTATGACAACCATAGTTTGCCTAATATGTCCAGCCCTGATGGCACATGCCGAATGGGACGACCATGACCGTTCAAAACGTACAACAACCAGGGATTTTGCAATAAACTACCTGGAATCGTGTCCCCAAAATGCCATATTATTTGCCGATGGAGATAATGATACCTTTCCTCTTTGGTATGCCCAGGAAGTGGAAGGTATACGTACGGACGTAAGGGTATGTAACCTGGAGCTTTTGGGAATGAGTTATTATGTTGATCAAATGAACCATAAGGCCTACTCCTCCGACCGTATGCCTTTCTCACTCACTCACGATCAATACAAAGATGGAACCCGAGATTATCTTCCTTATTATGATAACCCGGCAGGACGCCTCCATAAACCCGGACAATATATTGATCTTGCAACGGTGATTGATTTTGTAAAAAGCAATAATGATGCAGATAAGGGACAAATGTCTAATCAACAAATGGAAAACTATCTGCCAACCCGGAAATTTAAAATTCCGGTTAATAAAGATGAGATAATGAAAAATGGGCTTGTAAATAAAAGCCTCTACGATAGTATCCCCTCCGAAATTGAATGGGATTTGCCCGGTGGTGGTGGCATACAACGTAGTACATTAATGGTACTTGACGCTATCGCCCATAACGATTGGAAAAGACCACTCTGTTTTTCCGCTACTTCGGGTAATTCATTTATTGGGCTTGACAGGTACTTCCAATTAAATGGAATGGTATTTGTACTTACCCCTATAAAAAACAGGAATCCCAATGCCCGCGATAATCCAAGGATTGGTGTTGACCAGATGTATACGAATATCATGACTAAGTTCAGGTGGGGTAATATGGGTTTAGGTATTTACCTCGATGAAAACATACGCCGTATGGCTTCAGAAATGAGGCAGGTATCGGGTATGCTGGCTGATGCATTAATAGCCCAGAACAAAAGAGATTCAGCTATCAAAGTACTGAACCTTTGCATGGACTCCATATCAGAAAGAAGCTGTCCATATGATGGTTCAGTTATGATGATGGAGAGAGATTATTATCAGGCAGGCGATTCTGCTAAAGGCGATGCATTGGCAAAGAAACTGTTTTTATGTAATCAAAAGGATTTAATCTATTACAATACCCTTACCGGAGTTAATGCCAATTATTATTCGGAAATGACCCAGGATTTCCAGTTGATAGTAGAAGATCTTTATAATTATTCACGTATATATAAACGAGGTGCCTTGGAAAAAGACTTCCAGACCCAACTCGATAACCTGGATAAACTCGGATTATTAAAGAACTTACAGCGTCAATAAATTGGCTGCTGATAAAATTATGTATGGTAAGTGAGGAAACTGTAAAATGAATATCACTTACCATATATAGTTTATAACCTTCCCCCAATTCCTTTTTTAGCTATTTTTGTCTTCACACAATTTAAAATTTTCTCATGAAGTTTTTAGTTTGCATAAGCCATGTGCCCGACACCACAACTAAAATAACCTTTACCCCAGATGGAAAGGCGTTCAATACAGCTGGCGTACAATTTATTATCAACCCCTACGATGAAATGGCACTTACCCGTGCCCTGGAACTAAAGGAATTGTTAGGTGGTACCGTTACAGTTATTAATGTAGGGACTGCCAGTACTGAACCGACATTGCGTAAGGCCCTTGCTATTGGAGCCGATGATGCCATCCGTATTAATGCCGAACCAACCGACGCGTTATTTGTTGCGGGAGAAATTGCGGCCGTTGCGAAAAATGAAAAGTACGACATAATATTTGGTGGAAGAGAATCAATCGATTATAATGGGGCACAAGTAATGCCCATGATAGCGGAATTTCTTGAACTTCCTTCGGTATCCATTGCTACTAAACTTGATGTAAGTGGAACAACTGCCACACTGGAAAGAGAAATTGACGGCGGAAAAGAGATTGTAAGCATAAGCCTGCCGTTTGTGGTAAGCGCGCAGAAAGATTTTGCAGAACCGCGTATTCCAAATATGCGAGGCATCATGAGTGCACGTACAAAACCATTAAAAGTTGTTGAACCCACAGCAGCATTAAAACCTACGTCATCTGTAGCATTTCAAAGTCCTCCTCCAAAATCTGCCTGTAAAATGATTTCTGCAGATCACCCGGAAGAACTTATTCAATTGCTGCATACAGAAGCGAAAATCATATAATAGCTATTAGCTTAAAAAACAACATTTATGTCGATACTTGTATACGCCGAAACTTGGGAGGGAAAATTTAAAAAGCCTTCGTTCGAAGCAATGACCTATGCTTATGAATTAGCAAAAACGACCAATGATACTGTAACTGCTATAGCCATTGGCCCTATTGTTGATGAAGAGCTAAAAAAAGCAGGCGAATATGGCTGTTCCAAAGTACTTCACGCACCTGATGCCCGTCTTTCCACATTTTCACCGGGTGCTTATACGGCAATAATAGCTGATTGCGTGGCAACAGAAAATTCCAAAATAATTGTTTTCTCCCAAACTTATTCCGGTAAATCACTTGCACCCCGTTTGGCTGCAAAATTGAATGCAGGGCTTATTTCGGGTGCTATTGCATTGCCGTCTTCCAGCACTCCTTTTGTAGTGCGCAAAAAATGCTTCTCTAGCAAAGGATTCACTGATGTGGAAGTTTCCTCAGAGGTGAAAATTATATCTGTATTCCCTAACGCGCATCACATTGCAACAAACGCCACCCCGATAACGATACAAGCTATTACGCCAACGGTTGCTGATGGTTTGTTTAATATCAAAGTGAATGAAGTTAAGAAGACCTCGGGCAAAATAGCCCTTACTGAAGCTGAAATTGTAGTATCAGGGGGCAGAGGATTAAAAGGCCCGGAAAACTGGGGTATGATTGAAGAATTAGCCGATGTATTGGGGGCCGCTACAGCATGTTCAAAACCTGTTGCCGATATGGGTTGGAGGCCTCACCATGAGCACGTAGGTCAAACCGGTATAACCATTTCTCCTAACTTATACATTGCTATAGGAATATCGGGTGCAATACAACATCTGGCGGGCATAAGCTCGTCCAAAGTGATTGCTGTAATTAACCCTGATAAAGAAGCACCTTTCTTTAAAATAGCCGATTATGGAATTGTAGGCGATGCATTTGAGGTAGTACCAAAACTTATTGAAGCGGCGAAGCAATTAAAATCATCTCATTAATATTTAAAATTGGTAACTTTGCATTACGCAAACAAATCAAGCCTGGCTAGTTGGATATGAAAAAAATACCATTGGATATTGTAGGATTATCCTACAGCCAAACCCAGTCGGGCGCATACGCCTTACTACTCAATGAATCGAAAGGAAAGCGCAGGCTGCCTATTATTATAGGTGGTTTCGAGGCCCAGGCCATCGCCATTGAAATGGAAAATATGAAACCAAGCAGGCCTTTGACACATGATTTGTTTAAGAATTTTGCCGAAACATTCGAGATAAAACTGAAAGAGGTTATCATTTACAACCTTGTCGAAGGCATCTTTTACGCTAAGCTTATTTGTGCACGCGATAATAATGAAGTTGAAATAGATGCTCGTACTTCCGATGCCATAGCATTGGCCGTTCGTTTCAACTGCCCTGTATATACCTACGAATTTATCCTTAATTCAGCAGGTATTATTATGGATGATGATTTGACAAAGGAAAGCAACTCCACTAAAGAAACAAAAGTGGAAAAGACCATTGAAAAGCAAGAAGATGATTTCCGTAAAAAAACGGCAGAAGAGTTGAAAGACTTGTTGCAAAAGGCTCTTGATAAGGAAGATTATGAAAGAGCATCACGAATAAGGGATGAAATAAATGCCCGCCGTAAATCCTGATAGCTTATTAAGATTCAAGCTAAAGCAATTTATTTGTTTTATTTCCGTTTTTAGGATATACCATAGCTCAAACACCAATTTGCCTTTGAAAAGCCCATATTTTTATAGTCGTCGCTATTTGCCGGTATTTTTACTGCTGTTCTGTTCATTATTTTTTTCCCAATGCAAAAAGGAGATGACCACTACGAGTTCTTCGGCTAAACTTTCCTTCTCATCCAACTTAGTGTTTTTCGATACAGTTTTTGTTTCGCAAGGCTCATCCGTCAGGATATTCGTAGTACATAACAATAATAACCAAGCAATAGTTACCTCTATAAAGTTGCAAGGCTCTTATACCTCGCCATTCCAGATAAATGTAGATGGGGTGAAGGGCACCAACTTCAATAATGTTAAAATTCCTGCTAATGATAGTATATATGTATTTACTCAAGTGAACATCGACCCATTAAACTTAAATAATCCTAGCTTAATTAGAGATTCGCTTGTGTTTACAACCAACGGTAATATACAATGGGTTGACCTGGCAGTATTTGGATGGAATGCCTATTATTATTACCCAAATATATTTCCTGCGAAAGGGAAAGGCCCTGCTTTTTCGGAAATAAATGCAACCGATTCGGTATGGAAGAGTGATAAGCCCCATGTAGTTTTTGGATACCTTGTAGTGCCGCAGGGCCATACGCTTACTATTAATGCCGGTGCTGGAGTTTACATGCACGACAGCGCGGTAATATTGGTTGACAGTACAGCTACTTTAAATATCAATGGAAGCTATACGAACAATGTAACTATTCAAGGGGACAGACTAGAACCATCTTATAAAAATTTTCCTGGACAATGGAATGAAATCCTTCTTTATAAAACCGGGAACTGCCGTATAAGCTGGGCAGTTATTCAAAACGGCTCAACAGGTATCCAAGTGGATACGATAGAGCCAGGTAATAGCAAACCTGCGCTTACCATGGATCATACTATTATTAAAAGTATGAGTGGAATCGGATTGTTAGGTGTGGGTGCTCCTGTAACTGCAAATAATTGCGTAATTGCTGATTGCCAAAGCAGTTGTGTAGGATTGTTTTACGGAGGAACCTATTCGTTTTATCAATGCACGTTTGCTGATTATTGGTCATATAGTCAAAGAAGCACGCCGCTTTTATATTTGAACAACCATTACCAGACAGCTTCTGGACAAAATGTTTACCGACCTATTTACAAGGCGTTTTTCGGAAACTGTATTATTTATGGTGCCCTGACCGATGAGATAAAATTTGACTCCATTACCAGTAGCCAGGATTCAATGAGTTATTACTTTGAAAATTGCCTGCTAAAAACCACGCAAAGCTTTCCTGCGAAACGTGCAGAGAATATCATTTTGGAGGATCCGTTATTTAATAATACTGCTGCTGACAATTATGTACTAAACGGAAATTCTCCAGCCAAGACGGCTGGTAACCCAAAAGTTTCAACAATGTATTCTAATCCTATTTCACTGGATGGTACTACTTGGCCAAGTACTCCTAACATAGGAGCTTACTATCAATAGAAAAAAATCACCCCGTGCATAGCACAGGGCGATAAATAAATTCAATAAATAAAATTAGAATCTTTATGAAACCGGCGGTGGCTCTTGTTGCGGTTGCGATTTTTCTTTGTACATAATTGCAACTCCAATACCTACATAACCAAGCATCAAAATAATGGGTGCAGTAACCATGCGTTGGGTGGAGAACAGCTCATAACTAAATTGGTTAGGGTCTTTAGAGCCTCCGCCTGCCAACAACATAAACCCAATTATAATTAAAACAATACTTCCTATAAGAATCATATAATTCTTACGTTCGAACGAAAATTGCATACGGGGTCTCTTATCCACTACTGTTTTCAGAGGTTTCCTCGCTGTTGGTGCAGTTTTTTTTACTTCAGTTGCCATAAGTATGAGTTATCAATTATTTTAGCAATTAACCATGGGCATATAACGCTTGCAAACAGAGTCAAGCACTGCATTTTGAGCTTTCAGGCTTTCTTCTGCACTGTTCAATGCGGTTTCTTCTTGTTTTGCGTTAAATTGTGCCATCATGGCTTGCCATACTTTTACGTGTTCAATATCAGCTGTTTCGTGTTCGGTAAAATATTCAAGTGTTGATGCATCAGAAATACCATAGAACTTCCTCAAGCCATCAATTTTCGAAACACTTATTTTGGGAATATCTGCCTCGTAAGCATACATAGCAGCACTGCCTTCGGTGGTATTTTCCATCAAGCTAAGCATACGGTTTACCGCATTAATAGTGTTATCAGTAGGGGCATATTCATGTAATTCTTGTTTGGAAATACCCATACCTTCGGCAAAGTTTTCCCACAAACGAATGTGCGATTTTTCTTCTTCCAGGTTCATTTTTACTTCCTGGGTAGGATTCTCTTGGTAAATTTTTTCAACCATATCAGGAACTGCTTTCACCAAATGAAAATATTCTTTTACATATCCGCATAAGGCATCTTTGCTTAATGTGCCGGCTGACCATTGTTGATAAAAGGGATGTTTTAATAAACTGTAATGTTCCAGTTTCTTCTCTAATTCTGCTTGAAAGGTATTCATGGGTTTTTAATTATAGTTTAGATTGCAAATGTATAAAAAAAACCTATCGTCGCCTGTAAATCTATATTGTACTTTCGCACGTATGTTAAACAATGTTAAGTGACTATGATGAAGCCGATAGCAATCATAATTATTTGTGGTGTATTTGCCGCCTGCAAGCCCTGGGAAAGTTTCGATAAAGAAACACACCCTTCTGTACCGGATTATAGCAATACAACCGCATGGGCATGTCTTCCGACACACCATAACGCATCGGATACAGTACCCCCTAATTCTGGAGAAGTAGACAGGCAAGCTACTGCCGCTGTAGATGTATTTTATATTTATCCGACACTTGATTTTAGCCCTTCCAATTGGAATGCTGACATATATAACAAGCACTTAAATAATCGCATCGATAGAACTGTTATGCGAGTGCAAGCAGGGGTTTTTAATGGCTCATGCAAAATATATGCACCCCGATACAGGCAAGGTACACTGGCTTGTTTTTATGACAAGGAAGGAGATGGTAAAAAGGCACTGGAACTTGCGTACCAGGATATCCGTGCTGCATTTCAATACTATATCAAGCATTATAATAATGAACGACCTTTTATTATTGCGGGGCATAGCCAAGGAACACTGATGGCATATAAACTTTTGCAGGAGTTTATAGATACAACTGCATTGCATAAACAGTTGGTTGCGGCATATTTAATTGGTTATCATATTGAACCAGGATATTTTAAGAACCTTAAACCTTGCGATTCCGCCAGCCAAACAGGTTGCTATATTACATGGAACACGATAAAAATGGGAGAGGAGAATAGTTCTTTAGCCCGGTTCTTTTCAGGTGTGTGTGTCAATCCACTTTCTTGGAAACGTGATACAGGGTTAGTAGATGCAACATCAAATATGGGAAGTGTGAATTTCGCATTTAAAAAAGTAGAACCACACGAGGTAGGAACTGCCATACGGAATGGTGTGCTCACGGTAACTCCTCCGGTAGACAAAGGATATAAAACATTTAGAACCGGATATCATATTTATGATTACAACTTTTTCTATATGAATATCCGTAAAAACGTAGCGCAACGGGTAGAGGCATATTTTAAGTCGCATTGAAAGTAGCATTTTTTCTACCTTCGCACTTCCAAATTATATTCACTAATGAAAAAGGCATATGTGTTCCCTGGACAAGGCGCCCAATTTAAAGGCATGGGAAAAGACCTCTATGAAGGGTATGTAAGTGCAAAAGAATTGTTCGAAAAAGGAAACTCCATTCTAGGTTACCGGATTACCGATATTATGTTTGAAGGTAGCGATGAAGATTTGAAACAAACAAAAGTTACACAGCCTGCTATTTTTTTACATTCCGTAGTATTGGCATCCATGCTGGCTGATAATTTTAAACCCGATATGGTAGCAGGTCACTCGCTTGGTGAGTTTTCAGCGCTTACTGCTGCCGGGGCAATTAGTTTTGAAGATGGATTAAACTTGGTGTATCAACGAGCTATGGCTATGCAAAAAGCATGTGAGGCTATGCCTTCAACCATGGCTGCCGTACTTGGATTAGATGATGCCAAAGTGGAAGAAATATGCGCATCTATAAAAGATGATATTGTAGTGGCAGCTAATTACAATTGCCCGGGGCAACTGGTTATTTCCGGTACAGTTCCCGGTGTTACCAAAGCCTGCGAATTGCTTAAAGCAGCAGGCGCAAAACGTGCATTGATCCTTCCGGTTGGTGGGGCGTTCCATTCCCCGCTTATGGAACCTGCACGGGTAGAGCTTTCCAAGGCTATCGGATCAACACTTTTTAATGAACCTAATTGTCCTGTTTACCAAAATGTAAATGCTTCTCCGGAAACAAAACCTGAAAATATAAAACACAATTTAATAGCCCAGCTTACTGCACCCGTGCGCTGGACACAAACCATCCAACGTATGACTGCAGATGGTGCAACACAATACTATGAAGTAGGCCCCGGAAAAGTATTACAGGGATTAGTAAAAAAGATTTCCCCGACTGTAGAAGCCATAAGTGCCCAATTATGAAAAGAAGTGTAATTACAATACTAGTTATCTGGCTGAGCATGATTTCGGCTCACGCCCAGTTTTTTAATGCAATCGGAATTGCCGCAGGCCAGAGTTTTTCTAAAGAACAATGGAGCGCTGAACAATGGCAAACACAGGAAAAGTACTTGGAAGGGCTTAACATTGCTGTATTTGCCGATTTCTTTGATAATCCTAATTTTCAGTGGAGAACTGAGCTTATGTATAATCGGTTAGGAACAAAAGAATATGTTCAAACAATACAATATGTGAATAAGACCGATTATTTCTCTTTTAATAATTATTTTAAATGTAATCTTCCGCTTTTTAGTTGGATTCCCTACTTGCTTATCGGACCTAGATTGGAAGACTTAAACGATAGGAGTGCCGGGATATTTCCTGATGCTATAGCAGGAATGAAGAGTTTTCATATTTCCGCTGCGGTAGGAATAGGCATCGAAAAGGTTAGTTTTAGCCGGATTAAACCATTTCTGGAGGTATTTTATAATCGCGATATTACTCCGTCATTTAATGGGCAGGTTCTTTCTAATTCACCTAATGATCCAATGGGAACAATGATAGCGGAGAAGATAGTTACCCAGGATATTGAATGGAGAGTAGGATTAAGATGCTCTTTGGAAAAAAAGACCAAATGTCCGCATGTCGACAATTCAGCCGGTAATCCCCCGGGCGCAAAATAATCACGTTTTTATTAATTCTTCTAACTCCGCAATAATTTTTTCTGTGGCGCCTTTTCCGCTAAGGATATACGAGGCGCCGGAATCTCCACTGGTTTGTCTATAATGAGTATCTGTCAAAAGCTTTGTAATGATTGTATTTAGTTCTTCTGCTGTAGAAATTGAAAATCCTCCACCTCTTTTCAATAGTTCTTCTGCTTCTATAAACCTTTTATGATTAGGCCCGAATACTACAGGAATTCCATAAACGGATGCTTCTGTAAGATTATGTATGCCTTTACCAAATCCGCCTCCCACGTATGCTACATCACCATATCTATATAAATAAGAGAGTAATCCTATTTTATCTATAATCAGAATATTTGCATTAGTATCCCCGGTCGCCTGGGAATACCTTATAGAATCTGGATAGTTGCTTTGAATGTTTTTAATACGAATTTCACTAACATCATGCGGGGCGATAAGAAGTTTTATTTTTTGACCGGATTGAATTAATTTTTCTAATACCGGTAAAATAAGCTTTTCATCCTCTTCCCAGGTGCTACCACATACCCAAAGTGGGTTGTGCTTTTTAAACACCTCTAAAACAGCATCTGAAAAAGGTTGTTGAGCTATGTTAATGACCCTGTCAAAACGAGTATCACCACATACTATGATATTATTTACCCCGATGCTTTTTAATAATATTTCTGACCCCTCATCTTGTACAAAAAGGGTATTATAAAAGTGTAAGGATTTTCTGAACCATGCACCCATACTTTTGAAAAAATGCTGGTCTTTTCTAAATTTAGCCGAGATAAGAAATGCTGGAATTTTTCTGTTATGCAATTCATTCAGATAGTTGAACCAAAACTCATATTTTACAAAGATCACTAAGGCTGGTTTAACAATCACAATAAATCTTTTTGCATTTGCAGGAGTATCGAGTGGCAAATAAAAAATATAATCAGCTTCTTTATAATCTCTACGCACTTCATACCCGGAAGGGGAGAAGAAAGTTAGAAGTATTTTATAATGCGGAAACTGCTTGCGAAAAGTTTCAATTACAGGTCGTCCCTGCTCAAATTCTCCTAATGATGCACAATGAAACCATGCGATTGGTTTATCAGAGCTCCCTATAGCTTGCTGTAACTTTTGAAAAATATCTTTTCTACCCATTCTCCATTTAGCAGCCTTTGCATTAAAAAAGCTCGCAATGAAAATGGAAAATCCATAAAGCCTAATACCTATGTTATAAAAAAATCTCATTTAGGTAAATTAATCCATATTTTGTGTGAAGAAGGCAAATTAGTCAACTGCGGATTTTTGTCAAATATACCATATAGTGCAGAACCGCTTCCGGTCATAGATGCATATTGGGCGCCTTGTTGATATAATGAGTTTTTCAGTTCTGCCAGCTGTGGGTTGGCTTTGAAAATAGGCTCTTCAAAATCATTTATAACTGTTTCTTTCCACGTGGATATGGGCGCTTGTATCAAATCAGATAAGCTGTTCAGTCTTTTATGTGGTTTAATAAGACTATAGGCATTCTTTGTATCCATATGTATTTGCGGATAGATAATTGCGATATAATAATTGCTTAAATCGAGACTGATAGGACTACTGATATTTCCGGTTCCAGTAACCAATGCGGGTTTGTTTTCGATAAAGAATGAGCAATCGCTTCCTATCTGCGCCGCATATAACTTCAACTCATCAACATTTAGTTTAAGCTGAAATACATTATTTGCCAGTTTCAGAAAAAAAGCGGCATCTGCGGAGCCTCCGCCCAATCCGGCCCCCATTGGTATACATTTAAGAAGCCAGAGCTGAAGAGATGGAAGTTTATATTTTGCGCTTAATAAATGATATGCTTTAACGCAAAGGTTACTCTCAGGAGAACCTGGTATGGAAATCCCAAGTGCAGATATATTGATATTTCCATTTCCTTCTTCTGATATTACTTCAATAGCATCGCACCATTTTACCGGATAAAAGATGCTTTCAATATTGTGATAGCCATCTGCGCGCTTTTCAAGTACATTTAGCCCGATATTAATTTTAGCATTTGGAAAAGAAATCATATTTGGTACTTATGATTGTTTACGTTTTCGCCTACGTACTATTTCTTTATTAATCTGCTTTATGAGCATAGGCCCCTCGTATATAAATCCTGTATAAAGCTCCAACAAACAAGCTCCGGCATCCAGCTTTTCCATAGCATCCTCTATGGAATGTATTCCACCTGATGCAATAATAGGAAATGCTCCTGCTGATTTAATAGAAAGATATTTCAGCACTTCGGTAGAACGTTTTAAAACCGGTTTACCGCTCAATCCTCCATTTCCGAATGGAGTGGCATCTGTTTTTAATCCTTCTCTTGATATGGTTGTATTGGTTGCTATAACGCCGCTTATTTTACAATCTTTAACGATATCTACAATGTCATCCAATTGTTCGTTGGTAAGGTCAGGAGCTATTTTCAGGAAAATGGGTTTAGGGTGGGTATGTTGTTCATTTTTCTGTTGCAAACCCGAAAGCAAATTACTGAGGGGTTCTTTTTCCTGCAAACTTCTTAGACCGGGTGTATTAGGCGAACTCACATTCACTACAAAATAATCTACGTAATCAAACAGCGCATTGAAACAGGTATTATAATCACGAAAGGCATCTTCATTAGCTACTTCTTTATTCTTTCCAATATTCCCACCAATAATTAAACCCTGTTTCCGGTTCTTTAATCTTTTAACAATTTTTTCTATTCCATCATTATTAAAGCCCATCCGGTTAATCAAGGCTTTGTCTTTAGGTAACCGAAATAAACGCGGTTTGGGATTTCCTGGTTGGGGGAGGGGCGTAACCGTTCCGATTTCAACAAAACCAAATCCTAGGTTACCCATCTCTTTATACATAACTGCATTTTTATCAAACCCTGCTGCAAGCCCCACCGGATTAGGAAATTTAAGGCCTGCCACCATGGTTTCGAGAGTCAAATTATCTACACAAAAACTTTTCCAGATAATCCAATTAACAAAAGGTATAGCTGAACATATTTTAAGCATAGTAGCCACAATACGGTGACTCGCCTCAGGTGAGAATAAGAACAATACAGGCCGGATAATAGCTTTATACATGATTAGGGCATAAATATTTCATTGGGATATTCAATGTTGGTAAGGTATAATCCGCAAGCAGCAACAGAAGCTCCGGCACGAGAGCGATTCTTACTTTCAATTATGTTACAAAAATCAGCCTCTGAATATTTTCCATTGCCTACATTCAACATAGTGCCTACAATAGCCCGCACCATATTACGCAAGAATCTATCGGCTGTAATAGTGAAAGATAATTTATCGCCTTGCATTTCCCACTTTGCTGATTTGATAATACAATAATCGGTTTTATTATTGGAATGTGTCTTCCTAAAACTGGAAAATTCCTTGTATTGTTTCAGCATACCGCAAACTCTATTCATTTTATCAATATCCAGCGGATAGGGAAAGAATAAGGTGTTATTATAAAGAAAAGGGTTCTTTTCGGTTGAAATATCATACCGATAGGTTCTTGAAACAGCATCGAAACGGGCATGCGCAGCGGGCTTTACGCTTAATATATCCTGGAATGCCACACTAAAAGGAGTAACAGAATTGAATTTATGGAGCCATTTTCTTTTTTCACCTGAAAGCGTTTCGATAGGAGAATCAAAGTGAGCAAAGAACATTTCAGCATGCACCCCTGTATCAGTGCGCCCGGCGCCCATTAGCTTAAGAGGGTGATTAAGAACCTTTGCAATGGCATTATTACATATCTCCTGCACGGTATCAGGGGAATTGCTTTGCTCCTGCCATCCATGATAGTCAGTCCCTTTAAATGAAAGCTGCAAAAAATAACGCATGATACAAAAGTACATTTTATGCACATAAGCATTGCACAATATGAACAGTAAATTATAAGCCATTCAATGCATTTACTGGTCTTGTTTTCAGGAATTAGTGCTATATTCGTGCTTCATTTGCATTGATATTTAATGAAAAGGATTTTTATAATAATTGTAGTATTTTTAGGTTGTTCCAATCTGTATGGACAATACAAGGATACCGCATTTATTTATACGTATGGCGGAATACAGAATGATGTATGTAACCAAATAAAACCGACTTATGATGGAGGCTATATTATGATAGGCACCTCTAATAGCTTTGGTTGCGGAAATACTGACTTTTACGCTGTTAAAATAGACTCTGTAGGCAGGCACGAATGGTCTAAAACTTATGGTGGACTTGAGAATGAAGAGGGTTTTTCAGTAACCCCCACCTTTGATAAAGGATATGCATTTATTGGGTTTACTGATAGTTATGGAGCAGGTGGTTATGACGTATATCTGGTAAAAACAGATTCGTTGGGCAATTTCCAATGGCAGAGAACTTACGGTGGTTCTGATTGGGATTTTGGGTATTCTATTCAGCAATTATCTGACAGTGGCTTTGTAATTTGCGGGTTAACCTATAGCTATGGCCCAGGCAATGGAAATGTATACATAATTCGAACAAACAAAAATGGGGATACCCTGTGGACACGAGCCATAGGCGATTCAGGATATTATAGTGTCGGAAATTCAATATGTGTGCAGAAAGATTCCTTATATGGTATTGTTGGCAATAAATCTGGCCTTGGTTCAGAAGATACAGTTGTTTATTTTACTTTAATGGATAATAAAGGGATAATTAAAAAAGATACGACATGTAAAATAAGTACTAACAGTAATATTGGAAATTCTATTCGGGAAACATTAGACCATGGCTTTATTATTTTTGGTTCTAATGATAATTACAAACTTGGTAAGCCTGATGAGATGATGATAAAACTAGATAGCATTGGAAAACTGCAATGGGTGCAAACATATACTTCCTCTGGTTACAGTATAGGTCATGATGCTGTTCAGGCATCAGATGGTAGTTATCTTGCCCTATCTACCAGCAATGCGTATGGGTTAGGTGGATTTGCTATGCGCGTATGGCATATGGATTCTCATGGAAATCCACTCTGTGGGCCTTCATTTGGTGGAACAGATGATGAACAAGGAAATTCAATTGCTATTGCAAAAAATGGTAATGTAATGTTTGCAGGTACCACCAACAGCATAGGCTATACAGTTGGATTGGATGATGCTTACCTTGTTCGACTTAAAAATGATAGCGTCTTCAACATAGTCAATTATTATTTATTCCCTTATTTACAGTTTAAGGATACTACTAGTTGTACATTGGGTATTGAAATGCAATCAGTAATTATACCTGCTATAAAAATATACCCTAATCCCACATCCAATTCCGCTACCATTTTAATTCAAGGTGGAACTAATGGAAAATATTCTTTCAGAGTATACAACGAAATAGGAGCGTGTGTTATTCAAAATAGCCCACTTCAGCCAATCTCACATGGGCAGTTTATTGGGTATTTGCAAAAAGGCAGCCTTACAGCAGGTGTATATTTTTGTGAAATTTATAATACAGATGGTATTGCAATAACCAGTAGTAAAATTATTGTTGAGTAGATTTAAATATAGATACCCAACCAAACTAATGCTAGGTAGGCTTAAGAACTCATATTCTTTTATTATTCTCTGTATTCTTTGCATTGTTTTTATTGTTGTAAAATTTTCAACGTTAAATACTCCGTTCTTCTGGGATGAAGCATGGGTATATGCCCCTGCTATCCGTGAAATGGCAAAAGATGGAATAAGCTTAATGCCTCATGCCCTTTCGGATAATTATTCCCGGGGACATCCTTTATTATTTTTTACTACCGGTGCAATGTGGGTAAAGTTATTTGGCAGCAGCCTTTTTTCAATGCACTTGTTTGCCCTCGCGGTAGCCATCAGCTTTATATTTACGTTGTTTTATATTGTAAAAAATATATTTGCCGACTCCACACTGGCGTTACTTATAGCATCCATCACTCTTGTACAGCCTATTTTTGTTGCCCAATCCGGGCTGGTTCTTCCTGAAGTATTTCTTGCGCTGTGGGCTATTCTCACCATATATCACTTTGTAAAGGGAACCAGATATTATTACTTTCTGTTTGCTACCCTTTTGGTACTTACCAAAGAAAGTGGGGTGGTTATTATTGTGTCTGTGATGCTCTATCAGGCAATTTCTTTTTTTACGAAAAAGATTACCCGGCAAACATTTATACAAATTATTCAAGATGTCGTTGTTGCTTTTATTCCCATGATCTTCTTTATAGTTTTTTTGGTTATTCAACACTATCAGCGGGGGTACTATTTTTTCCCTGAACATATATCTCTTTTAAATTTTAACTGGCACGATTTTAAGGAACAGTTAAAACATTGCTACGACTATTTATTTGAGAAGCAGGGGCGAATTTATATTACGTATTCCTTTCTTATATTATTTGGGTTGTTTTACAAACCTGTCCCAATAGTTTTTCGTCTGTTATTGATAGCAGGCTTGTTTATATGCGTGAAAATATTCTTCCAATATTGGGCATTGCCCGATTGGTTGATGATTTTATTTATCGGGTTATTTACATGTGCATTCTACTATATAATGCATATAAAATATGCAGTTGCATCCAAACAGGCTGCGAGCCTTCTGGCTATTCTCTTCCTTATAGGTATCCTATATCTCGTTTTTAGTTCTGTCAATTTTATTACTGTACGTTATCTATTCCTGCTGGTGCCGTTAATGGTTGTATATTTTTCGTATTATGTAAAAGAATCTCTCCGGTTTTATACCATTTTACCATACGCATGGGGTACTCTTTTAATGTCCATTATAATTTATGGCATCTTTGTTCATTGTAATGACTTGGGCGACGATTCTCCTAGATACATCCAGGCTGTTGAACTTGAAAAAAATATAATCAGCTATTTAGAGCAACGAAATCTTCAAAAAGATACGATAGATTGTGCCTTTACAGTGAATGCTGGCCTTAAAAATAAAGATATGGGTTATTTGTCCGGTGCAAGTTTTACCCATGTAGTAGGTAATATATATATGAAGCCAAAATATGTAGTATATACTAATGTTGATTACGATTCCTTATGGGATAAAGGAAGCGACACATTACCTCATTTTCATATTTTGAAGAAATTTGAGTACGGAGCGGCAAATGGGAAAATATTTGAAAGAAATTTTTAGATTAGGTCTTACAATAATGAATACAGATAACAAATGAACAACGAAAGCAACACAGAAGGCGAACGCCTCAACAAATTTATATCCAATGCAGGCTATTGCTCGCGCAGGAAAGCGGATGAATTGATATTCATGGGACTTGTAAAAGTGAATGATAAAGTAGTTGATTCACCCGGATATAGGGTAAAGCCTACCGACCGTATAAATGTAGAAGGCACCAAGATTCATCATGCGGTAAAACAATATATATTGTTAAACAAAACCAAGGATGCCATTACTACTGTTTCTGATGAAAGAGACCGTAAAACCGTAATGGATTTGATAGAAGGAGCAACGCAGGAAAAAGTTTACCCCGTTGGCAGACTTGACAGAAATACAACTGGCTTGCTTATTCTTACCAATGATGGGGAGTTTGCTAATCGTTTGTCTCACCCTTCAGGTGAAGTACGGAAAGTATATAAAGCCCGCCTGGACAAAAGACTATCTTTTGAGGATTTAAAGAAAATCCGAAAAGGCATTATGCTGGAAGATGGCTTTGCCCAGGTTGATGAAATTGAGTATTCAACTACCGAAGGCGATGATGCTGTTGTTTTAACACTTCATAGCGGCAAAAATCGGATTGTCCGCCGCATATTTGAAGCCCTTGAGTATAAAGTGAAAGCTCTTGACCGTGTGGGATATGCTGGATTGACCTTGCACCATCTTCCCCGTGGAGCATGGCGGCATCTTACACATGAAGAAGTAAAAAAACTGAATGCTTCGGGGCAAGCCAAAAAGCGACCGAAAAAGAATTAAATTGGCATGTGGAGAGCTGAAAACGACTTATGACTTACAAGTTATAAGTTACGACTCTTTTTAATAACTTTGCGCCCTTTAATTTTCACCACACACATATTAATGAAAACAGACAGTTTTGCTTACCGCCATTTAGGTCCTCGTTCACAAGATGTGAAACACATGCTCGACAAAATAGGATACTCTTCTATTGACGAGTTGATTGATGCCACTATTCCTGCTTCTATACGTCTTAAAAAGCCTTTGAATTTGCCCGAAGCTATGAGGGAAGATGAATATGCAACCCACATTAGCGAACTGGCTGGTAAAAACAAAATATTCCGCTCTTATATAGGCCTTGGATATTACAATTGTCATATTCCGGCAGTTATCAGGCGCAATGTGCTTGAAAACCCGGCATGGTATACCGCCTATACTCCTTACCAGGCTGAAATATCTCAGGGCAGATTAGAAGCGCTTCTCAATTTCCAGACGGTGGTTTGTGATTTAACGGCAATGCCAATTGCTAATGCATCTTTGTTAGATGAAGCCACTGCTGCGGCAGAAGCTATGCTAATGCTTTATCATTCACGCCCTGCTGAAAGGCAACATGCCAATACATTCCTGGTTTCTCCTGATTGTTTCCCTCAAACTATAGATGTTTTAAAGACACGTTCGGCCCCTGTAGGTATCAATATTGTTATTGAGAATCTCGAAAGTGCTTCTACTGAAAATGTTTTTGGAGTATTGCTTCAATACCCGTCATCAAAGGGAAAGGCAACTGATTATAAGGCGTTTGTTGAGCAAATGCACGACCAAAAAATAATGGTAGCAGTTGCTACTGATTTACTTGCACTCACACTGCTTAAGCCTCCCGGTGAATGGGGCGCTGATGTGGTAGTGGGTAATTCACAACGATTTGGTGTTCCATTGGGATATGGAGGCCCTCATGCTGCATTCTTTGCGGTTCGTGAGACTTTTAAGAGGGTATTACCCGGCAGAATAATTGGTGTAACGGTAGATGCTGAAGGCAATCATGCGTTGCGCATGGCCCTGCAAACCCGCGAACAACATATACGCAGGGAAAAGGCTACTTCAAATATTTGTACAGCACAAGCCTTGTTAGCAATTATGGCAAGTATGTATGCTGTGTATCATGGCCCACAAGGCATTAGGAATATTGCTAAGAAAGTGCATAACCTGGCCGTTCATTTAGCCGGTTCATTAACCGATTTGGGCTATTCCATTTCAAATAATACATTCTTCGATACGATTGAAATAAGTGTTCCACAAGGATTTGAAGGCATTAAAACAGCTGCATTAAAGAAAGGATTTAATTTCTATTATCCTGAATCAAATGTAGTTTGTATAAGTCTGGATGAAACCACCAATGTTTCTGATGTTGAAGAACTCATTTCAATTTTTGCTTCTGTTGCAGGGAAAACGCCTGTGGCAACTGAAGTAAACAACTTCTCTGAAAAATATAATTTAGAAGGGTTATCGCGCAGTAGCGCATACCTGACTCATCCTGTATTTAATACCTACCATTCCGAAACGGAAATGATGCGTTATATTAAGAAATTGGAGAACAGGGACATTTCTCTTACCCATTCTATGATTTCATTGGGCTCATGCACCATGAAACTGAATGCCGCATCTGAACTGTATCCTATCACTATGCCCGGCTTTGCTAATATACATCCTTTTGCTCCTGTTGACCAAGCTAAGGGATATGCCAAAATGATAGATAACCTGAGTAAATATCTATGTACTATTACAGGCTTTGCTGGTGTATCACTTCAACCTAATTCGGGTGCGCAAGGCGAATATGCCGGGTTGCTTGCAATCAGGGAATATCACCATAGTAAGGGAGACCATCACCGCGATGTGGTGCTTATCCCCACTTCTGCACATGGAACAAACCCCGCCAGTGCAGCTATGGCAGGCATGAAGATTGTACTTGTGAAATGTACTGAAATGGGTAACATTGATGAAGCTGATCTGGAAGAAAAAGCAAAACAGTATAAAGATAATTTATCCTGCTTAATGGTTACCTATCCTTCTACCTATGGGGTATTTGAAGAATCCATTAAGAAAATCACCAAGGTAATCCATGCAAATGGAGGCCAGGTTTATATGGACGGCGCTAATATGAACGCACAAGTTGGACTTACCAATCCTGCCAGCATTGGAGCAGACGTATGCCACCTGAATCTCCACAAAACTTTCGCCATACCACATGGTGGGGGAGGGCCGGGGATGGGACCTATTTGCGTGGCTAAACATTTAAAACCTTTCCTTCCTTCTCATAGCGTAATTGCTCCTAATGAAAATAAGACTACCGCTGTATCAGCAGCCCCCTGGGGAAGCTCATTGATACTACTTATTTCCTATGGCTACATAAGAATGTTAGGTACGCAAGGCGTTACAGATGCAACCAAGTACGCTATACTGAATGCCAATTACATTAAAACCTGTTTGAAAGATCATTATACAATTTTATATTCAGGAACTAAAGGCAATGTGGCACATGAGCTTATTTTAGATTGTAATGAATTTAAGAAAACTGCAGGTGTAGACGTAACCGACATAGCCAAAAGACTTATGGATTATGGCTTTCATGCTCCTACAGTTTCCTTTCCAGTGCACGATTCATTAATGGTGGAGCCTACCGAAAGCGAAAGCAAGGAAGAGCTTGACCGCTTTGTAGAGGTGATGATTTCTATTCACAAGGAAATTGATGAAATAGCATCGGGTGTTGCTGATAAAACCGATAATGTGTTGAAAAATGCACCGCATACAGCCAAACGGCTTATTTCAAGTGACTGGAATCATGCCTATTCCCGTGAAAAAGCTGCTTATCCGCTCGTATGGCTGAAGGAAAACAAATTCTGGGTTTCGGTTGCACGTGCAGATAATGCTGCCGGCGATAGAAATCTTATTTGTACCTGCCCGCCTATTGAAGAGTATGCGGTGATGGAAAGCTAATTAATTATTACACATAAACGAAGCTATTTTGAATAGCCTCGTTTATTTTCCTAACTTGGCGTTTTAAACTCTTTGTTTATGGAAAACACATATGGCAATTCGGAAAAAGGTTCTTGGTTTATGAAAAACTGGGATTCAGTGGGAATAATAGCAGTAGTGGTTGCTTTAACAGTGATAGTATTGCTTATTGCTACCAACACCAATATTCTTTAAAGCTAAGTAAGAACTCTATTGTAGAACAACCTTGGTTGTATAGATAATCTTATGTGTATTATCAAACACACGCAGAAAATATATTCCTTTATCTAATCCGGCTGCCGCTATTTGGCACTGGCTTCCAGAAAATACAATTTCTCTTTGTTTTCTACCTGTTAAATCATCTATTTCAACAAAGTATTGTTGAGGTTTACTTAATGTAACGGTCGTGAAACCCGTAAATGGATTCGGATATACTCCGGCCTGATAAGTAATGGCAGCTATGGTTGGTTCAATCTTTGTAACAATGACCGTATCTGCGGCAGTGCATCCATCGGCGTCGGTAGCAACGACGGTGTAAACTCCAACCGGGAGATTTGATGCGACAGCATACGAAGAATCTTGAGGATACCACATATAACTATAGGAAGAATTGCCTCCTGTGGCAAGTGCTTCAACCTGTGTGTGGGTGCCCAGGTAACTTTTAATGAATCTCAAACTTACAGCCGGATCGGAAGAATAGGGGATAGTTGCGTATGCCATATCTTTAAAAGAAGAACAGGAATTGGAAACAATAAGTGTATATGTTCCTGCAGATAAGCCGGTAGCAAGACTTGTAGTTTCCCCGTCGCTCCATTGATAGGAATAAGACAGAGAATCATTTTCTGCAAAGCCTGATAACTTTGCTAAAGCAGTGCCGTTAGCGCCTGAGCAGGCCGGTGTAGTTAATATATCTATTGACTTAACACGTATAAGGGTACCTTTCTGAGGATAATAATTTAAAGGAGGAGGTACACCGGGAGAACCTACATAATACTCATAATATATGGTGTCGTAATCACAGGAATAGGAACCAATGCCCTTTACCCATAAACAACCAGTATTAAGAGCAACTAATTGAAATGTCCGTTTTTCACAATTAAATCCATAAAATACAAAATCCATTTGTGGCAAATAAAGGGATTCAGGATTTGCAGAATCTACCGTAACTGGTGTTGTTTGGGAGGGTAAATAATTGCCTATTCTATAGTTACCTGCCAACGGCTTAGGGCATTGACCAATGGCATCGCTGCAAAAGCAAACCAATAATATTCCTGATAATAATAAGAGAGCAATCTTCTTTCTCATAGAGTATAATTTTATGAAAGAAACTTTATACAAAACGTCATAGTTGATGAATTATTGTCCGGTGCTTAACCCTACGGAAAAAACGGGTAAAAACGGGTATGGGAGAGTGAAGAGTACGTCATTGCGAGCGTAGTGCGGCAATCTCTAGTAATTATTAGATTGCTTCGCACCTCACAGTGAAGGGAACGTCTTTTATTTGCCTGTCGGGCTTCCGACCACCCATAACATATAACTCACAACTCTTTCCTATCTTTGGACTCTAAAGCAAATCGTATGGCAGAGAAAAAGGAGCCCCGCAAAATAACTACCCACACCTTGCAAGAGATGAAAAGGGCAGGCGAAAAAATAGCTATGCTTACCGGGTATGATTTCTCTATGGCTCGTGCTTTGGACGATTCGGGTATAGATGTTATCTTGGTAGGCGATTCAGCATCGAATGTAATGGCCGGGCATGAAACTACGCTACCCATCACACTCGACCAGATGATTTACCATGCATCTTCGGTAATAAGAGCCGTAAAAAGGGCTTTAGTGGTGGTAGATTTACCTTTTGGAACATACCAGGGCAATTCTAAAGAAGCGTTGAACTCCTCCATTCGTATCATGAAAGAATCGGGTGCACATGGAGTGAAATTAGAAGGTGGGATTGAAGTGGAAGACTCTATAAAACGTATTTTATCGGCAGGTATACCCGTAATGGGTCATTTAGGACTAATGCCTCAATCTATCTATAAATTCGGTACCTATACCGTACGCGCCAAAGAAGATGATGAAGCAAAAAAATTGCTGGCAGATGCAGAAGTGTTAGAAAGAGCCGGTTGCTTTTCGATTGTATTGGAAAAAATTCCGGCAGACTTAGCAGGCGAAGTAACCCAACGGGTATCTATTCCCACCATTGGAATTGGAGCAGGAGGTAAGGTTGACGGGCAGGTGCTAGTATTGCATGATATGCTGGGTCTTACGTATGAATTCCATCCACGCTTTTTGCGTCGTTATGCAAATTTCTACACCGAAATGAAGGATGCAGTAGGTAAATACATTGCTGACGTAAAAAGCAGCGATTTCCCTAACGAAAAAGAACAGTATTAAATAAAATGTTACGCACGAAGTGAAACGCCGGCTCATTTATTCCGTTCTTCTTCACTTTTCATTCTTCATTTTTCATTCCAATATAGTTGGTCAGAATAACGACCGTGTTATTAAGAATGAAGCCTTCAAATGCGGGGAACAGCTCGTTTACCGTATTCACTATGGATTTATTGATGGCGGCCAGGCTACAATAAAAATACAAGACTCGTTAGTGCCTTTATTGGGAAAAAAAACATACCATGTAGTGGGTACAGGTGTTTCTACCGGGGTATTAAGTGCCGTATTTAAAGTAAATGACCGCTATGAAACCTATATAGATGCGCAGACGCTTTGCCCGCTTATGTTTATCAGGCGGGTAGATGAAGGAGGCTTTATAATTAAACAAGATATGCTGTTCGACCAGCAATATCATATGGTAAATAGCAATGGTAAGAAACTGAAAATACCACCCTATGTTCAAGATATGCTTTCAGCTTTCTATTATGCCCGTCTCTTTGATTATATCAACGAAAAACCCGGAAAAATAGATAGTGTTGTAACTTTTGTGGATAACCAGATATGGAGCCTGAAAATAAAGTTTATCCGGAGGGATACCATTTCAAGCGATGTGGGCAAAATTGCTTGCCTTGTATTTGAACCCATGGTGCAAAAAGGCCGGATATTTAAACATAATGATGACTTGCAAGTATGGATTTCGGATGATAAAAACCACATTCCCATACGCGGGCAAGCCAATATATTGGTGGGTTCCATTAGATTGGATATAGTTTCGTGGTCAGGACTGGTTAATAAACCTGGATTAGCTAAATAACACCCTGAAATAAGAAAAAAAGTATTTATCAAACCTTTGTCATCAAACCAACGTATTAGTGAATCAATTGTTTTTATTCTTGTTTTAAACCATCATCTTATTTTGTAACATGAAAAAGAGTTTACTTTTAGTTTGCATTCCCCTTCTTTTTATTACCTATTCGAATCTGAAAGCCCAATGCGGAGGCAAAGTTCTACTTGATACTTCTGCTTCAGCACATGTCGCTTCCAATAACTTTAACATTGTTACCAATTATTCTAACGAGCTTATTGTAATATCATATGACGGTTGGAATGGCCCGGGTAAAGGGCCTGTAACGGTAGATGGTAATCCTGCTACTCATATCGCAACTGCTTGGGATGGAAATAATTCTGGAACAAGCGAAATATATGCTTATACTGCTCCAACCAGTGGTAAGCATACTATTTTATGCATAGAGTCAAATTATTTCTCCGGGTATTATTTAAATTTTGCCGCTGCGTTTTATGCAAGCACGCATGCTTCATTGAGCATATCTGATATTACGGCAATTAAAACAGACAGCATTCGATGTCTTACAGGTGGTAGTATAAAAGACACTATATATACTACAAAAAATAATTCAATGATTTATTGTGATGCGATGATTAATACCGGTAGCAATCAATCCTATCCTATTTCATGGATAGGGGCCACATTTTTAGATAGTATGTTCATACATAATGGAAGTAATGCTTCTGCAGCATATTCTTCTGCATCTACACCAGGAAAATATGTTGTTACAGCAAAAAATTTAGCTCCTTCAAACAATGGTTGTGGAGGAATAACAATGGCCATGGTGGTTATATCACCTCCAACAGGAGCTCCCGCTATATCGCTTTATTCAACGCCTGATACAGGGTACTGCAGTGGTACTGCAACGGCAACAGTTACGGGCGGCGTTCCACCTTATACATACCGTTGGTCAGGAGGCCAAACCACCGCATCTATAAGTGGGTTGTGTGCAGGCTCCTATTGCTGTAAAGTTTATGATTTGGGTGGCTGTAGCGATAGTACTTGCATTTCAGTTATAAAACGTTGTCCAATGTATTCATCGAGTATATGCTATGTAACAGCTGATACCAATTCAAAACATAATATTATTGTTTGGCAAAAAGGAGACCTCGATTCAACTATTGTAGATAGTTTTATTGTTTACCGTGGAGTAGCCAGTAACATATACGCTAAAATAGGGGAGGTATCTATTCATAATTATAGTGAATATATTGATAGTTCATCATCACCCGATGTTACAAGTTATTTTTACAAATTAGGTATTGTCGACACCTGTCATGGTGTACCCATTAGTGCTTACCATCAGTCAATCTTACTTCAATCAAGTTTGGGTATAGGACATAAAATAAATCTTAACTGGAATTTTTACCAGGGCACTACTGTAAACTATTATCGTATTATGCGCGACGATTCAGGCAAAGGAAAATGGCATGTTCTCGATTCAGTGCCGGGTGGGGTTAATGCGTATACAGATACAGCTGCACCCCTTAATATGGGCCTCCGATATCGTTTAGGCCTGAATTGGAATGTAAATTGCTCACCCTATATTCCGCATATATTACCACATTCACCCGCTCGTTTAAGTTTCCTGCCTCCTCATGATAAAGCCTATTCTAATATCAGTATTACTCATGTTGCTGCCGGGGTTGAACACTTGGGGTTGATGTCTTCACAAGTGAATGTGTATCCGAACCCAACAAATGGGTTGCTTAACATTACTATTGATGGAATGCGGGCAGAAACTGATTTTTATTTGACTGATATGCTGGGACAGGTTGTTTATTCGGATAAGCAAAAAATGATGAACCCGGGATACAGAGAAACCATTAATATGGAGTCTTTACCGCTTGGGGTATACTTCTTAGATATTGAATCAAATGGTCAAAGAGTTGTTAAAAAAGTAAGTAAACTGTAGGTAAAACCTCTTGATCTGGATTATTAAACCAACCGAACAGAGTAAATTATTAACAATACCCGGTTTATTATTTTTCGGGCATTTATAGTTTAATAACATTGGCTTAATCTGTAAGCCTCATTGGCAGCCTACTTTTGCGGTATAGAAACTATAAACTTCTACACCATGAAGTCATTATCGGCCAAGTTTTTTCACAGTTTTCTTACCTACTTTGTAATTCTGCTGTTCTTTATTTGCTATCTTATTTTAAAAGGCTTATTAAAAACCCAATATTAAGTCTATATATGATAAATAATCTAATTGAAACAACAGGATATGAGGTTTCCGGCCTTATTAGGAAGCCAGTTGAAAATGCTCCTGCTATTTTTAATACATCCGAAGAAGGAAGCGAAAAGTATCTATTGTCATTCTTTGAGATTTTTAAAACCCGACATGTGGGCGAAAAATTATTTTCCTACTTATTGAGATTAGGCCTGGTGCGTAATGAAGAAGACAAATTTATTTTTATTCCTAAAACTAGAAGTACTGTGCTGCCCATTGTATGCCTCTATAAAACATTGAATGAGAAAGGCTATTTAAAGCGTATGACGCAAACAGAAGCAGGTTATTATTTCTGTAAGGCTTTTGATAAAAACATGAACAACATTCGTCTTTTCTACTCTGATCAGATTAATGTCTGTATGAAATACACCGAATATTTCTTCCATATTCCCGATTACGCCGAGTTCATCAGGTAAATAGTAAAGGGAATTTCTTACTTAGTAAGCTCTTTTTTGACAAAGCTGCCTTCCTGTCGCAGGTAAGTAAATATTTTTACTTTTGTTAAACGATGAGTATTGAATCGAAATTAGGCAGGTGGGATTTAACCATGGTGGTGGTAAGCTTCGTTCTCGGAGTGGGTATATTTTTTACTCCTGCCACACTCGCTGCCAAAGCAGGTACTCCGTCTATATTTTATATTTCATGGATATTGGGTGGCTTTGCCAGTGTATGCGGCGCATTAAGCTTTGCAGAAATAGGAGCAAGGCTGCCTGCTGCTGGAGGCTATTATCGCATATTTTCTTACTGCTATCATCCTGCATTTGCATTCATGGTTAACTTGACTTTGGTTGCTGTCAATTCTGGAAGTGCAGTAACTGTTGCACTGGTAGGCGCAGAGTACATAAAACCCGTTCTTATTCCACCTGCATGGCAGGATAGCATATCCACAACCGAAATTGCTTCAGGTATACTTACCATTTTGTTTTTACTAAACTATGCAGGAATTAAAATGGGCTCGCGTGTGCAGAATTTGCTCAGCGGCCTTAAAATTGCGATGGTACTTTTATTGTGTTTAGCCGTTTTCGCCAATAAGGGAACTGTTTCACCCCCTGTTATGGTTCACCATACCGCGTTAACAGCCATTAAGGCATTGGGCTTATGTCTTGTTCCGGTTTTCTTTACCTGCGGAGGATACCAGAATACCATCAACATGGGAGCAGATATCAGGAACCCGCAGCGAAATATACCATTTGCCATTTTAACAGGCATGTTTATTGTTGTAGCGCTTTACCTGCTTATCAATATTGCGTATGTGCAGGTAATAGGATTTGAAAATCTTAAAACCCAACAATTACTGGCTGCTGAATTGACAAAGTGTTTTTTTGGTGATACAGGATTCAAGGTAGCTTCTATTATCGTATTTACATCGGTATTAGGTTTCCTGAACACTTCCTTTATGAGCAATCCCCGCATCTTTTATGCTATGGCAGAAGATAAGATATTGCCGGGTATTTTTAAAAAAGTGAACCCTAAAACCCAGGTACAGGGATTTGGTATCAGCTTATTTTTCCTGATGATTCTTGCTACACTCTTTTTCCTGAAAGACAAAGAGCAGTTGCTGAATTATATTATCTTTATCGATAATCTGGCTTTGGCTTTTGCAGCGGTTACTATATTCATTCTCCGCAAACGAATGAAGGAAACGGCTTATGCCGGGTACCGCATACGAATGTTCCCCCTGATACCTATTGTATTTATTGCTGTTCTGCTTTTTGCATGTGGAAACATATTTATTTCTAATATGACCGAGGCCCTTGCAGGGTTGGCCATATTCCTGGGTGCTTATCCTCTATATCTCATATTGAAAAGAGTAAACTGAAGCTTGGCTTACCGGAAAATCTTTCCGATTGTTTTCAAAATAATACCAATATCCGTACCTATGCCCATATCTTGTATGTAGCGCATATTCAGTTTCAGTTTAGCAGGCATAACTTTATTTATATAAAGTTCTTCAGGGTTTTCGGCATTTGCCAGTAATGCATTTTCTTCAGAGTACACTATAGATGCATAATCGGTAATACCGGGCTTTACCGTTAATACAACTTTTTGCTCCGATGTATACATAGCCACATACTTTGGCACTTCGGGGCGAGGGCCTACAAAACTCATATCTCCAATCATCACATTAAACAACTGCGGAAGTTCATCCAATTTATATTTCCGTAGATAATAACCTATACCGGTAATGCGGCTATCACGCATACCAATAGTCAATGCTCCGGTTTTATCAGAGCCAGTGCGCATAGTACGAAATTTGAACAACTTGAATTCTTTTCCATTTTTGCCAACCCTTACTTGTTTGTAGAAAGCTCCCCCGGCAGAAGTAAAAAGTACAAGTATTGAAATCAGAATTAAAAAAGGAGAAAGAATAAGAATACCTAAAATGGAAAAGATAATATCAAAAAGTCGTTTTATCATTTCAGTACTTCGGTTACAGAGTCTTTTACAGCCTTTGTCACAATTGCTACTTCATCCATAGTGAGATCGTAATATACCGGCAGAGAGATTTCACGGGAAAAATTATCATATGTCACCGGGTAATCTGTTATTTTATATCCCATATTTCTATAAAAGCTCATCATGGGAACAGGGATAAAATGCACATTCACAGCCACATCCCGGTCAAATATCTTTTGAATAATGGCATCGCGTTGTTCTTCTGTAATATTCTTTATCCGTAATGGAAAAAGGTGATAAGAAGATTCCCTTTCCGCATCTTTCGATATTGGTAACTCAGCCCATTCATATACTGAAAAAAAACTATGATAAGCATCTACAATGGCCTTGCGTTTAGGTAGCGTATCATCTTTATAGCGTTCCAATTCAACCAAGCCAATAGTAGCAGCTAAATCAGTCATGTTGCATTTAAATCCAGCTTCTACAATATCGTATTTCCAATTCCCCTTTTGCATTTTTGCCATGGCATCTTTTGTTTGCCCATGCAATGAGGTAATGCTTAATTCCTTATAGATAGCAGCATTGTTAAAGGGTTCAGGGAGATTGAATAACATAGCTCCGCCTTCTGCTGTGGTTAAGTTTTTTACTGCATGAAAAGAAAATACGGAAATATCTGCAAACATTCCTGCATTTTTTCCCTTGTATATTGCCCCAAGCGAATGGGCCGCATCGGAAAGAATTAATATTCTCCCAAGTTTTTTTTGATGTTCGTTAGCCGGATGAAATACATTTTTAGCTGTTTCAACAATGGTGACAATGGTATCATAATCGCATGGTAATCCTCCGAAATCAACCGGCATAATGACTTTTGTTTTAGCCGTTATTGCCCTTTCAATACTACTTGCTGAAATGCAAAAGTCGTCTTGGTTTACATCTACTAACACAGGTGTAGCTCCACAATGAATCACCACATTTGCCGTAGCAGCGTAAGTATATGCAGGGACAATCACTTCGTCGCCAGGGCCAACTCCAAACCAGCGTAATGCCAGTTCTAATCCTGCCGTGGCTGAGTTGAGGCAAAGTGTTTGCGAACCTCCGCAATATTCCGATATTTTCTTTTCGAGCAATTTGGTTTTGGGGCCAGTTGTTATCCAGCCGGAACGCAATGTTTCCGAAACAGCGTCTATGGTTTTTTCATCTATGCGGGGCGGGGCGAAGTTTATCATATTACAAAATTAAACATTAAGAGGGAATTCAAAAGCCCGTAAAACATAGTGCCTGCCTGTTGCTCGAGCATCGATTCGGTAAGGAAATTCAGGATAAGTATAAGCAAAAAAAGAAAATAGACAAACCTCTTTTCCTTAATAGAAACAAAAACAGGTATTAGCAAATTAGCCAATAGAATAAGGATGCCCGGAATACCCACCGCTACCATGGTTTGTAGGTATTGGTTATGTGTATTGAGTTTTTCGTGATATATACCTGTCATACCATCCGCCTTGTATTGGTTCATTAATGCTACTGTATCTCCGGTGCCATACCCTATTACCTGACTTTGTTTAATAACTTCTCTTGCAGCACGTGATACAAGCACCCTGGCCTGGTTTGATTCAACAGAGGTAACATCTACTTTTTGGGTATTGAGCAGTCCGTTAAGTGCATTAAAGCGAGAGAACTTGAAAACGCAGACAATAGCTATTCCCATAATCACAATAACTGCAATTCCTGTTTTTAATGCAGAATAGCGCGATAATAAATACTTTAATGTAAAAATACCAAATAGCAATACTGTTACCAGTGTACCCATTTTAGATTCGAGTAACAAAAGAATGATGAGTAGGAATGGAGCGCAGAGATATATATACCATTTTTCCCGTTTGGCAAGCTCCTCACCTTTTTCCGTTAGTGCATAAAATATAAACACAAATGCCAGGTCGATATACATGGAATAATAGGTAGGGTGTACAAATTTGGAAAATGGGAGATAGGTGAATTGCATTTTTCCTTCTACGAAATAGAGATATGCCGCAATTACCAGGCAATATATACCATGCATAACAGCACCTGATATAAAGGCAAATCCAAATTGCTTTTGTTTTTTAAAATCTATTTTAGGCTCCGATGACAGCACGAGAGGGAATAAAATAATACTCAGTTTTATTTGCAAATCCATCCACCCATGTCGAACGCTTTGTGTATAAAGCATTCCGAACAGGTAAATAACATAGAGTGACATAAACAGCAAGGCATATTTATTTCTGAAGCATGTAGTGAACTTCCTTTTTAAATCTCCTTCCACTAGCCATAAGACTACAAATAAAATAATGCATGGCGGTGTAAGAAATATATAAAACGTAAGCATAAAGCCTATCAGGCAGAGCACCCGGAATTTTATACGTGTGATATTACTTTGCATCTTTCAGGAAGTTGTAAAATTTTTCTGCAATAACATCTCGGTTGAACTTAGCTTCTACATAGTTGCGTCCGTTCTCTCCATATTGCGCTGCATCGGAACGATTGTTATATAAGAGCATGGCATTTTTTACCAAATCATTTTCATCTTCCGGTATAAATGCAAGTCCGGCTTTACCCTGTTCAATAAACAATTCTTTTGATTCACCTTGCACACCTAATAACAATGGCTTTTTCATAGCCATGGCCTCAAATACTTTTGAGGGTATTATTCCCAGGAACAGATCAATCCGTTGAAGGGGTACCAAGGCTGCATCCGCTGCTTTCAATACTTCTGGCATAGTTGATTTAGGCACAGGTGGATAGAAATAAACATTCGTCAATTGCATTTGCTGTTGCATAGCAAGTAGTTTTTCCTTTTCGGGGCCGCTGCCTAATAAAACCCATTTAATATTCGGCTTCTCTTTAGTAAGTTGTGCAGCTTTCAATACCAATTCCAACGCCTGTGCATGGCCTATTATTCCTGCATAAAGGATAATAAAGTCATCTTGTGAGAATCCGTTTTCTTCTTTCCAATGAGTTGTTATGGCATCAGAATTATAAAAAGTTAAATCAACTCCGTTGGGGAGCCAATACACAATTTTATTCGGGAAACGGTCTTGAATATTTTTTACGATTCCCATAGCCTGCCCAACAATCAATGCAGATGATTTATAAAGATGTTCTTCGAGCTTGGTAGTTATATTTAACAGAGACTTATTGGTAATCAATCCAAGTTTTTCGGCACTTTCAGGCCATAGGTCTGCTACATTAAATATAAGCTTAGCTTTCTTTACTCTTTTCAGAAACAAGGCCGAAATACCTAAAAACAAAGGCGGTGATTCGCATAATAAGTAATCGGCTTTACCCAGTTTAAACCAGCCAATCCACATGGAAGTGAAAACAAAAGAAAAATAATTCAGCAAACGCGGAAGAATGCTTTTGCTTTTACCCACCCATATCCAAGCGCGGTGTATGCGCATCTCATTCATGTCTTCCTTTACATACCATTTCCCCTTATATTCCTTATGAATAACCATTGAAGGATAATTGGGCATGGCTGTAAGCACTTCAATTTCCACGCCCAGCTTTTGCAGGCGCACAGCCATTTCGTACAAGCGGTTTTGGGGAGCACCCACTTCCGGGGGAAAATATTGGGTGAGGATGATCAGCTTCATTTAAGTGCTAAGATAAAAGGAATGAAGGTATCAGTTATAAGTTATGCAGTATAAGTTATGAATAGCCTGTTGTTCGTTTTAAATAGATTGATGAACAGGCAATTTGTGTTTAAAGTATAAAGAAATTTGGAAAAGCAAAAAAATAACATCTATCTTTGCACCTCGTTCATTTAAGTATTACTTATCAAGAAAGGTGGAGGGATTGGCCCTGTGAAACCTTGGCAACCTGATTATAAAGGTGCTAAATCCAACCCGCTTTCAGGCGGGAAAGATAAGTCTAAGTTGAGACCAAACCTATCAAAATAGTGTACGCTCTTCTGGACTTTTCCTGAAGGGCTTTTTTGTTTTAGCCTTACTGGGACTTCTTGTGCAGTCATATTTACGGACGAATTAATTATAAATACTTAAAATAATTTAATCGTAAAATGAGTAAGAAGTTAAAAGTAGGATTGTTTGGATTTGGTGTAGTAGGGCAGGGGCTGTATGATGTATTACACAAAACAAAAGGCATCAATGCCGAGGTAGTAAAAATATGTGTGAAACATCGTGAAAAGCCCCGCCCCATTGATAAGGAGTATTTCACATTCGATAAGAATGATATTCTGAATAACGATTCGCTGGATGTAGTGGTAGAGTTGATTGATAATGCTGACGAGGCTTTTGAAATAGTAGCTACAGCATTACGAAAAGGAAAGGCAGTAGTATCGGCTAATAAAAAGATGATAGCTGAACATTTGGAGGAACTCTATAAAATACAACAAGAAACAGGCTCTCCATTGTTATATGAAGCGTCTGTATGCGGTAGTATTCCCATCATTCGCAACCTGGAAGAGTATTATGACAATGACCTTTTAAACTCACTCGATGGAATATGTAATGGCACTACGAATTACATTCTCACTAAAACATCGGAAGAAAATAAAACCTATGAAGATGCATTGAAAGAAGCACAAGTAAAGGGCTTTGCAGAAAGCAATCCGTGCCTCGATGTGCAGGCATTCGACCCAAAATATAAACTTACCATTTTACTTTGTCATACGTTCGGGGCTTTTGTAAAACCCGAAGATGTATTTAATTTCGGTATCCAGAATCTTTCCGCAGCCGATTCTACTTTTGCACGCGAGAAAGGACTAAAAATAAAGCTCATTGCACACACATCCAAGTTAGGTGATAAAATTGTGGGGTATGTTATCCCTACATTGATAAGTCCGGACAATATGTTCTACACGGTACGGAATGAATTTAATGCTGTTCAACTGGGTGCTGCATTTAGCGACAAACAGTTCTTTTATGGCAAAGGAGCAGGCGGGCATCCTACAGCTTCTGCTGTATTGTCTGATATTTCGGCATTGGTGTATCGCTATCGTTACGAATACAAAAAAGTAGAACAAAATGGCACACTTCCCTTTTCCAATGAACATTTAATAAATGTATATGTTCGTTATCCAAATGAATCTTTCCTGAAAGAATTACATGTTACCGATATTCAACAACGCTTTTCATCGCATGAAACTCAATATGTAATTGGAAAGGTAAGTATCGATTCCTTGCTGCGTGCTAACCTGAATGAGAGAAATGATGTTTTTATTGCCCAATGGAATTAACGTAAATTTGTAATTCAAAAAATTAGTATGCCAAACTTATTTTCTCCACTCAAAATAAAAAATATTGAATTAAAGAACCGTATCGTTGTTTCGCCTATGTGCGAATACTCCAGTATAGATGGCTTTGCGAACGATTGGCATCTCGTACACCTCGGCAGCAGAGCTGTGGGTGGCGCAGCGTTGGTATTTACAGAAGCTACAGCCGTTTCGCCTGAAGGCAGAATATCGCCCGATGATTTAGGGATATGGAAAGATGAACATATTTCGTTTCTAAAACAGATAACGGAGTTTATAGAAAAGCAAGGAGCTATACCCGGAATGCAATTGGCACATGCAGGACGTAAATCCAGCATGACTTCACCGTGGATGGGAAATAAAATAGTACCTAATGAAGCAGGAGGCTGGGATACCTACGCACCCAGTGCTGTTGCCTATAACAGTAATTATAAACTCCCAAAAGAATTAAGCATCTCTGAAATAAAAAAAACTGTACAAGATTTCCAGGATGGTGCATTGCGTGCTAAAAAAGCAGGGTTTAAAGTGCTGGAATTGCACGGGGCGCATGGATATTTAATTAATGAGTTCTTGTCTCCTGCCAGCAATATAAGAAAAGATGAATATGGTGGTTCATTTGAAAACCGCATTCGATTTTTGCTGGAAATAATTGAGAGCATTAGAAAGGTATGGCCAGAAGAAAACCCTTTGTTTTTGCGAATATCAGCTACAGAGTGGGTAGATGCCGGGTGGACTGAAAATGATTCCATTAAGCTGGGGGAAATATTAAAAACTAAGACTATTGATCTTATTGATTGCTCAACAGGTGGTAATATTCCGGATATTAAAATAGAATTAAAGCCCCTTTATCAAACCCGTTTTGCAGAGAGCATTAAAAAAGCTACGGGCATGCTAACAGGCGCTGTTGGGTTAATTACAACGGCACAGGAGGCCAATGGAATTATTGAAGAAAACAGGGCAGATTTGGTTTTTATGGCGCGCCAGTTTCTGCGAAACCCTTACTTCCCGTTAAGTGCTGCCTCGGAGTTGAATATTGATATTCCATGGCCTGTACAATATGAACGAGCCAAAAAAAGCGGAAATAAAGGGTAAGCTGGAATTATACATATTTTATTTATACTGTGCGTTAAAAACAAGTATATGAATAAAAAATAAATGTTTCGTGATTTGTCATTCTCACCGCTTTTCTTCTATAAATTTGTGCCCTTAACCATTTTTTCCTGCTATGAATCTTATAGCTTTCCTGTAAATGACATCAGAGCACTTTAAAAAGGTAACAGCAGCTGGAATGCTGGTAACTTTAGGCATTATATTCGGAGACATTGGAACATCCCCGCTGTATACCATGCATGCTATTCTCAGGGAAGCAGGCAGCACCGCACAGGAAGTAGTATTCGGGGCTATTTCCTGCATATTTTGGACGCTTACCTTGCAAACTACTTTCAAGTACATTATTATAACGCTTCAAGCTGACAACCACGGTGAGGGAGGGATTTTTTCATTATATGCCCTGGTAAATAAAATCGATAAAAGGTTATTTCTGCCTACTATAATTGGTGCAGGTGCCTTGTTAGCCGATGGCGTTATTACACCGCCTATCAGTATATCGTCGGCAGTGGAAGGGCTTAGCGAAGTGAAAGGCCTTGAGCATATTTTTGTTCCGGGCAACAATTTGGTAGTTGGAATTGTACTGGGTATTGTGCTTGCACTCTTTCTTTTTCAGCGTTTTGGAACCAAGATAGTGGGTGGTTCTTTTGGAGCCATCATGCTTATCTGGTTTAGTATGTTGGCCATATTAGGAGGAGCCCAAGTGATTCATTATCCACAGATCCTTGCGGCTATTAACCCTGTATATGCTATCCATTTGCTAACCCAATACCCAAGAGGTTTTTGGCTATTAGGCGCCGTTTTTCTATGTACTACGGGGGCAGAGGCTTTATATTCCGATTTGGGGCATTGTGGAAGAAAAAATATACGTGTATCGTGGATATTTGTAAAATCGGCTGTATTATTAAGCTATTTTGGACAAGGAGCATGGGTAATGCTTCAATATAAACCTGGTATGGGCGACGTTAATCCGTTCTTTGCCATTGTACCTACCAGTTTTATTATCCCCAGCACTATTATTGCAATGGCAGCATGTATTATTGCAAGCCAGGCTCTTATAAGTGGCTCCTATACACTCATATCCGAAGCTATTATTCTCAATTTCTGGCCAAGGGTTACTGTTAAATACCCTACTGATGTAAGAGGGCAGATTTATATTCCGAGCATTAATTGGATATTGTGTTTGGGCTGTGTACTTGCCGTGTTGTATTTCAGAACATCGGAAGCAATGGGCGCAGCTTATGGTTTTTCTATAACCATAGCTATGCTAATGACTACTATTCTCATGTCATACTTCTTGCGTTTCAGGCAACACTATAAATGGTATGTTGTAGTCCCCATTTTGCTTGTCTTTCTTACGGTAGAAGGCTCCTTTTTTATTGCCAATACCGCTAAGGTGGAATATATGTTCATGTTTTTGATATTTGAATTCGGGCTTATATTCACCATGTATGTATGGTACAGAGCAAGGAAAATCAACAACCGTTTTCTGCAATTCGTTAATATACGAGAACAAATACCCCTTCTGAAAGATTTAAGCGCCGACAACACGGTTTCAAAATTCTCTTCCAATCTCATTTATCTCAGCAAAGCCAACAATCCTGCCGAAATTGAGCAAAAAATTATCTATTCCATATTCAGCCGCCAACCAAAAAAGGCTGATATATACTGGTTTGTACACATTGAACGTACAAACGAACCCTATACATTAGAATATAGTGTAGATGAAATGGAGGATGATAAAGTAATCCGTGTAGAATTCCGCTTGGGTTTCAGAGTGCAGGCCCGGGTAAATGTACTGTTCCGCAAGGTGGTGGAAGAAATGGTCGCCAACAAAGAGCTAAATATCACCAGCCGTTACACCTCTCTGAAAAAGTATCATCTTGCATCCGATTTCCGTTTCGTGATCTTGGAAAAATTCCTCTCATTTGAAAATGAATTCAGCCTTACCGAAAGTTTCATCCTGCGAAGCTATTTCTTTATAAAACAGTTAGCACAATCAGAAGCAAAAGCTTTTGGGTTGGATACCAGCGAAACACGTATCGAAATGATACCTCTGATTGTAAACCCTGTCTCCAACATCCAAATGAAACGTGTTCCACCCCGGAATTCAGGAAAAAAAGTTATCTCCTGATAAAGTTTATTTTAGGGTAAGCATTTTTCTGTTCACAAATCTCTTCTTTTCTGTTAATATTGTAACCTAGATTTAATAGATAGGTAATGAAAGATATTAATAGCCGATTAGAAAATATTCTGCACAGAACCGAAAAACTTATATCTTTGCAAGGCGAGTTATATCGCAAAATATCAGCATTAGAGTATGTTAATCAGGATCTTACAGGTAAAATAAAGACGCTGGAAGAACAAATTTTAAAGCTGAAAGAAAGCAACCAAACTATAACCTCTGAACAACAAAAAATAAACAACCAAAAACAACGGGAAATTACCCATAAAATAAACGACCTCTTGAGTGAAGTAGACCAATGTATTGCCCGGTTAAAACCCGGGAAAACTATAGATAGCAACAACACGTGAAGAACATAAAAGTGAATATAGCTGGCAGAGAATATCCTGTAAATGTAACCCCTGAAACGGCAAGTGCCATGCAAAAGGCAGCCGAAATGGTAAACAAACAGGCGAGCCAATTCCAAACAGCTTATGCCATTAGCGATGCACGTGACATACTAGCCATGTGCGCCCTCCAGCTTGCTTATCAAAATATTGAACATATCGAAACCCAAACCGGGCCTGTTGAAGCCAACTTGGCGGCCATAGAATCGGTGTTGGATAACGCAAAAAATACATAACAATACTTTTCCCCGGAGGTTCATAACACCATCAATACTATGAACCTCGATTTAGAAACCATACTAATTATTGCAGCAGCGGCCATTATTGGCATAGGACTGGGCATTGCAGTAACCTATTTTTTACTGCGAAAAGGCATTGAAACGCGGGCCAGTGATATTATAAAAGACGCTGAAAAGCAAGCCGGTATTTTAAAGGATAAGAAGATGCTTGAAGCAAAAGAACGTTTTTTGCAACTGAAAGCTGAACACGAAAACACGGTTGGTGAAAAGAACAAGCAGATTCTACTATCCGAAAATAGGATAAAGCAGAAAGAACAATCTTTAAATCAAAGATTGGAACAAACACAGCGCAAAGAAAAAGAGCTTGATAATTCAAAGAACAACTACAATGAACAGTTGAAGAATGTTGAACGTAAAATGGACGAGCTCAGTAAAATGCATCAAAGGCAGGTAGCTCAATTGGAAACCATCTCTGAGCTGTCGGCTGATGATGCCAAAGCCCAGCTTATAGAATCGCTAAAAGAAGATGCACGGACGCAAGGTGCTGTATTGGCTAAAGAAATAGTGGAAGAGGCTAAATTAACTGCCAATAAAGAAGCTAAGAAAGTGGTGCTTCAATCAATACAACGTGTGGCAGTAGAAACAGCCGTTGAGAATGCAGTAACTGTTTTCAATATTGAAAATGATGAAATGAAAGGCCGTATTATAGGCCGTGAAGGAAGAAACATACGCGCCCTTGAAGCTGCTACCGGTGTAGAAGTGATAGTGGATGATACCCCGGAAGCCATTGTAATTTCATGCTTCGACCCCGTACGCCGCGAACTTGCCCGGATGGCTCTTCACCAGCTTATATCTGACGGACGTATACACCCCGCCCGAATTGAAGAAGTGGTGGAAAAATGCCGCAAACAGTTGGAAGACGAAATTGCCGAAGTAGGAAAACGTACTGTTATTGACTTAGGAATAAATAACCTGCATCCTGATCTTATCCGCATAGTAGGCAAAATGAAATACCGTTCTTCCTACGGACAAAACCTATTGCAACACTCACGCGAAGTGGCCAACCTTGCCGCTACCATGGCATCGGAACTAGGGCTTAACCCTAAGCTGGCCAAACGCGCAGGCTTATTACACGATATTGGAAAAGTGCCTGATGAAGCGCCGGAATTGCCACACGCAATACTCGGAATGAATTTAGCCGAAAAGTACAAGGAACGTCCTGAGGTGTGCAATGCTATTGGAGCCCACCACGATGAAGTAGAAATGACTAATCTGCTTTCGCCAATTATACAAGTATGCGATGCTATTTCCGGTGCCCGCCCGGGTGCAAGGCGCGAAATTGTAGAACAATATGCCAAGCGTTTACGCGACTTGGAATCACTTGCTTTGTCTTATAAAGGCGTTGAAAAGACCTATGCCATACAGGCAGGACGTGAACTACGTGTTATTGTAGGTAGTGATAAGATTAATGATAAAGAAGCCGAAGTGCTCTCATTTGAAATAGCTCAGAAAATTCAAAATGAAATGACCTATCCAGGCCAGGTAAGGGTAACCGTTATCCGCGAAACAAGGGCTGTTAACATAGCTAAATAGGGTAGGGGTAATTCATTTGTTCTTAGTGTTCCACAGGTAACATGCTAAGCATGCCTGTATACTCTGCCCATTTATTTACAGAAATATTTTATCGAAACATTAAAAATTATTTCACGTAGTAATACTACAACCGGCCTATTCACAGTTATTACTTAAAAGCGATTTCATGCGCAAAACGACCGCACTAGTTATAACCTTAAAAATTCAAAACTATGAATGGGTACAAAACAGGCGGCGACTGGACAGATATTACCAGTGTGGGCCGCAATGAAATCGTCTTTGAAGGAAGACACAAAGATTACGGAGCTTTTTACATCCGTCAACGTTATCCAAATGCACTTTTACTTTCGCTGATGTCGGCTATTGGAATAATGGTCGTGTGTGCAATTATTCCTTATGTGTTTAAGGTCCGTATTCCCTTGCCCCCAAAACTGATACCGGGCGTTACAGCTAAGCCGACTTATATTCCTATTTATCAAGTGCCGCCGAAGCAAGTAGTTCATCCACCTAAAAACACAGTACCGAGAACAGCTCCTCCTATTATTACAAGGAGCCAACCGGTGGATAGTGATCCTGTGCAAAGACCTATAAACCCCACAACGGTGGCATCCTTAGGAAGTGTAGGAACCACAGAATCGCCCGGGTCAAATTCATCGACAACACTACCCGGAAATTCTCCAGCGGTGCCTGAAGAT
>Ga0134125_10000559_pt1 | contig 49400 bp, 43 predicted proteins | sample KB31751_FD_96464 | JGI IMG/M metagenome (GOLD analysis project Ga0134125, IMG submission 96464) | Terrestrial soil microbial communities with excess Nitrogen fertilizer from Kellogg Biological Station, Michigan, USA - KB3-175-1 | ecosystem: Environmental > Terrestrial > Soil > Unclassified ... | reverse complement strand
GCATTCGTGCGGCGCTCCTCGTTGAGGTGGAAGTTGTGGGCCAGCGCAGCAGCAGGGATGTGGTCGCCGTTGCCGTCGAACCAGACGAGGTAGACCGGGCCATTGCCAAGCGCATCGCTTAGTCTCGCAATGTCGTGAGGAATATCGGATGCGTGGTGGTGCAGGCTGGGTTCTTCTACCGGCCGGCCATCGCTGAAATAACTGACACGATCCGGCAGATTGCTGAAGACGGTGCTCCTGGCAGGAAGCGCCGCGACGAGCTCGCGGGTCTCTGCGTTGGCGAATTTAGGGGTGTTGAGGCCATGACCGTAGTAAGTGGCACTGACCTTGCCCGGTGGAGAAAACAGCGCGTTGCCGGCGAAAACCAGCCCGGCAACGCAGGCCAGAGTGATCCCGGCCGATCGGCGTAGACGATCCATGGCCAAATCGACGCCAGCGCCCACCGCAGCCAGGGCTGGCGGGAGCAGAGGCGCTAGCAGCCGACCACGCAGTGGATCCAGAGTGATTTGGACCTTTATGAGATAAAGCGCGGTGAACGCCGAGAGCACAGAGATGGCTGCGACGGCGAGCACGATGACACGCCGATCGGAGGGAGTAGACCAAGACCGGACAAATGCCCACACCACGACAACGATTACGCCAGCGGTAAGGACGCTCAACAGACCTTGCACCAGCCACGGCGCCGAATCCGGAACCACCCAGGCGATAACGCCCTTGACCGCCTCCAGCAGGATCTGGACCGGGGACTGTTCGTTAGAGAAACGCCCACCTACCGGGTACCCAGTGATCACGGCATTCCTGACGAACCAGGGCAGCGCAACGCAGGCGAAGGAAATACCGAATACCAACACGTCGCCGACCTTCTTGCGCCACGGAAGGCTTCGACCGACAAGCACCACGGCAGCGACCGGGAGCAGGGAAATCCCGGAGTACCGCGTCAGCGTGGCTGCGCCCGCGAGGACACCGCAGACCACAATCGCGATCCTGCCGGCCCGGGCCGCACCAGCAATCCGTACCAGCACCGCCAGATACACCAGCGACACCGCGATGTAGACCGGCTCGGACCACAACCACAGGTAGACAGTCAGTAACGACGAAGACAGGGCCAGGGCCGCGGCGACTCCGACGGCAAGCCAGAAACGAATACGTGCGGCGAGAAACAGCCCCACGCCAAAGACCGACGTACCGAACAACACGGCGTTGAACCATCGGGCAACCGTCACCGGATCACCCACAGCAGCCGCTCCGGCAAGAACCCAGGGCAGAGCAGGCGGGAAGAGCGACAACGGTGCACCGTTTAAGCCAACAACCCCGTCACCCCGGACAACGCCCCGTGCCGCAGCCAGGTAGTACGTGGAATCAGGGCTGATGTTGATACCGTAACGACGCGTGGCAACTAGCACTAGCGCACCGGCGAGAGCACCAAGAGCGCCAAGAAGACCAATCCGCCAGACCCCCAGCACCCGCACGCCAAGCCTCATCGATTGGCACCAGGACCAGATCCTCCCCAGAGTCCGGTCGCAGATATCTGCCACTTGATCCCCCAGCTCACTACGAAACAAGCTCGCCGATGCGACGGGATACCCACACCCCACCACGCTTGCAAGCCAATACCCGTATAGAATTAGCACGACGGCCTAGCGTATCCCCGCGTGCCCGTTCTGACGGCCACCAGCGGTCAATTACAGTCACTACTGGCCTCTGTCGCCGGGTAGCCGCAGGTCAGCATTCGGTTGGTCAAACACCGTGATCGCGGCCCAATCTTCCAAGCTGGCGATGCGGAATCGATGCCCGTCGCCCGCTCCACCCCGGAAATTTTGCGCTGACATGTACAAGCTCCCTATCGTGATTTGACGAGCAGGTCCACCTTGAGCGATGTCGCGGGCCCCCAACATGGAATCGCACGCGGACGTCATCGCGGGTGCACTAGCGAAAGTTACGACCGTGATGGCTTACCTCACCTGAAGTGGTGATAGATCCGCCAGCTGTAACGAACGCATGGCCTGGTTCGATATGCGCGGCAATCGCAGCCGCTAAATAGGGAATAATGCGGGTTCATGGCATAGCAACCACCGCATCGAGAGGTGATTAAAATGAAGCGGATCGTCATCATGACCGTGGCGGCAGCCGGGCTTATCATTGGCGCGGGCACCCGCGGCAGTGAATCCAGATTTTGGCCCAGGTAATAATCCAAAGGGTCCCCATGATCCGAGTGCATTGTGCCATCCGCCACGCCCAAATCTGAATTTTTCCTGTCTGCAAATGACGGCTGCCCAAAGCCGACTGGCCAAGCCAAGCTTCGGACGATCAGACCTGACTCGTGTGCGAACCCAGAAATGACGGCCTATCTTAGGTCAAGAATTCCCTGCCTTCGGCGACCCTTACTCTTGGCCTCAAGACTGAGCGCGAACGACGAGCGGTCAAGCAACAACAGCAGGTTCACAATCTGGAGGAGGATCAAGTAAAGGACGCGCAATGACACGGCTCACGATCATGCCCTGGCGGCCGAGTACACTGATGCCGAGGTCAAAGGCGCAGGTCGACTTTTGGAACCCCAAAGCCTACTCACGAGTACTCGATGGCTTCTGCCCACCGCCTGCCATATCATGAGCATTATGCCAATAATCCTATCGAGGCTGATCGCAGCGATTGAAGGCTCAGTCGCGACCAATGCGCGGACTGAAAACGCTGCGCTCAACGCGGGTGGTCAGCGCAGGGCACGCCTTCATCCAGAATCTTCGCCGCGGCCATTACGAGCTCGGTGCCGATGTCGACCCTAGGTATCAGCTTCCGGTGGTCTCCACCGAGTTCGCCCTCACCATCTGAATAGGGTGTCTACGCCGTTACATGTGGCTGCCTGCCTTCTAATGCAACAGACCCGGCCTGACACGTCGGCGAGCGGATGGCTACAGGTAGACGGTTGCAATGAAGGTGAGGAGCAGGCAGCCACCCAGCACCTGGAGTACCCGGTCGTTGAGAATGATCTGTTCGGGTTCGCCGCCGTTGCCGCCGTCGACGTCCATGGCGTAGCGCAGTATGGCCAGAGCGAAGGGCACTAGTGAGATCACCGGCCAACGGGAGTGATTGGTCTGGCTAAGCTGAAACGCCCACAAACCATCCGTTATGATCACCCCGGTGGCCGACAGCGTCCAGACGAAACGCAGATAGGAAGCGGTGTAACGCTCCAGCGACCTACGGATGTGCGCCCCGGTGCGCTCCGCGAGCTGGAGTTCTGCATACCGCTTACCCGCCACCATGAACAGTGCCCCGAATGCGGTCGTGAGCAAAAACCACTGCGACAACACAATCCCTGCTGCGGCACCGCCTGCGATCGCCCGCAACAAAAACCCGGACGCGACAATGGAGATGTCAACCACAGGCTGATGTTTTAGCCCCCAGCAATAGGACAGCTGCACCGCGAGATACACCACGGTGACTAACACCAACTCGACCGACGCCAGGAACGACAACCCTGCCGCGCTCACGAACAGCACAACCGCCACCGCCACCGCTATCCGCGGCGACACCAGCCCCGCAGCGATCGGACGGTGACACTTGGTCGGGTGCGCCCGGTCAGCGTCTATATCGTAGACATCGTTGACGAGGTACACCCCGGACGCAGCCAATGAGAACGCGACAAAGGCAATCCCAACTGCGGCCAGCACACGCGGCTCAAACAGGGTTCCACCAGCAAGCGGCGCCGCCAGCACCAAAACATTCTTTACCCACTGCCGGGGCCGCAGGGTACGGACCAACCCAGGCAGCGCACCACCGGCAAGTGGGGTGCCAGTCTCCCTCTGCCTCGGTCGACTGGTCGTCATCGCCGTCCTGCCCAGGGATCGCCGCGGAGCCGTCGCCGCATCCCAACGTGCTCTTCGTCGTAATTGTTGTCGGAATGTGACAGTGCCTTATCGGGCGGCGTCGTGTAGCCGACATTGCAGGCAATCGGGACGGTTCCCCTCATTCCTGTTTCATCGAATCCTGCGGCGATGTGTTACTGGTTTCTAGCCACTGACTGTCCTGATTGGGTGAGGTGCCTACCCTGCGGGCACCTTGAAGATGCGGATGACCGGACTGGTAGGGTCATCGAAGATTGCCACCTGAGGCAACTCTTGGAATAGCCGCTGGTAGGCGGCCGCGTCGGCGGGATAGGTCTTGGGTTGTTCGGTGAAGCGACCGTACATTCCCTCGCTGGCCACCACGTAGCCCCCGCGCGGTAGTGGGCAATCGACGACTCGTCCGCACGGAAGCACCTGGTATCGGGCCGGGTTGAGCCACGGGGCATAGGGCTCGATGAGGACGGTCGTGCCGGACGGCGTGCGCTCATCAAGCCAGTGCTGTGCGGCATTCCAGGTGGACGGTCCTGGATACGGGAGCCGAGCCACGGCTTCGACGACGAGCACCGCGACCGCGGTGCCGGCGGTGGCCAGCCCCACCGCTCGCTGATGATCCGCACACGTTGTCATCAGCGGTTCGATGGCCAGCGCGGCGAGCACCGCCAGCGGCGCCAGGACCAGCATGATCGTGCGGTCGTTGCGCACGGACTGCATGGCGACCACCGCACTGTAAATGACGGGGAAGCTACCGAGCACCACGGCGACGCGCCACCGCTGCCGGTCCCACACCGTGACCGCCACTACCGCAACGAGGGCCAGCGCAACCAGCAGCCCCTCGTGGGTGGCCAGGTAGCCCGCATAAAAACCGGGGGCGTTGCCGTCCATACCGGCGTGGCCGGTGGCGTAGTGCTGCCGCTCGAACTCCAGCCCCTTGAGAAACGCGGGGCGATCCAGCAGCGCATAGGGCGTGGTCGCCAGGAATGCCAAAACCGCGCATGCCCCCGCAAGGGGCAGTCCCGCTGCCGCTCGGCGAAAACCCGCGCGGTCGGTGGACCGCAGCAGCGCGGCGAAAATGACGGGGACGGCGACGAGCACCGCGGTGTACTTCATCGACGTCGCCAGCCCGACCGTCAGGCCGCTGACGGTGTAGGCCAGCCAGCTGCCCGATCGAAGCAGACGGACCGAGGCCAGCACTGCGACCGCGACGAGCAGCGCCGTAGGCATGTCCGGGGTGACGAACCGGCTGTGCGTGATGAGGGTGGGTGACAGGGCCAGCAGCATCGCGGTCACCGCCGCCGGAAGCACGCCAGTGGTGACACGGCGCGCCGTGACCCACCCGACGAGCACGACCAGGATGCCCAACGCGACGGTGACGCCGCGGTGGACCATGACCGCGGCTGGGGTTGGTGCGTAGGAGACACCCATCAGCGCACTGACTGGTGCTAGCTCGGCGAGCCCGGGGATCCAGCCCAGCAGCGGCCCGTCGAGGTGAAACGCGGCGTGCAGGTAGAAAAACAACGACGGGTAGTTGAAGAAATGCGGGTTAGCATCGCCGTTGGAAACCATCGCGTCGATGACCCGCAAGTTGACCGGCTCGTCGGGGTGGTGCATGTAGGGCAGGTCAGCAGTGAGCCCGACCATCCGGGGGACCAACGCGAGCAACAGCAGCCCGATACACACCCGCCGCGCCGGCACGGAGCGCCCGAGGCCGCGCAGGACAGGCGCTTGAGCCCTCCGCCCATTCCGGGCGCTGGCCATAGCCACCAGGGCGGCATTAACCTCGTCGCGTTGAGCCCCGATCACCACCCGTCGAGCCGGCTCACCGCGGCCCAACAACCGCGCCACCCCGGATCGAGTGGCCTGCCATGTATCGGTGGCCATCGACCCGACCACTATGGTCCCCACCGCACCGGCTAACGCTGCCAGCCTTTTCAGCATGGGCCCCCTCCCGCTAGCCGCGATACGGGCCAACCCAAGCCTTGGACCCCGCCGGACCGAAGCCAATGCACCCGCACCGACCTCCACTACATCGACCTCTGCGGCCATTTAGTTTCGCGAAGCACGGGCAGCCATCACAGATGCTCTGGCAATCCCCTGGAACCGTAGAGACTCGGTTATGGTGATCTTGCAGTTCGGGTTGGTGTTCCGCGCCGCGCACCCGGTGGGGCAGGCTTTCGGCCTGCCCGCGGTGTGTGTCTGCCAGGGGCCGAGCCTGGCCGGGCCATAGATTGGGTGATGCCCAACCGGGCACAGGCCGCGCGGAACAGCGTGGCGGTGTACTCGCTGCCGCGGTCGGTGTGCATGATCACCCCGGCGATCTGCCCGCCGCGCACGGCGACCGTCATCGCTAACGAGCCGTAGGCCAGCTCGGCGTCGTGGTGCTCGCTTAAGGCGAACCCGAGGATGCGCCGGGAGCCCACGTCCAGCACGCTGGCCGGCTGCAGCGTGCCCTCGGCGGTGTCAATCTCGGTGCCATCGCCGAACCCGCGCTGATTCACCCGCCGAGCCGTGAAGTCGCGTTTGACCAGGTCCGGGGCGTGCCAGCGGCCCTTGCCAGGGCGGGTGGTGCTCCGGCGGTGCCGCGACGGTGTTCTGGCTGACCAGCCACCCCCTCTCGGTCAGGTCCGCGGTGATCCTCGGCGCGCCATAGGTGCCCCGGTGCTGAGCGAACAACGCCGCGATCAGCGCCGCCAAGGCCCGCCGCCGCGCCCGCCGCGGTGAGCCATCGCCATGACGCCACTTGTAAAACCACGCCTGGGGCAACCCAGCGCTCGGCACGCCACCGCATGCGGCACCCCGAACTCGGCCCTCTGGGCAGCGATGAACCCGGCCACGGCTACCGCCGACCCGTCGCGTCCTTGACCCAGAGGGCGACTGAGCGCTTGAGACCTCCGATGTCGCCAGCTTGTCAAGCGGCGTGCGGGACGGGTCCGGCGTGGCGTGGTTCGGCGTGTGGCAAGGCCTTGACCGGGTCGTAACGCTGGCTGGTGTGCAGGCAGTGGTGCAGCTGGCCGAGCATGCGGTTGAACAGGTGGCGCAGCGCGGCAGGATGCCCGTCACCGTGCTGGCGCCGGTGCAGGTAGTGCTCGCGAGTGGGTGAGGGCCGCGCTGCGGCGGTGAAGGCCCAGGAGTACCCGATCGCGGCGAGTCGGTTGTTTTTGGTCCGTCGGCGGGTCACGGTGCGGGACTTGCCCGAGGCCCGGGTGACCGGTGCCGAGCCGGCGAAGGCCTGGAGGGCGCAGTCATCGACGAAGCGCGTGCGGTCGTCGCCGATCTCGGCCAGCACGATCGCCCCGCTGATATCGGCCAGGCCGGGAAAGCTGGTGATGATCTCGTAATCGGGATGTTGGGTAAATGCCTCGATCACAGCCGCAGTGAGCTGGTCGACTGAGTCGCAGACCGCGTTGAGCGGCCGCTGCGGCGCAGCGCGGTCTCCACCTTGGCCTGGGAGAGCTGTAGGCCCTCTGCCGGGCTGGGGGCGATGGCCAGCACCGCGCGGGCGTCGCTGCTGGCCAGCTGGGTGCTGGACAACCTGCGCCCGGCGGCGAACGCGGCAAGAAAGCCGGGGTGTACTCCCGCAACCGAGCCCGCAGCTCTTGCACAAGCTTGGTGCGCCGCCATACCGCGTCCTGATAGGCACGCGCGAGCACGGTGATTGACCGGGCCAGGCCGCTATCGTCGGGCAGCATCCGGTGCAGGTGCGCAGGATGTTGGCTAGTGCCATCGCATCGACATGATCGCTTTCTTGCCCGAGATCGAGGTCCGCTGTCGATACCGAGCCACCGCCAGTGGATTGATCGGGTAGATTCGGCCGGCCGGTGGCGCGCAGCACCGCGATCAGCAGCCCCCGTGGCGTCTCGATCGCCACCGGGATCGGCTCGGCCTCGCTGTCACCGGCCGCGGCGAGCATCGCGGTCAGCTCCGCAACCCCATCCAGAGTCTCGTTGATCCGCCGCTCGGCGATCAGCTGGCCGTCATCCTCGACCAGCGCAATGTCCTGATGCCCCTCAGCCCAGTCAATCCCGCAATACACCGCCACAGACGATTCCCCCCTTTGCCAGTAACCGGCTTCGTTCCGGTCCGAGGGACCGGTGGCACCGCGCGGCGACCTAATAGCAAGGCTCGAGGCCTGACCTCCGATAGAGCCGTTCGCGATCCCAGCAACCAGCAAGGGGCGTCGATTTCTCAGCGGAGAGCTCGCCGGCTCGGCACATCCGTCGACGTCACCCTGCAGGCGGGCTCGAACCACGACCGACCCTGGGCCACCACAGCGTCGGAGACGGGCCCGACACGCCGAGATGCGCCGGTCTCAAGCAAGAACCTCAATGGGCTAAGACATCACCAGACGTCCGCGACCTATCCAGGCCCGTCCTCCAACGAGACCTATTAGCACATCACGCTCCATGGCCAGCTCAGCGTTCTCCCGCCGCAGCTCACCGCGCTCATCCTCATCCAACCGCCCAGTACCGTCCTTGTCCCGACGATCCAGGGCCACTTCTCGGTGGTCGTGGAATGCGTCCTCCTCGGGCTACCCAAGTGCCGGCGATTCAGGGGGTGTGTGTGACCTCGCATTCGGTGGCCGTGTCGTTGGTGGTCGGGTCGGTGGTGGGGGTGTAGTAGCAGATGTCGTTGTTGCCGCCGCCGCCGTTGATGGTGTCTTTAGCGTTGTCGTTGGCGTTGAATTGGTCGTTGGCGTAGATGGTGTCGTCCCCGGGGTGGCCGAGCAGCGTGTCGGCGCCGGGGCCGCCGTAAATGGTGTCGCCGCTGCCTTCGCCTTCGACGTAGTCGTTTCCCTTACCGGCGTCGATGGTGTCCGCCCCGGGGCCGCCTTCGATACTGTCGGGGCCGTCGAAGCCGCAGATGATGTCATCGCCACCGAGGCCCTCGATGGTGTCCCCTTCGTTGGTACCCCAGATGGTGTTGGGGCCGTTGGTGCCCTTTATGTAATGGGGGCGTTTGTCGTTGTCGTTGGCGCCGCCGTCGACGATGGCGTTGGCGGGCGGGGTGCCCGGGTCCCTGGGGCATGGACTCGCTGCCTGCAATGATAGATTGTTGCCAGTGTTGCCGTGTGCGAGTGCCGGGATGGCGCTGGCAAGGGTTAAAGCTAACGCAGTGCAAACGGCTGCGGAAATTGTTCGTGCTGACATGTTGGGCCTTCCTCGTGTGGTTTAACGGCAGGCCCACCTTGACGGATGCCGCGGTCCCCGACGCGGGCTTTGCATGAGCATCATCGTGGGCGCAGTGGTAAGTGTTACGGTGCGGGCGACGTGGCCTTCAGTGGCTGATTCAGAATGGAAAGGCTGACTGTACGAATTTATTGCGCTATGGGGAGCCATCAATCTATCGATCAAAGGTGATGCGCAGCGGGAGGCGATGGAGAATGACCTAGCGCGGGTTTAGGTAAGTAGTCTTTTGATGGACTGAGCCTGTGGGGCTCGGATATTGGATTCTAGGCTTGACCTGCGGGTTTACGGTGCTCGGTGATCATGCTGTGACCCGGTACTCGCTGGTGAGTCCGCCGAGGATCGGTCTGCGGCGCACCTGGTGGTCGGTGAGGTTGATCACTGGTGGGAGCTGGGCGGCTTGGGTGGTCCAGGCCCCGGTCGGATGCGCGCTCACGCCGACCAGATGTACCCGGCGGGAGCCATGCTCGACCGCGATCAGGACGTAGATCCGCCTGAGCGAGATGGTGTCCACGTGCAGGAAGTCCACGGCGAGGACGGCCGGACCTTCTTGATCGCCGCTGCGGTGGGTGGACGCCCGGGTCGGCGGCGTGCGGTGTAGTCCCATTTCCGCGAGACAAGCTCGCAATGCCAGGTCAACATCATGGCAGGAGTCACCGGGAAGACCTCCACCCAGCGGCGGCGTGGCAGCAGCCGGGATAAGGCGGCCAGCCACGCGCGGTCGCCAGGCGTGTAGTGCACCCGGGCGATCTGGCAGCGCAACACGGTGTTCTCGTGGCGTAAAACCAGCAGTTCGGCATCCTTGCTCAAATCTCGGCGCACTAGTACGACGGCCAGGCCGAGCAGACCCCGCACCAGCTGTACAAGATCGAAAGCGACAGCATCCGACGATGATCCATGGCCAGACAGCCCGCGAGGAGCGCAGGGCAGCACGCTGCATCGCGTTACCGAGCCCCACACGATCAGCCATTCCATATTGCAGTGATGACCGTACCGGTGCACTATCTCCGGCTAGCCGAAATCCCCTTCCGGCACCTCGTTCAGCCGCTCAGTGCTTTGGCCAGCCGGTGGACTCCCTCGCGCAGCTCGCCGACGTCGCCGGCGGCGGCAAACGACAGCCGCAAGTACGCGCCCGGAGGTTCGGCGGAGAAATAGGGCCGCCCGGGACTCACCAGCACCCCGGCAGCCCGGGCCTGCGCCGCGAGCTTGAGGTCGTCGACGTGATCGGGCAGCCGCGCCCACAAGTGCAGACCCCCGGCGGGTAACCGGCTCACCAGGACGTCCGGGAGGTGGTCGGCGAGCGCTGCGAGCAGCGCCGCACGCCGCTCGGCGAGCGCGCCCGCCAGCCGGCTGAGATGCGCTCGCCACGCCGGTGCGCTGACGAACTCGAGCGCGGCCTCCTGGAGTAGCCGAGGGACGAAGAAGTCGTCGACGAGTCGAAGCGCACGCAGCCGCTCGGCGACAGGTCCGCGCGCGATCAGCGCCCCCACGCGCAGGTTGGGCGAAGTCGCTTTCGTCAACGAGGCGATGTGGACCACGCGTCCGTCGGTGTCGTCGGAGACCAGTGACGGCGGTGCGGGACGTTCGTGGGCAAGCCAGCGGGCGAAGTCGTCCTCGATGACGAACGCACCGGCCTGGCGAGCGGCGTCGAGGACCTGCGCGCGCCGGTGGCTGGCGAGCACGGCGCCGGTCGGGTTGTGGAACGTCGGCTGGCAGTAGAACAGCCGGGCCCCGGTGGCCGCGAAGGCGGCCGCGAGCAGGTCGGGCTGCACACCGTGCTCATCGGTGGGCACCGGAACCGTTCGCAGCCGCGCGGCTCGCGCGACCGCGATTGCGCCGATGTAGGTCGGCGATTCGAGCAGCACCGGGGCGCCGCTGGGCACGATCGCGCGAAACGCCGCCGACAACGCCGCCTGCGCGCCGCCGGTGACGAGCACGTCCTCCGGCGAGACCGCGGCGCCGAGCGAGCGGGCAAACCAGGCCCGCAGGGCCGGGAGGCCGGCTGTCGGCGGCCGCTCGGACGCATCCGGGCGCCGGCCGGCACGAGCCAGCGCCGCGCTCAGCGCGCGGTTGGGCAGCAGCGACGGGTGCGGGTACCCACCGGCCAGCGACACCGCACCCGACGGCTCTGTCTGCAACAGAAACGCCACGCTCGTGGTGTCGATCGTGCGATCGCCGAGCGCCAGGGTCTGCCAGGACAGGTCCGGGGGCTCGGCAGCCCGCGCGGCACGCTCGGCAACGTAGGTCCCGCTGCCCGGGCGCGTGACAAGCACGCCCTCGGCTGCCAGCGCCGCCAGCGCCCGGGACAGCGTGACCGGGCTGACGCCATAGCGGGCGGTGAGCTCGCGGGTTGACGGCAGCCGCTCGCCGGGCCGCATGGCACGGGCACATTCGCGCAACGCCGAGCCCACGCGGTCGATACTGCTATCGTTATTCATGACAGCGCAGAGTATCGCTACTGTCGCGAACCGGAAAGCGTTTCCCAGCCTCAGCTGGGCGGCGCTCGGCGTGCTGGCGTTCTCCTTCACGTTTCCCGCCACCGCGCTAGCCGAACGGGGCTTCGATCCGTACCTCGTCGGCGCCGGCCGTTCGGTGATCGCCGCGGTCATCGCCGCCGCCTGCCTGCGCGCCGTCCGCGCGCCGCTGCCTCGGCGAGAGCACTGGCCAGGACTGATCGCGGTGGCCGTGGGCTGCGGTCTCGGCTTCGGGCTGTTGTCGGCGCTCGCGCTGGAGCACACCACGTCGAGCCACGCGGCGGTGGTGGTCGGGCTGCTGCCGGCGGCTACCGCCGCCGTCGCCGCCATCCGCCTGGCCGAACGCCCCGGTCCGCTTTTTTGGGCGGCCAGCTGCGTCGGCACGGTCGCGGTCGTGAGCTATGCGCTGTCGCGCCAGACCGGCGCTCTGCATGCTGCCGATGCGCTACTGCTCGCGGCGCTGGTCATCGGCGCGGTCGGCTACGCCGAAGGCGGACGGCTTGCTCGGGCGATGCCAGGCTGGCAGGTGATCGGCTGGGGCGCGCTGGCAGCGTTGCCTTTCTCACTGCCGATCACCGTGGCCGCACTTGCCTACCACCCCCCGGTGCACCCCAGCGCGTCCGCCGTTGCGGGTTTCGCCTATGTGGGCATCGTCTCGATGTTCCTCGGCTTTGTCGCCTGGTACCGCGGGCTCGCCGAAGCGGGGGTTGCCAGGGCAAGCCAGCTCCAGCTCGGCCAGCCGCTGCTGACGATCGCCTGGTCGGTGCCGCTGCTGGGCGATCACTTGGACATAGCCGGCGTGGCCACCGTCGTTGTCGTCGCCGGCTGCGTGTTCGTCACCCAGCGGGCACGCCCGGGGCGGGTCGCGGCGGTGCCGGTGCGGGCTACGCCGCGCACCCGTATCCGCCGCCACGCCGATCGTGCCCGCCACGGCCGCAACGAGCTCTACGAGATCCTCGATGCCGGACTCGTCGCCCACGTCGCATTCATCACCGACGGGTACCCGGTCGTGCTCCCGATGGGCTACGCCCGTGACGGCGACACACTGCTGCTGCACGGTTCAAGTAAAAACCGCATGCTGCAAGCGCTCGCCGGCGGCGCCGAGCTGTGCGCGACGATCACGCTGCTCGACGGGCTGGTACTCGCCGCCACGGCGTTCACCCACTCGATGAACTACCGCAGCGCGGTCATCTACGGCCGCGCCACCCAGATCACCGATCCTGAGGCCAAAGGTCAGGCGCTGGACCGCTTCATCGAATTCTTGCTTCCCGGACGCACTCGGGAGTTACCGGCGCATACCCGCCAGGAACTCGCCGCCACCTTGGTGCTCACCGTGCCATTGCACGAGGTGTCGGTCAAAGCGCGCAGCGGGCCGCCGGGACCCGCGCCGGCCCAGAGCAACCCCCCGTGGACCGGCGTCATCCCGCTCGCGGTCACGCAGGGACGACCACAGCCGACCGCAGCTAGATCAGAACAGTGCTCTGGCCAGCGCCCGGCGGGCTGAGGTGATCCGCGGGTCGTCGGATGGAAACAGCTCGAACAGCCCGACGAGGTGCGCGCGGGCTCGGTCGCAGTCTTCGCCGGTCAGCCGCCGCACAGCACCGACCAGCCGCTCGAAGGCTCGCTCCGGCGTTCCGGCGGCCACCTCGGCATCGGCGGCGGCGATCTGCGCGTCGACGTCGTCGGGTGCCGCATCGGCCTTGGCCACCGCTGCCGGGTCGACCGCGTCGGTGCGCGCCAGGAAACGGACCTGGGCCAGCGCGATCTTGGCCACCTCGTTGGCCGGCTCGGCGGCCAGGATCTGCTGGTAGGCCGCTTCGGCGGTGGCATAGTCACCAGTCGCCAGCGCGGCTTCGGCGGCGGTGAACCGGGGGTCCTCCGTCTCGGCGCCAGGCTGGCTGCCGGCGGCACCCTGCTCGGCGGCCCGGATGCCAGGCAGTTGATCGCGCAGCGCATCGAGTAGCGACGTGATCCATCGCTTCACTTCCGGCTCGGGCCGGGCGCCGGCGAAGGCGTCGATCGGCTGGCCGGCCGCGATGGCGATGATGGTGGGGATGGACTGGGCTCCGAACAGCTGAGCGATCCGCGGGTTGGCATCGACGTCGATCTTGGCCAGCACCCAGGCGCCGCCGCCCGCCGCGGCGAGCCGTTCGAGCACCGGAGACAGCTGCTTGCAGGGGCCGCACCAGGTCGCCCACAGGTCGACCACCACGAGCACCTGCATCGAGCGGTCGACGACATCGGTTTGGAAGCTCTGCTCGGTGACATCGACGACCCAGGTGGCGACGCCGCCGCCGGAGGTAGGGGCGCTCGGCGCGTCGCGCCGGGGAGCCGAATCGGCCCGCGCCTTGAGGGCAGACAGGTCGACGGCACCGGACAGTGCGCCGGATAGTGCTGCGGTCTGCTGAGGGTTGGGCCTGCTCACGCCTTCTATCCTGGCATGGCCGTCTATCCTGAGACGATCGGGCGGACCGAGGATGCCGGGATGTCAGAACCGGGCCGGCTCCCGGTACTCACCCCACTGAATCTTGAGCGCCCCGCAGATTTCGCCGAGGGTGGCCTCGGCCCGCGCCGCGTCGAGCATCGGCTCGATGAGGTTGCCCTCCCCTGCGGCTTGATCGACCATGGCGGCGATAGCCCGGTCGACGGCGGCCTGGTCGCGCTGGCTGCGGCGCTGGACCAGCGCCCGGTTCTGCTCGCGTTCCACCTCGTGGCTCACCCGCAGGATCTCCAGCTCCTCGGTCACCGACTCGGTCAGCGTGTTCACGCCGACGATCTTCTTGTCGCCTTTTTCCAGCGCGTGCTGGTAGGTGAACGCCGCGTCGGCGATCTCGCCGGTGAACCAGCCGTCCTCGATGCCGCGCAGGATGCCGGAGGTCATCTCTCCGATCGGATGCCGGCCCGAGGGCACTGCCGCCGTGGCCATGTCCTTGATCCGGGCGAAGATCCGCTCGGCGTCGGCCTCGATCCGGTCGGTCAGCGCTTCGACGTACCAGGAGCCACCCAGCGGGTCGATCACATTAGCGACCCCGGACTCCTCCATGATCACCTGCTGGGTGCGCAGGGCGATCTCCGCGGCTCGCTGCGAAGGCAGCGCCAGGGTCTCGTCCAGGGAGTTGGTGTGCATCGAGTTGGTGCCGCCCAACACCCCGGCCAGCGCCTCGATCGTGGTCCGCACGATGTTGTTGTAGGGCTGCTGCGCGGTGAGCGACACGCCCGCTGTCTGGGTGTGAAAGCGCAGCCACTGCGCCTTGTCGCTGGTGGCGCCGTAGACGTCACGCATCCAGCGGGCCCAGATCCGCCGGGCTGCGCGGAACTTCGCGATCTCTTCGAAGAAGTCGATGTGGGCGTCGAAGAAGAACGTCAGGCCCGGGGCGAAGCGGTCGACGTCGTGACCGCGGGAGCGTCCCAATTCCACGTAGCCGAACCCATCGGCGAGGGTGAAGGCCAGTTCCTGCGCGGCCGTCGCGCCGGCTTCCCGGATGTGGTAACCGGAGATCGACAGCGGCTTGTAGGCCGGGATCTGTTCCGTGCAGTAGGCCAGCAGGTCGCCGATCAGGCGCAGATGCGGTTCGGGGGGGAACAGCCACTCCTTCTGAGCGATGTACTCCTTGAAGATGTCGGTCTGCAGGGTGCCGTTGAGCCGGGTGATGTCCGCGCCCTGTCTTTCGGCGGCGACCAGGTACATGCAGAACATCGGCACCGCCGGACCCGAAATCGTCATCGACGTCGTGACCTGCTCCAGCGGGATATCGGCGAACAGGACGTCCAGATCTGCGGCACTGTCGATCGCCACGCCGCAGTGACCCACCTCGCCGAAGCTGCGCGGATCGTCGGAGTCGCGACCCATCAGAGTGGGCATGTCGAAGGCCACTGACAGCCCGCCCCCACCGTTGCGCAGTATCTGCCGGTAGCGCTCATTGGTCTGGCGGGCGTTGCCGAAGCCGGCGAATTGACGGATCGTCCAAGTGCGGCCCCGGTAACCGGTCGAGTGCACACCGCGGGTGAACGGGTACTCCCCCGGCCAGCCGATGCGCTCGAAACCCCGGAAGGGCTCCCCCTCGCGCGGCCCGTACACCGGGTCGACCTCGACTCCGGACAGCGTGGTGAAGTCCGCATCGCGCAACCGTCCCTCCTGCTGCGCTTGGGCGTACCGCCGCCGCCACCGCTCCCCACCGTCGTCACCTGCCATGACATCCAATAGTAGGACATCCAACCAACTCTTTTCCCCGACATGGAGACATATCGGGGTCAAAGGCGCCCCTTTCACCCCGATATGTCTCCATGTCGGGGTGGGGTGGGTGGGGCGGCGGCGAGGTGTTGGTGGACGCGGGCGACTTTGGCTTGTAGTTGGTTGGTGTGCCCGGGGCGGATGTCGGCTTTGAGGACCAGGGACGTGCGTGGTGCGCCGCGGCTGGCCGCCTCGACCGCGCGGCGCACCACGTCCATCACCTCATCCCATTCTCCCTCGATGAGGGTGAACATGGCGTTGAGCTCGTAGGGCAGCCCGGAGTCTGCGACCACCCGAACCGCCTCCGCCACGGCGGCGCTGACGCTGTCGGATTCGCCTCCGGCGGGGGCGACGCTGAATGCCACGATCATCTTTCCAGCCTGCCCTACCCGGCGGGGACGCGGAGCCTTACGGTTTCATCCATGTCCTCGCATCATCCGCTGCCGTTCGACCCGATCGAACGGGCCGCGCGAATCTGGCAAGACCGCATCGGGCCGGCGGGGACGATGGCTGCGGTGACCAACATCATGCGGGTGCAGCAGATCCTGCAGTCGGCGGTGGATGCGGCGCTGCGCCCGCACGGCCTGACCTTCGCCCGGTACGAAGCGCTGGTCCTGCTGGTGTTCTCCCGCCAGGGCACCCTGCCGATGAAGGTGATGGGCCAGCGACTCCAGTTGCACCCGACCAGCGTGACCAACATCGTCGATCGGCTGCAGGCCGACCGTCTCGTCGATCGCAGTGGCCACCCCACCGATCGGCGCACGACCCTGGTCACGATCACCGAAGCCGGCCGGCAGCGTCAGAAAGCCGCCACCGTGGCACTGACCGACATCGACTTCGGCTTCATCGGGCTGGACGAGGAACAGACCGCCCAGCTCACCGCACTGCTGACGCAGGTACGCCGAGCCGCCGGCGATTTCACCGACTAGTCCCGGTGTGTCGTGCCCCCGTGCCCGGTGTGTCGTGCCCACGTGATCAAGCGCCCAGCTCACTGATCAGATCGTCGGCGGCTCGATAGACGTCCAGCTCGCCGACGACGACCCGCTTGGCCAGCCCACGTAACGCGCTGCCCCGCAGCAGGTCGCCGAGCTTGCCGTGTAACTGGGCCAGCGCGATCGCCTCGACCTCGGCCTCCGCGCGGCGCTGCCGGCGAGCATCCAGCTCGCCGTGGTCGAGCATCCACGCCCGGTGCTGCCCGATCGCCCCGACCAGCTCGTCGATGCCATCAGCTCTGGTGGCCACCGTGCAGATCACCGGTGGCCGCCAGCTCGGGCCCGCGCTGCCCCGCCGGCCCAGCGCGATCAGGTGTTTGAGCTCCCGGACGGTCTGATCGGCGCCTTCCCGGTCGGCCTTGTTCACCACGAATACGTCCGCGACCTCGAGGATGCCCGCCTTGGCCGCCTGGATCCCATCACCCATTCCCGGCGCCAGCAGCACCACCGTGGTGTCCGCCAGCGCCATTACCTCCACCTCGGACTGGCCGACCCCGACGGTCTCCACCAGCACCTCGTCGCAGCCCGCGGCGGCCAGCACGCGCAGCGCCTGCGGGGTGGCCCAGGCGATGCCCCCCAGGTGCCCGCGGGTGGCCATGGAGCGGATGAACACACCCGGATCGGTCGCATGTTCCTGCATCCGCACGCGGTCACCGAGCAGCGCCCCGCCGGAGAACGGCGAGGACGGGTCGACGGCAAGCACGCCCACCTGCTTACCGGCCGCTCGCAGTGCCGTGACCAGCGCGCTGACAGAGGTCGACTTGCCCACCCCGGGCGGCCCCGTGACGCCGACAACCTGGGCCCGGCCGGTATCACGGGCCAGCGCCGCGGCCAGCGCGCGCAGCTCCGGCGCACCGTCCTCGATCAGCGAGATGAGCCGGGCGACCGCGCGGGCCTGGCCCTGCCGCGCGTGGACGACCAGGTCGTCGATGTCGCGGCTGCGCGAAGTCACGCCACAGCGTCGTTAGGGTCGCCGGGAACCCGCAGGATCAGCGCGTCACCCTGACCACCGCCGCCGCACAGCGACGCGGCGCCGATGCCGCCACCGCGCCGCCGCAGCTCCATCGCCAGGTGCAGCGCCAGCCGGGCGCCGGACGCGCCGATCGGGTGGCCCAGCGCGATCGCCCCGCCGTTGGGATTGACCCGCGCCGGGTCGATGCCGAGCTTGCGGGTGGACACCACTCCCACCGCGGCGAACGCCTCGTTGATCTCCACGAGGTCCAGGTCGCTGACCTCGATGCCCTGCTTGCGGCAGGCCACCAGCACCGCATTGGCGGGCTGTTCGTGCAGGCTGGAGTCGTCGGGGCCGGCGACCATGCCGTGCGCCCCGATCTCGGCCAGCCAGCTCAGACCCAACTCGGTCGCCTTGGCCTTACTCATGACGACGACCGCGGCGGCTCCATCAGTGATGGGAGACGACGAGCCGGCGGTGATGGTGCCATCGGCGGCGAAGGCCGGACGCAGCTTGCTCAAGCCCTCGGCGGTGGTGTCCGGCCGGATACCCTCGTCGCGGTCGACGACGATCGGGTCACCCTTGCGCTGCGGCACGGTCACCGGGGTGATCTCCTCAGCGAACAACCCGTTCGCCACGGCTCGCCCGGCCCGCTGATGCGACTGCGCAGCGAACTCGTCCTGCTCAGCGCGGGTCAGCTGATGGCGCGCGTTGTGCTTCTCGGTGGAAGCGCCCATCGAGACCTGATCGAACGAGTCGTGCAGGCCGTCGTAGGCCATGTGATCGAGCATGGTGACATCGCCGTATTTGAACCCGGAGCGCGATTTGGGCAGCAGGTGCGGCGCCTGGGTCATCGACTCCTGGCCACCGGCCACGATGATGTCGTACTCGCCGGCCCGGATCAGCTGATCGGCCAGCGCGATCGCGTTCAAACCGGACAGGCACACCTTGTTGACTGTCAAAGCCGGCACGTCCATGCCGATCCCGGCGTTGACCGCTGCCTGCCGCGCGGGAATCTGGCCGGCACCCGCGGTGAGCACCTGACCCATGATCACGTACTGCACCTGCTCGGGTGACACGCCGGCGCGCTCCAGCGCGGCCTTGATGGCGAAGCCACCGAGCTGGGCGGCTGAGAAATCCTTGAGCTGACCGAGCAGCCGCCCCATCGGGGTGCGGGCGCCGGCGACGATCACGGAACCGGTCATAACGCAGACCTCCGGTATGACTTCGGTGAATCAGGCTGTATTTCGACCTTACCGCGCTATCCGCAGCCGCACGCGAGATGACAATAAGCACACTGTGGCCGGCCGTAGGCTGCAGCTCATGACACCACTGCCGGCTTTCGTCACAGCGATTGATCACGTCGGCATCGCGGTGCCCGATTTCGAGGCGGCCGTCGAGTTTTACCGGACGACATTCGGGCTGGAGCTGGCGCACGAGGAGGTCAACGAGGAGCAGGGAGTGCACGAAGGCATGCTGCGCGCCCCCGGCGACCCCGGCACCGGTGCCGCGATACAGCTGCTGGCCCCGCTGAGCCCGACTTCCACCATCGCCAAGTTCCTGGACCGCAGCGGTCCCGGGCTGCAGCAACTGGCTTACCGGGTCACCGATATCGAGGTCGCCATGCGGGCGCTGCGCGCCACCGGCGTCCGGCTGCTCTACGACGCCCCGCGCCGTGGCACCGCCGGATCAAAGATCAACTTCATTCATCCCAAGGACGCCGGCGGCGTGCTGGTCGAACTGGTGCAACCAGCCGACGGCGAACACTAGAACCGGAAGGGCGCCGTCCGCGCGGTCCTGATGATCAGTGAGCCGCCGCTCCGACCCTCGCCGAATCAGCGCCATCGAGCGCCTGAGCGAACAGACCGGTCTCACTCACTTGGGGTCGTGGCGATTGATATACTGATCGACGCTCTCAGCGTAGCCGTGCCATTCCCGCGCGGGAAGCGGACACCAGGGAAGGACGACTGTGCAAAAGATCCTCGATGCGATCCTCAGCGACGACGTCAATTCCATCGGCTCACTGCCGGTGCCGGAAAGCTACCGGGGAATCACCGTCCACGCTGATGAGGCCGACATGTTCGCCGGTATGCCCAGCCATGACAAGGACCCCCGCCGGTCCCTGCATCTGGATGAGGTACCAGTGCCGGAGCTGGGCCCAGGCGAAGCCTTGGTCGCCGTCATGGCCAGCGCGGTCAACTACAACACGGTGTGGACGTCGATTTTCGAGCCGCTGCCGACGTTCGGGTTTCTCAAACGCTATGGCCGTATCTCCCCGTTGGCCGCCCGGCACGACCTGCCCTACCACGTGGTCGGGTCGGATCTAGCCGGCGTGGTGCTGCGAACCGGCGCCGGGGTGAACGCCTGGCGCCCGGGGGACGAGGTAGTAGCCCACTGCCTGTCCGTCGAGCTGGAGCATCCAGACGGGCACAACGACACGATGCTCGACCCGGAGCAACGTATCTGGGGTTTCGAGACCAATTTCGGCGGCCTGGCCGAGGTCGCGCTGGTCAAATCCAACCAACTGATGCCGAAACCGGCACATTTGACCTGGGAAGAGGCCGCGAGCCCGGGTTTGGTCAATTCCACCGCATACCGGCAATTGGTCTCCCGCAACGGCGCGGACATGAAGCAGGGTGACACCGTGCTCATCTGGGGTGCCTCGGGCGGCCTGGGCTCATACGCCACCCAGATGGCCCTGGGTGGCGGCGCCACCCCCGTCTGTGTGGTATCCAGCCCGGAGAAGGCGGAGATCTGTCGGCGGATGGGCGCCGACTTGGTCATCGACCGTAACGCTGAGGGCTACCGATTCTGGAAAGACGAGCACAACCAAGATCCGCGGGAGTGGAAGCGGTTCGGGAGCAAAATCCGCGAGCTCACCGGCGGGGACGATCCCGACATCGTCTTCGAGCACCCCGGTCGCGAGACCTTCGGGGCCAGCGTCTACGTCGCCAAGCGGGGCGGCACGATCGTCACCTGCGCGTCTACCTCGGGTTTCAACCATATCTACGACAACCGCTACCTGTGGATGAACCTCAAGCGGATCATCGGCTCACACTTCGCCAATTACCGCGAGGCGTGGGAAGCCAACCGGCTGATCGCCAAGGGCAAGGTGCACCCGACGCTGTCGCGCGTCTACCCGCTGGACCAGACCGGGCAGGCCGCCCAGGACATGCACCGCAACATCCACCAGGGCAAGGTCGGCGTGCTGTGCCTGGCTCCCGAAGAGGGCCTGGGGGTGCGCAACCCGGAGCTGCGTGAGGTACATCTGGAGGCGATCAACCGTTTCCGCGGGATGTAAGCCTTCTGATAGCCCCTGATAGCCCTGACGGCTGACCCATCAGCCATCCACACCCGAGTAACGTGGCCCGCATGGGCTCCGTCCACGATCGTGATCTGCTGCCGATGAGATCGACGTTCGACATCGTCCGTCGCGGATATGACTGCGCGCAGGTGGACTACCAGCTCGAGCAACTGCGGGCCGACCTGCAAATCGCGGTGACGGATCGGGATGCCGGAGCCGCCCAGGCCGCGGAGCTCACCCGGGCCCTGGAGGCGGCTCGCGGGGAGATCGATGAGTTACGCGCCGACATCCAGCGTCTGGCCGCACCACCCACCTCCGTCGAAGGTATGAGCGAGCGGGTAGTGCGCATGCTGCGCAGCGCGCAGAACGAGGCTGCGGAAATCGCCGCCGCAGCTACCAGGGCTGCCGCGGCGACCAGGGCCGACGCCGAGCGCGAGGCCGACGAACTGCGCACCCGCTACGAGCAGATGATCGCGCAGACACAGCGACGCCGATCAGCGATGGATGCCGAGCACGAGCGGGCCATGGCCGACGCGCATCGCCAGGCTGAACAGATCGTGGCGCAGGCCAAGCAGCGCGCCGCCCAGCTCGATGCCGACTCGGCAGCCCGCAGGCGGCAGGTCGAGGAGGACTTCGACATCACCATGTCCCAGCGGCGCCGCGACGCAACACGGGAGCTTGCCCAGGACGAGGCGAGCAGCAAGGCCGAAGCCAAGCGACGCGTCGACGAGGCCACCGACGTGGCCCGCCGCCTGGTCACCGAAGCCGACCAGACAGCCGTGGCCCGGGTGAAGGAGGCCACCCGGCAGGTCGAGGCACTACGGACGTTGCGCCGCCAGATCACCAGCCAGCTGCAGTCGGTGAGCTCCAAGCTGGAGGACGCGCTGCGGCAGCTCGCGCCCACTCCGGAGGCAGACGATGTGCTCGCCGGAGAGCCGATTCAGCGAAGCTGACGCTTCACCATCGCCGGCGGGTAGGCGCTCGACGGACCCGAGCGGTCCAGCACCCGGTATGCCAATGCCGCCGATCAGCTGACGATCCGTGCGCGCCCGCCGGCCACGCCACCACGTGCGCGACGCCAGGCTTGATCTCGTGGTCGCAACCCGGGCAGCGGTAGCTCTTGACGGCCTGCTCACCGGGCACAGCCCGGACCAGCCACTCCCCATCCGTCCCGCTCTCCGGACGCGCCCAGCCCGAACCACTCACCGGCGGGGGTGGGGTAGCACGGGTTGGGAACTTGCGTCGCGGCATCACCACCCAGCCTACGGGCACTTCGTGATCAGCACTGTGATCGCCGAGTTCGACGGGATGGCTGTTGAATTTCAATTTCTGAGCAAGTTCCACGGACGGCTGGATGCGCTGCGGGACTTAGACAGGGTGGGTTGCTTGTTCACCGTCAGCCCGCAGCTCGACTAACTCGACGAAGAAGTCAATCCCCACCGCCATCGCATAGATCTCGAGTCACCCTAGTTCCCGGCCTGCGCACCCCAAGACGCGCCAGGAATCCCGGGACGTACTTGAGATACCACGAGAAACCTTCCCCGCCGAGACTCTGAGGAGGCTCATAGAGACCCCCTCCGACCAGCCCGTCCCGTCGAGCGAACGCAACGTACCAGCAGAGCCATAGCTGTTGAATGCATCTTCGCAGGGTCACAGTGCAGGCAGAAATCTCCGAAACGCCGTCTAAACGCCTTCAGCGATTACCGTTTCCGCTCCCCCGCAGGCGCTTCCTCTGCCGGCTGGGAGATTGAAGGTATCTCCCGGGGAGCGTACTTCGTCGCGCGGCAAGCTCCGCAGCAACGCCGCGAAGCACCGTCGTATGCACGTCATGCCCGCAGGCGCACGCAAGGCAATCGAAAAGCGGGGTTCCAATCCGGCGAATTTCCAGAAGTCTCGCCGCTACGGCCGGCCTGACCACAATAGCGCTAAGTTAGTGGTCGATCAAGCACGCATGATCAAGGGCTGTTCAGCCCTCCTTAACCAAGTGGCATTGGTCGGACGATACTAGCCTCGTAGATCGTGTATCTCCACAGCGGGCTCCGTAGTACATGATGCATTCGGTGCGCCACAAGAGCCGCCCTTATTATCCATACCCCAGGTGGCGAGTACTTCTTTGGGCATGGATATGGAGCCCGGCTGCCATTCTAAATCGATATACGGCTTTGCGAGACGGATAGTTGATAAAGTGCCGAAGAGCCGCTCAAGGCCAACCTGCAGCCACTGACGTGCCAGTGCCGCGCCCGGACAAAAATGCGGCCCCGCGCCAAAGACAATGTTATGCCGATGCCGGGCTCTATGCGTGTCGAATTCGGCAGGATCAGGTACCGACCCCGGATCGGTAACGGCTGCATGCAGTGACGGCAACAATACTTGGCCGGCACGGATCTTCACGTCACCCAAGGTGACGTCCTCGGTGGCAACCCGCGGCAAAAAGAAGTTGAAATGGGCCTTGTAACGCATGAGTTCTTCAACGGTCCGTTCCCATAGGCGCGGATCCTTCCGGCAAGCGTCCACAACATCAGGACGCCGGAAAAGCTCGACCGCACATACGCTCAAGATCCCGTAGGGGGTATAAAATCCGGCAAGTATCGTGCCGGATGCTGCCACAATCTCATCATCGGTCAAACCAGCATTCTTGAGCTCGACAAAAATCTTAGAAAGTAACCTGTTGTCAGGTTTGCTGAGTTTTCTGGATACGAGGGCGCCGGTGTACTCATACAACTCACGCCAGACCTCACAAATTCTGACGCGATCCCCAGCGGTCTCCACGCGAACTAGAACTCCGTTGGAAAATTGATACAATCGGTCGCTTTCGTCGTCGGAAATTCCTGTAGACACGGCAACGGCCCGAACAATCAGCGGCTCAAAATATCTCTTATTGAGGTCAGCCGGTGGACGGCACTCCGACAGCCTGTTCAGTAAATCATCGGCAACGTCTTCGACTTCTTTTCGCCACGCCGCGACACGTTGCTCGGAGAACAGCGGCATTATACCGTGACGGATATGTCTTATACGTGGCAGATCTTGCCGCAACATACCGCATGGTGACTGATACCCGGTGCCGGTCACAGAATCCGAATCTGGATCCAATCGGGCCAAGCTAAACCTCGGATCGCTCATTACGCGACGCACCGTGTCGGCATCCCTTACAATGCAGACTTCTTTCTTCGAAGCAGGCAACCTTGCCCGATGGAAACCATCGCAACTAAAGTTGAAATAACATTGCGGCGTGCCGTCGGCTCGCGGTTGAAACGATAGTTCTTCGGGTGCGGGTCCGCTTACCATGTCGATCTCCACGGCGCCGAGAGATGCTGCCACTTCTTCCACTTGCATGTTCGGCGGTCTTACGCTGCCTGCAGCGCCCGCGACCAGTCGGTGGCATCTTCCACCGGCCTTGTCTTGGCACTGTCGTTGGCTTGTTGGACGCTGGTTCAGGAATCGTCGTCGCGAACTGGCATCAGTGCGGGCGCGTGCCCCGGAAACCTGTCCACGGCTGACTCATTTCCACGGGCCTCGACGAGTATCGTGCCGACATCGACAGCACAGGGGAACGGAAGACCTGTTTGATGCTCCAGCCGGAGCGCGGTGGAAGGTGATGTCAGGATTGCCGGCAAGCCAGTTGCACACCTCATCGGTGAAATGCGTACGAAGGTCGTCCGCTGCAACGTGAAGCTCCCGGTCGACGTCCTTGGCAACGACCGTCTTCATCAACGCAAAGCTCCTCTGATCATCCGTACTCGACTTCGGCCGAACCGTTAATGCGGCGTGAGCCGGTCGACGAAAGCATCCCAGACTCTAACGTTAGCACATTATGACATTAGAAGGCGGGTACGTCATCAGCGACGACCCCGCGGCGCCAACCAACTCAATCTCACGCCCAGGCGGCTCACTGCTAGCGCCCATCACCGATGAGGCGCGAACGGCAGCCGATCGGCTGCTGAGGATGATCTGCGGACAGATGCGGCAGAGTACGCTGAGAGTCATGCCACGCTACGAGTTCCGGTGCCGGGAGTGCTCGACGACCTTTGAACTCAGCCGGCCGATGACCGCATCGGGAGCACCCGCGCGGTGCCCCGCGGGGCACGACGACACGGTCAAGCTGCTGTCCACGGTGGCACTGTCGAGTTCGTCAGTGCCGAGCGCTTCGCGCAGCGCCGCCCCTGCCCGGGCCAGCGGATGCTGTGGCGGTGGCTGCTGCGGTTAATGATTTGGGCGCGCACCGGAAGTTCGTCGGGGATTGACGAGACGGCAGTCCGGGTGTGGCCGGCCGCTGCCGGTGCTGCCCGCACGCGGACGACTGTCGCTGCGCACGCTCGCCGCTGATGGCTTGCGCTGTTCGCGAGTCGGGCGGGCGCTGCCGTGGCGCCGCTGCGCAACTTCCGGGCGTATCTGCCCGGACACGGCGGCGGATGGAGATCGGCCGACTTCTGAATTCATCGCTACCGCATCGACGCAGCAAAGATTGGTTAATGTAACAAAAGCAATTAACCATCCCGGCGGTGAGTGATTGCTCTCAGTTGTTTCGGGAACGGGCCGGCTGGGCGGTAGGCATCCGCGACCTGCCGGTGGCCGATCACACCGGTCATCGCCACATCGGTGAACGGACCCTGGTCGGTCCAAAACTCGGGTGTGCGGGTCGGCTGACTGTTTCCCGCTCACGAGTAGTCGCGGAAACCCTTGCCGGTCTTGCGGCCCAGGCGACCGGCGGTGACCAGGTGTTCCAGCAAGGGCGCGGGGGCGAAGCCGGGCTCTCGGAACTCCTGGTAAAGGCTGCGCTGGATGGCCAGCGAAACGTCCAGCCCGACCACGTCAAGCAGCGCGAAGGGCCCCATCGGCAGCGCGGCACCGACCTTCATCGCGGTGTCGATGTCGTCCGCCGAGGCGTAGTGCGCCTCCAGCATCCGCACCGCGTCGTTCAGATACGGGAACAGCAATGCGTTGACGATGAAGCCGGCGCGGTCGCCGCAGGTCACCGGCACTTTGCCGAGCGAACGGGCCAGCGCCCGGGCGGTGGCTGCCACCTCGGCTGTGGTGCTGATGGTGGTCACCACCTCGACCAGCTTCATCACCGGCGCGGGATTGAAGAAGTGCATCCCCACCACATCGCCGGGACGGGACGTGGCGGCGGCGCATTCCACCACTGGCAGTGACGACGTGGTGGTGGCCAGGATCGCGCCCGACTTGCACACGTCGTCCAGCGTGGCGAAAATGCCCCGTTTGACCTCCAGGTCCTCGGCGACCGCCTCCACCACCAGATCCACCTGTGAGAAGTCGTCCAGCGAGGTGGTGGTCGTGATCCGCCCTAGGGCGGCGACCCGGTCCGGTTCGGCGAGCTTGCCGCGGTTGACGGCCTTGTCCAGGGAGCGGGTGATCGCCGCAACCGCGGCGTCAGTCCGGCTCGTGCTGCGGCCGCGGACGATCACGTCGTGGCCGCCCTTGGCGAGGACCTCCACGATGCCGGTGGCCATCGTGCCGGTGCCGACCACGCCGACAGCGCCGATCGGACGCGGCTCGGCGCCGACTTCTTCCTTGGGCGGGGTGGCGGCGTCGGGTACCACCGTCGAGGAGTCCTGCTCCGCATAGGTGTAGAAGCCACGACCGGATTTGCGCCCGAGCAATCCCGCAGTGATCATCTGCTTGAGTACCGGCACTGGTGCATGCAACCGGTCCCGGGATCGCCGGTACAGCGCTTCGAGGATCTCGTAGGCGGTGTCCAGACCGATCAGATCCAGCAACGCGAGCGGTCCCATCGGATATCCGGCGCCGTAGCGCATCGCGGCGTCGAGATCTTCTCGGGTGGCGTAGCACGACTCGAACATGCTCGCCGCGTGGTTGAGGTAGCCGAACAGCAGCCCGTTGGCGATGAACCCGGCCCGGTCGGCGACCACCACCGGCGTCTTACCCAGCGTGGTCGCCAGCTCAGTCACGGCGCTGATGACGTCCGCGTCGGTGACCACCGTGCGCACCACTTCCACCAGCTTGAGCACCGGTGCGGGATTGAAGAAATGCATCCCGACGACCCGATCTGGTCGCTTTGTCCGCACCGCCAGCTCCGTGATCGACAAGCTCGAGGTGTTGGACGCCAGCACGACATCGCTGCGCACGATCCCGTCCAGCTCGCTGAAGATCTGGCTCTTGAGGTCCAGCCGCTCCGGCACCGCCTCGATGACGAACTCCACGTCGGCCAGGTCGGTGAGCTTGGTGGTGAAGCTGATCCGGCCGAGCAGCTCGCGGCGAGCCGCCTCGTCGAGCTTGCCGCGTTCCAGGGCACGTCCGGTGGAGTGCTCGAGATGCCCGCGACCCCGGGCTATGCCGTTGTCGTCCACCTCCACTGCCACCACGTCGTGCCCGGTGCGGGCCAGCACCTCGGCGATACCGGCACCCATCGTGCCCACGCCCACCATGCCGACCGTCTTGATCTGAGCCATCTCGTGCCTTCCGCTTTAACGACCTATAAAGGACCCGTAAAAGACCCGGACAATCCGTAGCAGCAACCAGACCGCCCAAGCCGGGCGGTCAAACGTGAGGAACTCGACCACCGGACGGAATCGCCGGTGAGTGATCGCCTTGGACCGGCTGAACTCGCGCAGGCCGTCGGCACCATGGATACGCCCGAATCCGGAGTCACCGACCCCGCCGAAGGGCAGCGACGGCACCGCAGCGTAGGACACCACGCTGTTGACCGCGACCATCCCGCAGCGCAGCCGGGCGGCGATCTCCGCGCCGCGGCGCCGGGAGAAGACCGCGGCGCCCAATCCGTGGCGTCCGGCGTTGACCTGTCGAACCGCGTCCTCGAGGTTTGCCACCCGGTGCACGGTCAGCGTCGGACCGAAGGTCTCCTCGGTCACCGCGGTCGAGGTCTCCGGAACGCCGGTCAACACCACGGGCTCCACGAACGGCGCGCGCACCGACTCCACCCCACCGACCAGCGCTGTACCACCGCAGGCAAGTGCATCTGCGACATGATCGCGAATCACCTCAACGTGGTCTGGTCTGGTGATCGGGCCTAGGTCGGCGGTGGGCTCACCGCCCACTCGCAGCCGCCGCGTCCGGGTGACGATGAGTTCGGTCAGCGACGCAGCAACCTCGTCGACAACGTATACCCGCTCCACCCCGACGCAGGTCTGCCCGGCATTGGCCATGGCACCCCAGACCGCGGCGTCGGCGGCCGCGGCGAGGTCGGCATCGGCGTCGACCAGCAGCGCGTCGGTGCCGCCGCACTCGATCACCACCGGGGTCAGCGTCTCGGCGCAGGTCGCCATCACCTTCCGCGCGGTGGCGGAGGAACCGGTGAACGCCAGCTTGTTCACCCCGGCCCGGCACAGCGCCGCCCCGGTCTCCGCGAAACCCGTGACGACCTGCAGGATCGGTTGTTCGGGCACCACCGCGGCGAGGTTTTCGGCCAGCGCCCGGCCCACTCCGGGGGTCAGCTCGCTGGGCTTGAACACCACCGCGTTGCCGGCGGCGAGTGCATAGCTGATCGAGCCCATCGGGGTGTGCGCCGGGTAGTTCCAGGGTCCGATCACCCCGATCACGCCGCAGGGCTCGTAGGCCACCGAGGACGCCTCGTGGCACATCAACACGCCTGATCTCACCCGGCGGCGGCGCAGCACATGCTCGGCGTGGCGGGCGGCCCAATCCAGGTGCGCGATCACCAGGACGCATTCCAGCCGGGCGTCGTCCCGCGGCTTGCCGGTCTCGGCACAGATCAGCTCGGCCAGCTCGTCGACTTGCCGGGTCAATGCCGAACACCAGGACAGCAACCGGCGGCGGCGTTGCGTGAAGCCCAGCCCGCGCCACCATTCGGCAGCCTGTTGGGCGCGCTCGACGGCCCCGGCCACCGCCGCCTCGTCATCTACCTGGTGATAGGCGACGACCTCGCCGGTGCGCGGGTCGATCGACGCAAAGCGGGTGGCCTGCGCCTGAGCCATCTTCTTCATACCCCCGCAACACCGCGTCGGCTTCTCTCGAAGCCTACGGGTCAGTCAGAATAACCGCAGTTCTACGCTGTCCGCACCGCGCAGCTCGTCATAGTCCACCGTGACACAGCGGATCCCGCGATCGGTGGCGAGCGTGTGCGCCTGCGGTTTGATCTGCTGGGCGGCGAACACACCGCGGACCGGCGCCAGCTGCGGATCGCGGTTGAGCAGGTCGAGGTACCGGGTGAGTTGCTCGACCCCGTCGATCTCGCCCCGGCGCTTGATCTCCACCGCCACCGTCACGCCATCGCCGTCCCGGCACAGCAGATCCACCGGGCCGATCGCGGTGGGGTACTCGCGACGGATCAGGGTGAAGCCGGGACCCAGCGCCGTGGTGTGCTCGGCGAGCAATACCTGCAGGTGCGCTTCCACGCCGTCTTTGACCAGCCCGGGATCCACCCCGAGATCGTGCTGCGAATCGTGCACCACCTCGTCGATCTCGATGATCAGCTGCTCACCGGCGCGGTTGGTGACCGTCCAGCATCCCGGTCGCTCGACCAGGGTGCACGGCGGGCTCATCCAGTTCAACGGTTTGTAGGCCCGGTCGTCGGCGTGCACGCTCACCGATCCATCGGCCTTGACCAGCAACAACCGCAACGCCATCGGCAGGTGCGCGGTCAGCCGACCCACGTAGTCCACCTGGCACTTCGCGATCACAAGCCGCACGGCCCATCAGCCTAGCCATCCCCCACCCCCGACATGGAGACATATCGGGGTAAAAGGGGCCTCTGAGACCCCGATATGTCTCCATGTCGGGGTCTATGTCGGCCAGACTGGGGGGCGTTTGGTAAGGAAGGCGGCCATGGCTTCCTTGGCGGCAGCGGTCTGGGAGGCGGTGGCCATCACCTCCAGGGCGATGGCGTAGGCGTCGGCTTCGGGGCGGTCCAGCTGGGCGTAGAGGGTCTGCTTGCCCAGTGCCTTACTGGTCCGGCTACCGCGCGTCGCGCGGGAGAGCAGATCGTCCACCGCAGTGTCGAGCTCGGCGTCGGGAACTGCCCGGTTGACCAGGCCCCAGTCCGCGGCGGTGCGGGCATCCACGACGTCGCCGGTCAGCGCCATCTCCATCAGCCGCTTGCGCCCGATCGATCGGGCCACCGGCACCGCCGGCGTGTGGCAGAACCAGCCACCCTTGCCGCCGGGGAGCGCGAAGCCCGCCGACTCGGCCGCCACCGCCAGGTCGCAGGACGCCACCAGCTGGCAGCCCGCCGCGGTGGCCAGCGCGTGCACGCGCGCCACGACCACCTGCGGAACAGCCTGGATGGTCCGCATCATCTCGGTACACAGCGCGAGCAACTCCCGGACCCCGGCGAGGTCGCGTACCGCCACGTCGGCGAAGTCGTGGCCGGCCGAGAACACCGGGCCCTCGGCGCCCAGCACGATCCCGGTGGCGTCTGTCCGCCCCGCGTCGGCGAACGCGTCGCGCAACTCCACAAGGTGCTCAGCAGACAGCGCATTGCGCCGCTGTGGCCGGGTCATCGTGATCCGGACCGTGTCCCCGTCCCGCTCAACTCGCATACCCCGACGGTAGGGGTCTCATGGATGCTTAAGCACCTCCCGCCCATCGCGTTTGGACGAGATCGACGATCTGGCCCATGATCTCGGTGAGTTCGAAGTCCTTCGGGGTGAACACCGCGGCGACACCCTGAGCGCGCAGCGCCTCGGCGTCGTCCGGCGGGATGATCCCGCCGACCAGCACCGGCACGTCCCCGGCACCCGCGGCGCGCAACCCGTCAACCACCGCAGGCACCACCTCCAGATGCGAACCGGACAGCACCGACAGGCCCACCACGTGCACGTCCTCGGCCACCGCAGCCGCGACGATCTCGGCCGGAGTCAGCCGGATGCCCTGGTAGATCACCTCGAAGCCGACGTCGCGGGCGCGGACCGCCACCTGTTCAGCTCCGTTGGAGTGCCCGTCCAGGCCAGGCTTGCCCACCAGCATCCGCACCCGCCCACCGAGCTGCTCGCCGACGGCACGCACCCGGTCCCGGATCCGCGCGATCGCCTCCCCGCCCGCACCCACTGCTGATGCGCCGGCGATCCCGGTCGGCGCCCGGTACTCGCCGAACACCCCGCGCAGCGCCTCGGCCCACTCCCCGGTGGTGACGCCCACCCGGGCGCAGGCCATGGAAGGCTCGACCAGGTTGGCATCGGTCTTGGCGGTCTCCACCAACCGCTGCAGGGCCTCCGCGACAGCGCCGGAGTCCCGGTCAGCACGCCAAGCCCGGATCGCCTCGACCAGCTGCACCTCCGCCGCGGGATCGATGGTCTCGATCGCCACCGCGCCCTCGGCTTGCAACGGGCTGGGGTCGGTTTCGGTGAACCGGTTGACCCCGACGATCACGTCCTCGCCGTCCTCGATCCGCCGGCGCCGCGCCGCCAGCGACGACACCAGCTGCGATTTCATGTAACCGGATTCGACGGCGGCGGTGGCTCCGCCCATGGCCTGCACCCGGTCGATCTCCGCCCGGGCCCCTGCTGCGATCTCGGCGACCCGCGCCTCGACCACCCGGGAACCATCGAAGAGGTCCTCGTATTCCAACAGGTCGGTCTCGTAAGCCAGCACCTGCTGCATCCGCAGCGCCCACTGCTGGTCCCAGGGCCGGGGCAGACCCAGCGCCTCATTCCACGCCGGCAGCTGCACCGCGCGGGCCCGGGCGTCCCGGGACAGCGTCACCGCGAGCATCTCCAGCACGATGCGCTGGACGTTGTTCTCCGGCTGCGGCTCGGTGAGCCCCAGCGAGTTGACTTGCACGCCGTATCGAAACCGACGCAGCCTGGCGTCAGTGACGCCGTAGCGATTCCGGCAGGTCTCGTCCCACAGCCGGCTGAAAGCACGCAGCTTGCACATCTCCTCGACGAAGCGCACCCCGGCGTTGACGAAAAACGACATCCGCCCGACGACGTTGGCGAACTCGTCGGCGGCGACCTGGCCGCAATCGCGCACCGAGTCCAGCACGGCGATCGCGGTGCACATCGCGTAGGCGACTTCCTGCACCGGGGTCGCCCCAGCCTCCTGCAGGTGGTAGCTGCAGACGTTGATCGGGTTCCATTTCGGGATGTGCTTGACCGCGTAGACCACCATGTCGGTGATCAACCGCAGGCTCGGCCCGGGCGGGAAGACGTAGGTGCCGCGGGACAGGTACTCCTTGATGATGTCGTTCTGCGTGGTGCCCGACAGCTGCGCAAAGTCCGCGCCCTGTTCTTCGGCCACCGATGCGTACAGCGCCAGCAGCCACATCGCGGTGGCGTTGATCGTCATCGAGGTGTTGGCCTGGGCCAGCGGGATGCCGTCGAACAACGTGCGCATGTCACCGAGGTGACTGATCGGCACACCGACCTTGCCGACCTCGCCGCGCGCGAGTTCATGATCGGGGTCGTAGCCGGTCTGGGTGGGCAGGTCGAAGGCCACCGACAGGCCGGTCTGCCCCTTAGCGAGATTGCGCCGGTACAACGCGTTGGATGTGTGCGCCGACGAGTGCCCGGCATAGGTCCGCATCACCCACGGCCGGTCCCGCTCGCGATCGCTGGGATAGGGCATCAGGGCACCTCCAGCCTCTAGTGCGGAGAATACTGGGGCGTTGGTGTGGCCAGCGCCACAATCGGGATAGGGAAAGGCCACCGCGGTGGACAGCACGATGATGGATGTACCCCTCACCGTCGGCATGATCATGCGCCATGGCGTGACCGTGCACGGTGACGGTGAGGTCGTCACCTGGACCGGCGACGGTGCCCGTCGGGCGACGTATGCGCAGGTGGGGCGGTGCGCGGCGCAGCTCGCTGGGGCTCTGCGCGAGCTCGGTGTCACCGGCGACCAGCGGGTGGCCACCTTCCAGTGGAACAACCAGGAGCACCTCGAGGCTTATCTCGCGGTTCCCACGATGGGCGCCGTGGTGCACACCCTGAACCTGCGGCTGGCGCCCGACCAGGTGGCCTGGATCGCCAACCACGCCGAGGACGACGTGGTGATCGTGGACGGTTCCCTGGTGCCGGTATTGGCCCGCGCCCTACCGGAGATGAAAACCGTCCGCCACGTGGTGGTCGTGGGTCAAGCCGAGACCTCACCGCTGGATCGTGCGGGTAAACAGCTGCACTCCTACCACGAGCTGCTCGCCGCCCAGCCCGAGGAGTTCGACTGGCCGGCTCACATCGACGAGCGCTCCGCGGCTGCGTTGTGCTACACGAGCGGCACCACCGGCAATCCCAAGGGAGTCGCCTACAGTCACCGATCGGCCTACCTGCATTCGTTGTGCGGGTGCACCGGTGAGGTCGCAGGATCAACGCCGGCCGATCGCGTGCTGCCGGTGGTGCCGATGTTTCACGCCAATGCGTGGGGGCTGCCGTATGCCGCGCTGATGTCCGGCGCGAGTTTGGTCATGCCCGACCGGTTCCTGGCGGCCGAGTCGCTGGTCAAGCTGATCGAGGCGGAACGGCCGACGATCTCCGGTGCGGTGCCGACCATCTGGGGTGACGTGCTGCGCTACGTGCGCCGGCACGGCGGGGACATGTCCTCAATCCGCCGCGTGCTCTGTGGCGGTTCTGCGGTACCGCTGGCGCTGATGAAGGCGTTCTCCGAAGAATTGGGCATTGAGATCAAGCATGCCTGGGGGATGACCGAGATGTCGCCGATTGGCTCGGTAGCGACCCCGCCGGTCGGCGCGCAGGGCGATGAGGTCTGGCGCTACCGGACTAGCCAGGGCCGGCTCGTCGCCGGCGTCGAGGGCCGCGTCGTCGGCGACGCTGATGTCGTGCTGCCCTGTGACGGCACGTCGGTCGGTGAGATTCAGGTCCGCGGGCCGTGGGTGACCGCACGGTATTACCGAGACGCCGACGAGGCGAGATTTCACGACGGCTGGCTGCGCACGGGTGACGTCGGCACCATCGACGAGCTGGGCTTCATCACCATCACCGACCGCGCCAAGGATGTGATCAAGTCCGGCGGGGAGTGGATCTCCTCGGTTCAGCTGGAGAACCTGCTGATGGGCCATCCGAAGGTGGTCGAGGCCGCGGTCGTGGCCGTCCCGGACGACAAGTGGGGGGAACGGCCGCTGGCCGCCGTGGTCGTCACTGAAGGGCAGGACGTCAGCACCGCCGAGCTACGTGAGCACCTGAGTACCTCGGTGCCGGCCTGGCAGCTGCCAGAACGCTGGTCGTTCGTCACCGAAGTGCCCAAAACGTCGGTAGGCAAGTTCGACAAGAAGCTGCTTCGCAGCCGCTACGCGCAAGGCGCTCTCAACATCCTGCACACTCCCCGAACGGGGGTCAGCGCTCCGGAGGAGCGGTGACCCTCTGGACGTCGGCGCCTAGGGCGGTGAGGTTCTCGAGGAAGCGGGGATAGCCGCGGTCGATGTGGAAGACGTCCCACACATCGGTGGCGCCCTCCGCGCACAACCCGGCCAGCACCAACCCAGCCCCCGCCCGGATGTCGCTGGCCCACACCGGGGCGCTGGATAGCCGCTCGATGCCGCGGACGACGGCGTGGTGACCGTCGGTACGGGCATCGGCGCCCAGCCGGATCATCTCCTCGACGAACCGGAACCGCGCCTCGAACACGTTCTCGGTGATCATCGAGGTGCCCTCGGCGATGGCCGACAGCGCGATCGCCATCGGCTGTAGATCGGTGGCGAAACCCGGGTAGGGCAGGGTGACGAAGTCAACCGCAGTGGGTCGGCCAGGCATCACCACCCGGAAACCGTCGGGCCACGACAGGTCCACCTCGGCACCGGCCAGGCGCAGCTTCTCCAGCACCAGGTCGAGGTGATGCGGGTCGACACCCCGGACGGTGACGTCACCGCGGGTCATCGCGGCGGCGAAGGCCCAGGTGGCGCCGACGATGCGGTCCCCGAGCACCCGATGTTCGGTGGGCGACAGCGCATCGACGCCTTCGACGGTCAACGTGGAGGTGCCTGCACCGGAGATCCGCGCGCCCATCTGCTGCAGCATCACGCACAGGTCCACGATCTCCGGCTCGCGCGCCGCGTTGTCGATCACTGTGGTGCCCTCGGCCAGCACCGCGGCCATGAGGATGTTCTCGGTCGCCCCCACGCTCGGGAAATCCAGCCAGATCTGTGCCCCGTGCAGCCCCTCGGCCTCGGCCACCACGCACCCGTGCTCGATCTCGCTGCGGGCGCCCAGCTTGCGCAGCCCGTTCTGGTGCATATCGAGCGGGCGCGAACCGATGGCATCGCCACCGGGCAGCGCGACCTTGGCGCGCCGGCAGCGGCCCACCAGGGGGCCGAGCACGCACACCGACGCGCGGAGCTTGCTCACCGATCCGTAATCGGCCTCGTGCTTGAGTTCGGCGGGGGCGATGATGCGGACCTGCGAGCCGGTGACCTCCACCTCGCAGCCGAGCCCGCGTAGCACGTCAGCCATCAGCGGGACGTCCAGTATCTCGGGGCAGTTGGTGAGCGTGGTGGTTCCCTCCGCCAGCAATGCGGCGGCCATCAGCTTCAACACGCTGTTCTTCGCGCCGACGACCTGCACCTCGCCGGTCAATCGGGCGCCCCCACAGATCCTGAAATGCTCACTCACGGGAGTGCACGCTAGCGGGTGCCGTACCCGTGGCCGTGCACGCCGTAGCCTGCAACCCATGGCTGTGCACCTCACCAGGATCTACACCCGCACCGGCGATGACGGCACGACCGGCCTCGGCGATTTCTCGCGGGTCAGTAAGACCGATCCGCGGCTGGTTGCTTACGCCGACGTCGATGAGGCCAACTGCGCGCTAGGCGTGGCGCTGGCGCTGGGAGCGCTGGCACCCCGCCTGGTGAACGTGCTGCAGCAGGTGCAGAACGATCTGTTCGACGTGGGCGCCGACTTGTGCACCCCGACCGTGTCAAATGATCATGAATCGGGCCCGAAGTACCCCCCGCTGCGGATCGACGAAGGCTATGTCACCCGGCTGGAAGGCTGGTGCGACGAGTTCAACGCCCCGTTGCCCAAGCTGGACTCATTCATCCTGCCCGGCGGTACGCCCGGCGCGGCGTTGCTGCACAACGCCCGGGTGGTCACCCGGCGGGCCGAGCGCAGCACCTGGGCCTTGATAGCGGTCGACGCACCGCGCACCAACCCGCTGACCGCGCGCTACCTCAACCGGCTGTCCGATCTGCTGTTCATCCTGTCCCGGGTAGCCAACCCCAACGGCGACGTGCTGTGGTCCCCGGGGGCGAACCACAGCACATGATTGTCAGCCGGTCTCGCCGGCAGCTTTGAGCCGGGCGGTGGCCCGGGCCCGCGCGGATGCGGCGTCCGGATCGTCCCCGGCCTGACTCAGGGTGTCTCTGGCCGCTTGAGCGTCGATCTCGTCGGCGAGTTCGGCTGCCTCGGCCAGCACGCTGACCTTGTCACCGGTGACCGAGAGGAATCCGCCGAAGACGGCTGCCGTCACGGTCTCGTTATCGGTGGTGGTGATCTTCACGATGCCGCCCTCGACGAGCTCGCCGAGCAGCGGCGTGTGCCCGGGCAGGATGCCCAGCTCTCCGACGGTGGTCTCGGCGAACACCGAGCTGGCCTTACCAGACCACACAGGCCGCTCCACCGCCACGAGTTCGACGGACATCTCCGCCACGGGCATCTCCTTAGTGCTACATCAGTCCTTGGACAGCTGCTCGTACTTGCGTTCCAGATCCTCGAGACCACCGCACAGGTAGAAAGCCTGCTCTGGCATGTGGTCGAACTCACCTTTGGAGAGTTTGTCGAAAGCCTCGATGGTCTCCTTGAGCGGCACCGTCGAGCCCTCTGCACCGGTGAACTGCTCGGCGGAGTACATGTTCTGGCTCAAGAACCGCTCGATGCGCCGCGCCCTGTTCACCGTCACCTTGTCCTCTTCGGACAGTTCGTCGATGCCCAGAATGGCGATGATCTCCTGCAGGTCGTTGTACTTCTGCAGGATCCGCTTCACCTCTTGCGCGACCCGGTAGTGCTCCTCGCCCACGTACTGCGGGTCCAGGATGGTCGACGACGAGGTCAGCGGGTTCACCGCCGGGAAGATCCCCTTGGCGAATACCCCACGGTCAAGTTCCGTGGTGGCGTCCAGGTGAGCGAAGGTCGTCGCCGGTGCCGGGTCGGTGTAGTCGTCGGCCGGCACGTAGATTGCCTGCATGGAAGTGATCGACCGGCCGCGGGTGGAGGTGATCCGCTCCTGGAGCTGGCCCATCTCGTCGGCCAGCGTGGGCTGGTAACCCACCGCGGAAGGCAGCCGGCCCAGCAGGGTGGACACCTCCGAGCCGGCCTGGGTGAACCGGAAGATGTTGTCGATGAACAGCAGCACGTCGGTGTTCATCTCGTCCCGGAAGTACTCCGCCATGGTCAACGCAGACAGCGCGACCCGCATCCTGGTTCCGGGCGGTTCGTCCATCTGACCGAAGACCAGCGCGGTGTCCTTGAGGACTCCGGCCTCCTGCATTTCCAGGAACAGGTCGTTGCCCTCGCGGGTGCGCTCGCCCACCCCGGCGAACACCGATGTGCCACCGAAGTTCCGGGCCACCCGGATGATCATCTCTTGGATGAGCACCGTCTTGCCCACCCCGGCACCACCGAACAGGCCGATCTTGCCGCCCTGCACGTACGGGGTGAGCAGATCGATGACCTTCAGCCCGGTCTCGAGCATCTCGGTCTTGCCCTCGAGCTGGTGGAAAGGCGGCGGGTCGCGGTGGATCTCCCAGCGGTCGCCGCTGAACTTGGTGTCCGGGGCATCCAGGCAGTGGCCCAGCATGTTGAAGACATGGCCCTTGACCTGATCGCCGACCGGTACTGAGATCGCCGACCCGGTGTCGGTCACCGGCGCGCCCCGCACCAGGCCGTCCTGCGGCTGCATCGCGATGGCCCGTACGGTGTTGTCACCGAGGTGCAGGGCGACCTCCAGCGTCATCGTCTTGCGCAACGCCTCCAGCTCGACCTCTACCGTCAGCGCGTTGAACAGCGGCGGCACCTGACCTGCGGGGAACTCCACGTCCACCACCGGTCCGGTGACCCGCACCACCCGGCCAGTACCTGCTTCAGAGAACTCAGCGTCGGTCGTCTTCTCCGCTGCGCCTGTTTGGGGACTCATTTCAGTTATCACTTCCCGCGGCGGCCAGCGCTTCCGCACCGCCGACGATCTCGCTGATCTCCTGGGTGATCAAGCCCTGGCGGGCCTGGTTGGCCTCTTGCGTGAGGTCCTGAATCAGCTCGGTGGCGTTGTCCGTAGCAGCCTTCATCGCCTGACGGCGGGCGGCCTGTTCCGATGCCGCAGCCTCCAGCAGCGCCGCGTAGATCCTGGTGTTGATGTACTTGGGCAGCAGGTGAGCCAAGAGCTCGTCGGCGTCCGGCTCGAATTCATACAGCGGCGCCAGGCTGTCCGAGCGCTGCTGCTGCGTCTCATCCTGCTCATCCTCGACGTACTCGACCTCCAAGGGCGCGATCCGGCGGGCCTGGGGAGTCTGGGTCATCATGGAGCGGAACTCGGTGTAGACGATGTGCAGCTCGTCCACACCCGCCACGCCATCGGGACCGGCATCACCGTTCTCATCATCGGCCCCGGACAAGAAGGAGCGCACGAGAACCTCGCCTGCCGCGGCGGCGTCCTCATAGGAAGGCTGCTCGGAGAACCCCGTCCAGGACTGTTCAATCGCCCGCTGGCGGAACGTGTAATAGCTGACCGCCTTGCGACCGATCAGGTACTGCGTCACGGACTTGCCCTCGTCGCGCAATAGCGCGTGCAACTCCTCGGCCGCCCGGATCAGGTTGGCGTTGTAGCCACCGCACAGGCCGCGGTCACTGGTCACCACCAGCATCGCCGCTCGGGTCGGGTTCTCCCGCTCCACCAGTAGCGGCGTGTCCAGCGTGCCCGCGGCGCTGGCCAGCGCCGAGAGCACCTTGGTGATTTCGCGCGCATACGGACGGGAGGCCTCGACCCGGGCCTGCGCTTTGGCGATCCGTGAGGTGGCGATAAGCTCCATCGCCTTAGTGATCTTCTTCGTGGACTGGACCGCGCGGATCCGGCGACGAAGAAGCCTGAGCTGCGCTGCCATCTATCGCGTCACTTCTTCTTGTTCTTGTTCTTGGGAGCCGGCTTGTTGCCGTTCTTGGGAGCCGGCTTGTTGCCGTTCTTGGGAGCCGGCTTATTGACCTTCACCGACTCGCGCTCGACCTCGTCGGCGTCCATCGCGTCGGCCTCGGCTTCCTTACCCAGCGACTCACCATCGTCCGTGGTGAACTGCTTCTTGAACGATTTCACCGCGTCCACCACTTGCTGCTCGGTATCGTCGCTGAACTGCTTGGACTCGCGGATCGTGTCCAGAATGCCCGAATGGTGCCGGCGGATGTCGGCAAGGAACTCTGACTCGAACTTCCGTACGTCGGCCACCGCCACATCGTCGAGGTGACCGCGGGTACCGAGGAAGATCGACACGACCTGCTCCTCGACGGGCACCGGCGCATGCTGCGCCTGCTTGAGCAGCTCGGTCAGCCGGGCACCACGCTCGAGCTGGCGTCGTGAGGTAGCGTCCAGGTTCTCCGCGCCGAACGCCGCGAAGGATTCCAGCTCGCGGTATTGCGACAGCTCCAGTCGCAGCGTGCCGCCGACCGACTTCATGGCCTTGATCTGCGCCGCACCGCCGACCCGGGAGACCGACACACCAACGTTGATCGCCGGCCGGACACCCTGGTTGAACAGGTCGGACTCGAAGAAGCACTGACCGTCGGTGATGGAGATCACGTTGGTGGGAATGTAGGCGGAGATGTCGTTGGCCTTGGTCTCGATGATCGGCAGGCCGGTCATCGATCCCGCGCCCCGCTCGTCGGACAGCTTGGCGCAGCGTTCCAGCAACCGCGAGTGCAGGTAGAACACATCGCCGGGGTAAGCCTCCCGGCCCGGTGGGCGGCGCAGCAGCAGCGAAATCGCGCGGTAGGCCTCGGCTTGCTTGGACAGGTCATCAAAGATGATCAATACGTGCTTGCCCTGGTACATCCAATGCTGGCCGATCGCCGAGCCGGTGTAGGGCGCCAGCCATTTGTAGCCGGCTGAATCCGACGCCGGTGCCGCCACGATGGTGGTGTAGGCCAGCGCGCCGGCATCCTCGAGGCTCTGGCGTACCGCCGCGATGGTGGTGCCCTTCTGGCCGACTGCCACGTAGATGCAGCGCACCTGTTTGGCCGGGTCACCAGTTTCCCAGTTCGCCTTCTGGTTGAGGATGGTGTCGATACACACCGCGGTCTTGCCGGTCTTGCGGTCGCCGATGATGAGCTGGCGCTGGCCGCGGCCGATCGGGGTCTGCGAGTCGATCGCCTTGATACCCGTCTGCAGCGGCTCTTTCACCGGCTGGCGGTCGATCACCGAGGGTGCCTGCAGCTCCAGGACGCGCTGCTCCTCAGGCTCGATGTCGCCCAAGCCATCGAGCGGCAGCCCCAGTGGGTCGATCACCCGGCCCAGGGAGCCCTCCCCCACCGGCACCGAGAGGATCTTGCCGGTGCGCTTGACTTCCTGGCCTTCCTCGATGTCCTCGAAGTTGCCCAGGATGACCACGCCGATCTCCCGGACTTCGAGGTTCTGTGCGACACCCAGCACACCACCGGGAAACTCCAGCAGCTCGCTGGTCATCGCTGAAGGCAGGCCTTCCACCCGGGCGATACCGTCACCGCTGTAGGTGACGGTGCCCACTTCTTCCCGCGAGGTCTCGGTCGAAAAGGAGGTGACGTAGTTCTCGATCGCGCTCCGGATCTCCTCCGAAGAGATCGTCAGCTCCGCCATGGCTATCGGTCCCTGCTCTCTGGTTTCCGGTCACCCATCTGGTCATCGGAGTGTCTGGTCATCCCGCACTCACCGGGACATCCACTGCCGCGCCTGATCAAGCCGCGCGGCCACGCTGCCGTCGATCACCTCATCGCCCACCCGGATCACCAATCCGCCGAGCAGCGCCGGGTCCACGTCGACCTTGAGTGAGATCGACCGCCGGTAGATCGCGCCAAGCGCATCGATCAGGCGCTGTTGCTGCTCGTCGGACAGCGGGCCGGCAGCAGTGACATAGGCCACTGAGCGTTGCCGCCGTGCCGCTGCCCGGTCGACGAGCTGCTCGACGATCTCGGGCAAAGGGCGCCGTCGGGGAGAGCGGACCACCTGCTCAAGCAGGCGGGCAGTCACCGCACGGGTGCGACCGGCCAGCACCGTGTCCAGTAGCTCCGCGCGCCCAGCGGCAGGCGTGGTCTCATCGCCGAGCAGCGCTGCCAGCCGCGGCTGCCCAACCAGAATCCGCCCGAACCGGAACAGCTCGTCCTCGACGTCGTCGAGGCTGTCGTCGCGCTCGGCGAAGGCCAGCAGCGCCTGCCAGGCCAGTTCCTCGACACCGTCGACCAGGTCCCGTGGGCGCGACCAGCGGAAGGCGACCACGTCACCCAGAATCCGCAGGCTGATCCGGCGGACCTTGCCACCGAACAACGCCTCGATCATTTTTCGCCGTATCTGCGCGGGAGCCGCTGAATCGGCGAGGTGCCGCCGGATCACCGGTTGCTCGGCGAGCACCGCTGCGACAGCGCCCAAGTCCTCACCCAGCCGAGCCCGATCCTCGGTGTCGGCGCGGCCGATCCGGCTCTCGAGCTTGTCGCGGGCTGAGGCCAATGCCGCCCTGCTGGCCGGCTGCATCTGCTGCTTCACTGCCTCCGCCGCCCGTTGCGTACCGACACGGCCCCGTCTCCGGTGCTGCTACCGGCGCTGCTGTTGGCGCCGCTGTCTGTGCTGCTTTCTGGGCCACTGCCAGGAGCGGCCATTGCCTGCAACTCGTCCAGGAAGCGATCCACTGTGCCGGCCCGCCGGGCGTCGTCCGCCACCGACTCGCCCACGATACGACCGGCCAGCGTCACCGCGAGCTTGCCGAGCTCGCCACGCATCTCCCGGACGATCTGGTCGCGCTGATGCGCCAGCTGCTCCTCGCCACGTTCCCGGATCCGGGCGACCTCCTGCTCGGCCTGCTGGCGCATCTCATCCTTGATCTCCTGCGCATCAGCCCGAGCGGTCTCGCGGATCTTGGCTGCCTCGACGCGCGCCTCGGCCAGCGCCTGGGAGTAACGGGCTTCGGCCTCGGTCAGGCGCTTGCTGGCCTGCTGACTCTCCTCGATCTGGCGGCGAACCATCTCCCGGCGCTCGTCCATCGCGCGCTTCACCGGGGGCACCGCGTAGCGCCACAGCACGGCGAGCACGATCAAGAAGATCACCAGCTCGACGAAGAACGTCGCGTTGGGAATCAAGAACAGATTGCCGCCGCCCCCCGGTGCAGCCACGTTATGCGAGCTCATGAATACCATCCCCGATGAGGCAACTAGGCGAGAGACTAGGCGAGCACGAAGACGAACAGCGCCATGAAAGCGAGGTTGATGAAGTACATCGCCTCGACCAGACCCACCGTCAAAAAGAAGATGGTGAACAGCCGGCTCTGCGCTTCCGGTTGGCGAGCGACCCCACTGACGGTGGCGGCACCGGCAAGACCGTCGCCGATCGCCGCGCCGATTGCCCCGCCGCCCAGCGCCAGGCCGCCTCCGATGAAGGCCCCGGCCAGTTGTACCGAGCCGGTGGGACCGCCGCCGCCCGGCGGTTGGGCAAGGAGCAGTGCAGAAAGACTCATGTCTTTACCTCTTGTCCTCGAAGCTTGGTGTGTTGGCGGATGATGTGATGACTGCTGATGACTGCTACAGGCGCTATGGACGTCGCAGGAGAACCGTCAGTGGGCTCCCTCCTCCTCCTGAGCCGTCGCAATTCCGAAGTAGATGATGGTCAGCAACGCGAAGATCAACGCCTGGAGCAGGCCGATGAACAGATCGAACAACTTCCAGACCGAGGTGGGCAACCACAGAATGACCGCCGGCATCAGCGCGAGAACGCTGACCATCACGGTGCCCGCAAGGATGTTTCCGAACAGCCGCAGCGACAGGGTGACCGGCTTGACCAGCTCCTCAATGACGTTCAGCGGTAGCATCGCCTTATAGGGCTCAACGAAATGGCTGAAGTAGTGCCTGCCTTTGACCCGGATTCCGGTCACCCATACCAGGATCATCACGAAGATCGACATTGCGAAGGTGAGGTTGACGTCTGCGGTGGGTGGCCGGATGTACTCTTCGGCCGCATGCGGCAGGATCGAGATCCAATTCGAGATCAGGATGAAGAAGAACAGGCCGATTGCCAGCGGCACCACGAAGGGGGCGGTGCGGATACCGACGTTGCTCTCCACCTGGCGTTCGACCTGCTCGGTCACCGCTTCAAAGATCAACTGTAGCCGGCTGGGCACCTTGGCGGTCGCCTTGCTCGCGAGGTAGAAAGCGAACGCCAGGACGATCACCGCGGCGATACCGGTAGAGATCACGGTGTCCGCGTTGATCGTCAGACCGAAGATGTGCCACTGGGGATGTTCGCCGACCTGTACGCTGCCGCCCTCAGCGGCGAGAAATAGTTCAGTCATCACCGGGCACCTCGACTTGGGATCGACGCAGCTCCCTGACCAGCGGTACGGACGCAATAAAGATCATGACGAGTTGGCACGCGGCCAGCCCCGCGAATACCGCCAACCCCTGCGGGCGCAGCACCAGCGCCAAACCCACCGCGAACGCAGTGATCAACGCGAGCCGAGCCAGCGCGGACATCGCAAACCGCCGCTTGACGGGATTCCCGCTGGCCGCAAAACGCGCCGCGGAACGCTGCACCAGCGCCATATTGCATAGGCCCAGTCCAAGTCCACCGCAGAACAACGCCGCTGCCAACGGGTAACCCATCGGCGCGAGGACCAGGAAACTGGCAACGCCGAGACCGGCCGCAATGGGCACGACCCGGCCGAACCTGACCGCTGCCTTAGCCGATACGGTCGCATCAACGCTGTTCGCATCCGGGCTGGCCGCTGGGCTAGCAGTTGGGCTACCGATGGACTGTTTGGGTGTTGACGCCATGGACGGGACGCTTACTCCTTCAGAAACTGGGCGAACTTGGTGTAGATGAATCCGCCGGCACCGACGATGCCGAGCGCCAGGCCGACCAGGGTGAATGCCGGAAGGGTGTTCACTACCAGGTCGACCAGCCATCCGACGCCGAGCCCGACCACGAGGATCGCGGCGGTCGCGGCACCGAGGCCGAGTAGTGTCGAAAGCTCCGGGCCGTTTCGTTGTTCCACGACCACCTACCTCAGCGGGCGCATGACGTCGCCCGCCGCCATCGCTCAAAAGGCACTCCTTGCAGTCCAGGGGCAGCGCGCACAGCACAAAACCGTGATCGTATGCACTGCCGATGGGCCGGCCTGACTCCCAATCCCGCCCCCGGGCGGGACAAAACAGAAGCTATCACACCACACCGTCACACCCCTTGTTCGCCCCACCCGCCGCTAACTGCGATTCTGCTAGCGCGAAGGGAAAGGGACCGGTGCAGCAGTGCGATCAGGGGCCGATCAGCGGGCGCGTAGCCGGGGAACCACCGAACCCAGTACAGCGATCAGCAACCCGAGGGTGACCGACCACACCACCACATAAACGTCGAACAGCGTCAGCGCAACGGCGCCGAAAGCGAGCAGGGCAGCCCATAGGTAGATCACCAAGACCGCTCGGCGATGTGAGTGCCCGATCTCCAGCAGCCGGTGGTGCAGGTGCAGTTTGTCGGGGGCGAACGGGCTGCGGCCGGCGCGGGTGCGGCGTACCACCGCGAGCAGCAGGTCCAGCAGTGGGACGAACAGCACCGCCGCCACCACCAGCAGCGGGGAGAACAGCGCCAATGCGTCGGTGGCCCCGTAGGTGCGCGAGTCGACCCTGCCTGACGCGCTGGTCGACGCCGCGGCCAGCATCAGGCCGATGAGCATCGCCCCGGAGTCACCCATGAAGATCCGCGCCGGTTGGAAGTTGTGCGGCAGGAAGCCCAGGCAGGCCCCCGCGACCAAGGCTGCGATCAACGTCGGCGGGTATACCGACACGCTGCCACCAGATCGGTGCAGCAGCTGCAGCGTGAACGCCCCAATGGCTACCGCGGCGATGAATCCGATCCCCGCGGCGAGCCCATCCAGCCCGTCCACGAAGTTCATGGCATTGATCAGCACCACCGCCAGCGCCACCGTGACCAGCACCGCCTGGTCCTGACCCAGGATGAGCGCCGAACCGGAACCGCCGTTCCACGGCACCCACGGGAAAATGAACCACTGCACGCCGTAGAGCACGAGCACCCCTGCGGCGGTCACCTGCCCGGCGAACTTGGTGAGCGAGTCCAGCTCGAACCGGTCATCCAGGGCGCCGATCAGCATGATGATGCCGCCGGCCAGCAACACCCCCATGACGTCCCCGGAGAACTCGAAGGACCGGCGTAGTACGGGGAGCTGGTGCGACAGCAGGACGCCACCGAGGATCCCGCCATACATGGCCACCCCGCCCAGCCGCGGGATCGGCGCACGGTGCACATCGCGCTCGCGCGGCATCGCCACCGCACCGACGCGCAGTGCAAGGATCCGTGCCAGCCCGGTGAGCAGGAATGTCACCACCGCGGTGGTGAGTCCGACAAGCAGGTACTCCCGCAGCGGCAGGCCGGAGGCAACGGGGACGGGTCCCACGCAGGCAGGCTAGTCCGCGGGCGATTCCCTGGTCTTCGCGCCCCGACATGGAGACATATCGGGTTAATGGAGCCCTTTTAACCCCGATATGTCTCCATGTCGGGGTGGGGTGTGATTACGAGGCGACGTGGAGGGGGTGGCCGAGGACCTCGCCGATCGCCGCGGCGGTCACCGCGCCCTGGCGCAGCACCACCGGGTCGTCACCAGTGAGGTCCACGATGGTGGACGCCATCTCGCCGGCGGGCCCGCCGTCGAGGAACACCCCGACCCGGTCGGCGAGCTGCTCGCGGGCCTGCTCGATGGTGGTCGCCGGCGGCAGGCCGGAACGGTTCGCGCTGGACACCGCCATCGGACCCACCTCACGCAGCAGCTCCAGGGCCACCGGGTGCAGCGGCATCCGGAGCATCACGGTGCCCCGAGTATCGCCCAGATCCCAGGTCAGCGACGGGGCATGCGGCAGCACCAGGGACAGCCCGCCGGGCCAGAAGGCTTCGATCAGCGCGCGGGCCTGGGCCGGCACACCCAGTACCAGGCCATCCACTGTCGACCACGAGCCCACCAGCACCGGAACCGGCATATCCCGGCCACGGCCCTTGGCGGACAGCAGCGCCTGCACCGCCGTGGCGGAAAATGCGTCACAACCGAGCCCGTAGACGGTGTCGGTCGGCAGCACGACGAGTTGTCCGGCCCGTACCGCGCTGGCCGCCGCGGTCAAACCGGCCAGGCGGCGATCCGGGATCGCGCAGTCATAGACAGTGCTCACGGATCTGAACACTACGACCGCCCGCCGGCATCCGGTGAGGGGGCCGCAGCGAGCCGTTGACAACCGGTGATCACAACGGCACGATCCGTGTCCGGTCGACCCCCGGAGGCCCACTTGCCCCTGTATCGCCGAGTCATGCTTGCGACCCTGGCCACCCTGTGCGCGCTACTCGGCATTCCCGCCAGCGCGGGCGCCCAGGCCGTGGCCGCCCCCCGGCACTACGTCGCGCTCGGCGATTCCTACACCGCGGGTCCGCTGATTCCGGTGCAGCGCATCGATCCGATCGGCTGCGAGCGGTCCACCAGCAACTACCCGTCGCGGCTGGCCGCCGCACTGGGCATCCGCGATTTTACCGACGTGAGCTGCAGCGGCGCCAAGACCGAGAACATGACGGCCGCGCAATCGGTGCTGCTGCTGGGTACCAATCCCCCGCAGTTCAATGCGCTGCGACCGGACACTGACCTGGTTACGCTGACGATCAGCGGCAACGACATCGGCTTCACCGAAATCGTCTACACCTGCGGCCGGGTCGCCTCCCGTGATCCGTTCGGCAATCCGTGCGAGCGGGAGGCCACCGCCGGCGGCGGCGATCTCTACGCGCAGCGCATCGAGGCCGCAGCGCCCAAGGTCGCCAGGGTGATCGAGGGCATCCACCAGCGTTCGCCGCACGCGACGGTGCTGTTGGTCGGTTACCTGCGGATCCTGCCGCCCACGGAGGGCTGCTACCCGCTGTTCCCGATCGCCCGCGGTGACGTGCGGTATCTGGACGGTCTGGGACATCAGCTCACCGACATGCTGGCCAGTCAGGCCTTCCGCCACGACGCGTTTTTCGTCGACTCCTACACGCGCTCGCTGGGCCATGACGCATGCCACCTGCCAGGGGTCAAGTGGGTGGAGGGCCCCATCCCGACCAGCCCGGCCGCCCCGGTGCATCCCAACGCACTGGGCATGCAAGCGGTGGCCGGCTTTGCTGCCGACACCCTCAGATACGTGATGGCAACGGTGGGCTGAGCGTCGCCCGCCGCGCGGTGGCGAACCGCGGCCGACCGGCGAGATCGGCGTGGTCAGCCACCTCGGTGAGCACCCGCCGGGCAGCCAGCAGCGCGGGGACGGCCACCGCGTGGGAATCGTCGTGTTCGATGGCGATGCTGCCGCCCTCGCGGAGCAACCGGGTGCCGGTGCGCACCACATCAGGAATCACCGCGAGACCGTCGGCACCTGCGAAGACGGCGGCGGGCGGGTCGTACCAAGCAACCTCAGGCGGTAGCCGCGCACCCAGCGGCACGTAGGGCGGGTTGCACAACACCAGGTGCGCCAACCCGTCGAGCGCGGTGAGCAAACCGGGATCGGCGATGTCACCGGCGTAGAGCACCACCGGCGTATCGCCGGCAGCGGCACGGGCGTCGGCGTTGCGTCGAGCCCAGCTCAGCGCCACCGGGTCGCGCTCCACGGCGTGGACCTGCGCATCAGGCCTGGCGTGCGCCACGGCGAGCGCCAGCGCACCGGATCCGGTGCACAGATCGACCACCAGTGGCTCCGCGGCACCGTCCAGCATCGCGAGCCCCCAGGCCAGCATGACCTCGGTCTCCGGGCGGGGAATGAACACCCCGGGACCGACCGCCACCTCGACGGCACCCATCGCTGCGGTTCCGGTGAGGTGCTGCAACGGCACCCGCTGGGCGCGCTGGGACACCAGCGTGCGCAGTGCGTCGACCACCGGCGGGTCGACCAGCGGAACCATCGGCAACCGCCCTCGCGGCACGCCGACGACGTGCGCCGCGAGCAGCTCGGCGTCCACCCGCGGGGACGCCACTCCGGCGTCGGTGAGAATCCGTTCCGCCTCCAGCACCGCCAGGCGCAGTGGCTGCCGTCTCATGACATGCGCAGGCGCAGCTCGCGGTCGGCGCTGACCAGTGCGTCCAGCACCCCGTCGAGCTCCCCGTCGAGCACCGCATCGAGGTTGTAGGCCTTGTAATTGACGCGGTGATCGGAGATCCGATTCTCCGGGAAATTGTAGGTACGCACCCGCTCGGAGCGATCCACCGTGCGCACCTGCGACCGGCGCTGCTCCGAGGCCTCCTGCTGAGCCTTCTCCTCGGCCAGCGCCTGGAGCCGGGCCCGCAGCACCTCGGTCGCCCGGATCCGGTTCTGGATCTGCGACTTCTCGTTCTGGCAGGACACCACGATCCCGGTCGGCAGGTGGGTGATGCGCACCGCTGAGTCGGTGGTGTTGACGCTCTGCCCGCCGGGACCCGATGAGCGGTAGACGTCGATGCGCAGATCCTTCTCGTCGAGCTCGATTTCGACGTCATCCCGTTCGGGATAGACCAGCACCCCTGCCGCTGAGGTGTGGATCCGCCCGGACGACTCGGTGACCGGTACCCGTTGTACCCGGTGCACCCCGCCCTCGAACTTCAAGCGCTCCCATACGCCGGACTGGTTCTGGGACGCTTTGAGGCTGATCGTGACGTCCTTGTAGCCACCGAGGTCGGATTCGGTGGCATCGAGCACCTCCGCCTTCCAGCCGTGCCGCTCGGCGTAGTGCAGGTACATCCTCAGCAGGTCCGCGGCGAACAGCGCGGACTCCGCGCCGCCCTCTCCCGACTTGATCTCCATGACCACATCGGAGTGGTCGTGCGGATCCCGAGGCAAAAGCAGGTCGGCCAGCTCGGTTTCCAGGCGTGGGATCCTGTTGGCGAGGGTGTCGGCCTCGGTGGCGAAGGTCGGATCCTCGGCCGCGAGTTCGCGGGCCACCGCCATGTCGTTGCGCGCTTGATCGAGTTCGCGGACCACCCGCACGATGCGCGATAACTCACCGTAACGCCTGCCTACCTTGCGCGCCGCGTCGGGATCAGCGTGCAGTGCAGGATCGGCAAGCCGGTTTTCCAGCTCGGCGTGCTGATCCAGCAGCGCCTGAACTGCCGCAGTGTCCACTTGTTACTTCTGGCGTTTGCCGTAGCGCTTTTCGAAGCGCGCGACCCGGCCACCGGTGTCCAGGATCTTCTGCTTGCCCGTGTAAAACGGATGACAAGCCGAGCACACCTCCACGTGCAGCTCGCGTCCCAGGGTCGACTGGGTTTTGAACGTGTTCCCGCAGCTGCAGATGACATTGATTTCTTTGTAGTTCGGGTGGATCTTTGGTTTC
>Ga0134125_10000558_pt1 | contig 49440 bp, 83 predicted proteins | sample KB31751_FD_96464 | JGI IMG/M metagenome (GOLD analysis project Ga0134125, IMG submission 96464) | Terrestrial soil microbial communities with excess Nitrogen fertilizer from Kellogg Biological Station, Michigan, USA - KB3-175-1 | ecosystem: Environmental > Terrestrial > Soil > Unclassified ... | reverse complement strand
CCCGCCCCGCAACCCGCCCCGGCGAAGCCTGTGTGTGTAGGCCTTCTGCATGCGTGCGAAGGCCCGGTCATCCAGCGCGTTGCGGGCGCCATCGGGGGCCCAATGTGCGAGTCGTGGATGTTCCGGCTGGAGTCAATCATGGCTAGGGCAACACCCGCATCAGGTACGCCGTACACAGGCCCGTCCCGAATCGCGCGGCCCAAGCTGGCGCACGTTTCGGGCATGCACGACGACGACCTGATTGGCGGTGCGCGATGAGCGTCTGCAAGCATGCAGCGGGCAGCGTCGGCGGTGGCAAGTTCGCCCCCTGCCAGCATTGCAATCGCATCGCCCCCGCGCCCCAACCGCCAGCCGACGCGACGCCGCATGCGAACGATTGCGTGTGCCTGACGTGCGTTCCGCATTGCCCGCCGCCCACCAAGGCCGAGTTCGATGCGCTACCATCGCGCTGGCGCCGATACGTAGCGGACCTGGAGACCAACTGCGACCCCGGCGGAATGGTGCGCGAGAACGCGATGCTGCGCGACCGCATTGTGCAGCTCGAAGCGCTTATCAATGCGCCCGAGATTCGCGACTTCGTGAAGGCCGTGCAACTCGAGGCCGCGCACCAGCGGTCGCGTTGGGGCAGCGACCACGACGCCGGCAAGGCTGACGCCGATTGGTTCTGGCTGTTGGGTTACCTCGGCGGCAAAGCGCTGCGCACGGACGACGGACCCGAGAAGCAGCTTCATCGAATCATCACGGTCGCCGCGGCGGCCTGCAACTGGCACGCGGCGAAGCTAGGGCTGACGAACATGCGACCGGGAATTGAGACGCCCAAGGGGCTGCCGCCGGACGACTTCGACATGTCTGTATTTAAGAACAACGGCAAGGAACCGGTGCTGCGGTGAGCGATAATGATGATTCTGAGGCACGAGAGATTGCCGGCACATGGTTCGATCCCGATGAGCCAATAACATGGGAGGACCTCGTCAACTGCGCAAAGGCCGGCATCGCCCGTGGTCGAGTTCTCGGGGCGAGGGAAGAGAGGGCGCACTGGTTGCAGGTCGCGCGCTCGCGAAACGCGCAGTATGTGACCGTCGAGGAATTCGTCGATGACCGTCGCGCAGGGAGGGGAACGTAAATGACCGACGAACAGCGAGAAACCTGCGATCTGCTGGCCGATACGATGAAAGAGGAAGCACGACTGCACCGGCTCGTCGAGGAAGCGAAGGGCGATGCGAAGAAGCACGCGCTGGCTAACGTGGCACTGCGCGCCGAAGTGGACCGGCTCAAGGGCGAGCTGGACGCAGCTAAGTTCAGGAACGACGCACTAGAAAGCCTCATCGACACCGAGCGCCAGACGCGCAAGGAAACCGAGAACACGCTGTTTTTCGTGCGCAAGGATTTACAAAGGCTCAAGAGCGAGCTGGCCACGGAACGCGAAGCCCATCGCAAGGCATCCGGCGACGCGCATCACTGAGGCGGGCAGGTGAGCAACCGGCGAGTCAAGCGCGACGCGAACCACGGCGAGGTCGATGCGGCTCTACGCGGCGATGGCTGGATGACGCGCGATACATCGATGCTCGGTGACAGCTGGCCCGACATCATCGCGAGCAAGCCCGGCATCAACCTGTTGGTCGAGGTTAAGGCGCCGGGCGGCGAACTGAGCGAGGGCCAAGAGGCCTTTCACCGCATCTGGCCAGGGCCGAAAATCGTCGCGTTCAGCGGCGCGGACGCGGTAGAGAAAGCTCACATGTTCGTGCCGCCGAGGTCTGGCTGGGGGCGATGATCTGCATTGCTGGCGCGGGAGATGATCAGGGGCAGGTGTAGACGGCGACACCGACTGTCGCATACGCGCCGTAGACGTAGCCCGGCGGCCGAATGAATTGCGCCTGCAGCCCATAGTTCGCGGCGTCGGCGATGCAGTCCACGGCGTTGCTGTTGGCGTTCGGCAAATTCAGCGGGTGGCCATACGGCAGCCCCGGCGAGACGACGCCGTCCCCGATCACCATCGTCGCGCGCAGGCTGCCATCCTCTGGCGTGCTGGTCCCGCTGCACATGTGCAGTACGGTCATGCCGGGCGTCGGTGGGCACTGGGCGTAGGTGCCAATGACGATCGCGACCGGCGCCCAGGGCATCGTCGGCTGATCCGAGATGGCCGAGAAGTGCGGGTTGGCCTGCGTCGTTCCGCACGGCGCGTAGGCTGGCCCCGTCGCGTCGTGCTGGCAGACGATCGACGAGGTAAGGCCCGCCGAGCCGACGCGCATGCTCCGCACGGTGATGGCCGGATGCACGATATAGCCGGCATGACTGTAGGCCGAGTCACCGGCAAAATCGCCTCGGTAGCGGACACACGTGCCGGTGTAGTCGGCGCCGTCGAACAGGTCGTGGTAGCCGAATCCGGGCGTCACGCCGTCGCAGGCCATCGGCCCGTGACCAGTCGTCACGTCGACGTAGAGGGGCGCGGGTGTAAACGTTGCCACTTCCTCGGGGGCAACGTTGCAGGACGACAGGGCGGCGAGAAGGGCGAGAATCAGAACAGGTCGGATCATGTGCGGGCTCCTTGTGTCAATTCGTTACGTTCAATCAAGCTACTTTCTGACCTTCGGCGGCGAATGCTTCCGCGAGCGTCCCGAACGGTTCCCTGAATTCAATGTGTCCGGCATCCCAGACATCGCCATGGGTCGTATGAATCAGCAACCTCGAACCGTCCTCGCGGAACGCCAGCGAGCGCAGACCAACAGAGGTCGCCACATCGAACAGGTCGCGAAAGAACGCTTCGTCGTGCGTCGACTCGTCAACCGATCCGTCAGCATTGCGCTTACGCAAGTCCGCCGCGCGCCCAAGTTGATGCCATGAACGGGACTGGTTGGCCGACGTCGTGCCGCGCGCCTGGGCAGCTGTCTGTTCGGTCTGCGTACGTAGCGTCTGCCCCACGTAGACGTCATGCCCGATGGCGGCCATGCCGTCGATTGTCTGCTGCACGCGCTCGCGCGTCTCGGGCGTGAGTTGCGTGAGGCGGAATGTCTCCCCATCGGTCACGGGTGCGCCACTGGTGTCGGTGAATCCGTCAGTAGCCGAGCGACCCGGCTGTATTTCTCGGCGGTCGAATGGCCGTCCCAGGCGTTCGCGCTGCGTGGCAGTCCGTCGAAGAGCGCCACATCGGAATCGTGGAGGTGCCAAGACATCTGCCCCGTGGGTCCTTCGATGAAGACGATCGTCTTCCATTCGGGGTCCCAATCCTCGCCGGGCTTGTTCTGATGATCGGCGAGCCACGCGCGCCCGCCTGACTTGAGAATCATCGCCGCCAAGCCGGCGACAACCTGATTGCGCTCCCGATAGGCCGCATCGCGCTCGGCGCGGTAGTCGCGCCCCGGCTCCTCCTGATAGCTCATGGGTGCGCCTTCCTCCATGCCACAGCGTTCGCCAAGCGCCTGGCGTCCATAGAATCGACGTCCGCCATTTCGCGAGCACCAGCGTCATCCTGATGGGCCAGGATGTAGGCGTCGATTTCGCCGGCAACGGCACAGCCGAACTTGAGTGCATCGACGGCGGCGACAGCCACGTCGGGAACCGCGCTGCTACCCAACGCGGTTAGAATCTGCTGCGCCTGTGTTGCCGTTGCTTCACACGTCTGGATGACCTTTGACGTCGTAGCACAGCCGAACAGCAGAACGGCGACGGTCAGCACGTAGAAGACGCGCGTGAGGAACTTCACGGCACCCTCGGTGGCGAGAACCATCGGCCGAGCTTCTGATCGTCCGAGATGTCCTCTGGGACTTGATTGCGGCTGCACGCCCAGAACACGTCGTTCCCGTCGAGAAAGACCTGCCCATTGACGCACGATCCTTCGGCCTCTCCCCACACCTGAACGATGAGCATCGGCCGGACCTGTCCCGCCTTTGCCTCGTTACCGATGTGCGCCTGCGCGCCGAGCGGCCACGTCTCAGTCGCGATGCGATCCGCGATTGCGCGCCCCGTGGTGCGCCTGCGGTTGATCTCGCCCGCGTCCTGCTCACTCAGCACGTAGTGAACCACGCGCCCCACCGACGGCTTCACGGCGCCACCGGGGTCGAGAGGGAGGCGGCGAGCGCGTCGGCCTTCGCGGTCGCGTCCGCCAGTGCGGCAGTTTCCTCGGGTGCGAGCGCGCCGGGCTGGGCCAGCCGCGCGGCAAAGGCGGCTTCGAGCTTTTCGACGGACGCGATGAACGATGCGATTTCGGTTCGAACCATGACGTACTCCTTTTTGATGGTTGCGGCGTGAGCGAGCAGAAAGCCGCCCACGGTGGAAATGGTGGTTAGAGCTCCAACGAGGGCGGTGACGAGCGGGCTCATGGGCGTCCCTTTCCGACGAGATAGACCAGTAGCAAGCCGACGACGAGCGACCCGAAGGCCGCGCCGACGACGCGACCGGCGGCATACCAGGAGGCCCGCGACTGCTTGAGGCTCGCGATGTCCCTGCCCTGCTCGGCGACGTCCTTGACGATGGCCTCGAAGCGGTCGGCTACCGCCTCAAGCCGCGTCACGGTCTTGATGAGATCGTCGCGATCCATCAGGCCACCAGCAGCGGCGCGAGCCAGGTTGCGATCTGCGCGTGGCCGATTGTGTTGGGGTGAAGGCCCGGCGAGTCGTCGTAGCTCGTCGGCACGACGAGGCCGGCGCCCAGGCCACTGATGGTCGTCACCTTGCCGCCCACGCGCGCGGCGGCGGCGGTACGGTAGTCCGTGAGCGTGTTGCCGAAGGTGTTGGCGCTCTCGACCTCGCGCAGGAACGGCGTGAGCGCGACGATCCGCTCGAGGCGCGCGCCCATCTGCGTATTGAGCGCGGCAATCAGGCCGTCCCAGGAAAGGCCGTAGTTCAGGGCGCTCTGCTTGGGCAGGCCGTAATCGTTGGTGCCGAGGAAGTTGACGACGCGGATTCGCGTGCCACCACGGCAAATGCGGTCCATGCGCGCGGCCGAAACGGCCGGCCCCTCGGTGGTGATGTCCCACATCGTTCGGAAGCCGTAGCTGTCACACGCGACGAGCCAGCCCAGCGGCGCGACGGCTGCGCGGACCAACGTGATGAAGTCTTCTTGCCCTGGATTCGTCGGCTGCCCGTTGGCGATCGAGTCGCCGACGATGAGGATCCAGTTCGGCCCAGTGACCGGCGGCAACATCACCAGGTCGGGCGCGGAAACGGCATCGACCCACGTGCCTGAAACGGAAGCCGGGAAGCTGGGGCCGCTCTGCTGTCCGGCCTGCACCTCTACCAGGTGCGAGCCGGACGGGATCGTAATCGTGTCCCACTCGTACGAGGTGGCCGGCGTGATCACGCTGGAGGCGGCGCCGTCGACCCGAACGGCGATTCGCGACGGCGGCGTGGTCGGCGCCAGGCTGCACATCACGCGCGCCTTGACCGTCGGTCCGGTGCACGTGAAGCGGAGCGCTCCGTGCACGCTCGGGCGCGAGCACACGGACAAGCCGATTTGCTCAGACTCCGATGGGGTCGAGTAGGCGTAGTCGGAGGCCTGGGCGATATAGATGCCCATGGGCAACTACGCGGTATAGGCCACCGGCCAGATCGCAGCGCGCGCGAACACGTCGGCTGAGCCGGACGCCGAGAAATTGTAGTTCCAGCATGGCGCGACGGGAGTGCCGGTGAACGGGTGCGAGTGCACGAACACCACCGGCGACTCCTGATCGATCGACAGCCGATAGGACGTCCCGTCGAACCAAATCTCGCCGCTGTGGGGGTTGCCGTCGACCGCAACCGTCGAGACGGCATCGTCTTCCGCGGTGCTGAAGAGGTAGCCGGCGAAGTGCGCGTTTCCGCCGGGGCCGGGGCTGTAATACCCGACGTTCGCGGCGATGTTCGAGCCAGGATCGCGCATGCCGAACAGGCACCAGTTGTTGCCCGCACCCGGGGTGTTGACTCGAAACTCGAACGCCATCCACCAGGGCGTGATCTCGTCGAGAGCGACGACGCGAGGGATCCGCTGGAGACCTGCGGTGGCGTTGCCTACGCCGCGAACGACGAGACTGTTGGTGCCGACGCCGCCGCGGAGGAACCCGCCGCCGACGACGCCCGACGGCACCGTCCACGCCTTGGTCCCCGAGGCGTCGTCCCAGCCGACCTCAGTGAAGTCCTCGGCAAACGCCTTGGTGCGCGCGGGCGTGATCGCGGAGCCGAGGCGGGTGTAGCCGCGCGCGAGCAGCGCCGCCATCGCAGGCGAGTCGGCGCCGCCGCCGCCGCCGAGAGTCGAAAATGGTGCGCCTTTGATCGATTGCCACAGAACCCCCTGGACATCCGCAGCAATGCGAACAGCATTGCCGGGCCCTTTGACCATCGGTCCAGCCAGAATGTCGACATAGCGCTCGCCAGCCATCAGTGGTTCCCTTTCTGCGACATTCCAACATTGAAGTTTCCAGCGACTGCGGTTCCCCCGCTCGTGCGCGCATACCGCATGCGGATCCACTTCGCCGTTGGCGCAGGCACTGGCTGCCCGGGGCCGAAGTCGAAGTTGACCGAACGAGCGGTGCCGTCGGTCGGCTGAAACGTCGCGCCGCCATATGTCGCGCCCAATGCGATGGCGACGGGACCGAGAATCACGCCTTGCGGCACATTCGGGTTTTCATCGTCGGTCGTTTCGAAGATGAACGCGCCGATCGGCGAACCGGTTGCCGTCATGTTCACTTGAAACGCAACCGTTGCGCCCGCAGAAAATAGCAGCGAAACCCATGGGCCAACGACGTTTCCTGTGCTGTCTCCGTTTGCAATGTATCGAGGGCTGGTACTCATGTTTTCCCTTTCAGAATCTCACCAGGCATTCGTTAGCCGGAATCGAAAAACCAAGCTCTTCGATGACCAACATTCCATGCGCGACATACGCGCGTTTCGGCTCGAATTTGTTTCCTTGTACCTTGCCGACGAAGATATGCAGGCGCATCAATTCGATCTTCGGCTCGATGTATTCGAGTCGGTCAGCGTGAACGATCACGCGCGGCACTTCGACTTTCGGCAATGGCGTCGAAATCGTCACAGCTTGAGGCGACGCTGGCGTGCGCGACTCGGTCGAAAGTTCCTTCGCGGCTTCGCGCGGAACGATCACTGTCGGCTGCGCAGGTGGCGGCTGGAAACGGGTAAACTTGCTCACTTCGTGTCTCCTTGGGCAACGCTCGGAGCGGACTGTCGCGAAATCAGATTCGGCGAAGCGCTCGACGGGTTCGGCCCCGCGGCAGGCTTGGCTTGCGCCTGCTCTGCCGCGTAGATGTCTGCATAGTACCGCGTCGGACGCGATTCGTCCAGTAAAGTCAAGAGCTGATCGTTAAGCCACGGCGGAAGGTCATGCTCCACGCCAGTTCGCGCGCTGGCGGTCGTCAGGGCCATGGCGGCGCCCACGGCGGCCTGTTTCTCGGCGTCTAGGCCCTTGGGATAGGCGGTATCGAGCGCGGTCAGGTCGGACGGTGTCAGATAGCCAGCCGCGACCAGCAGGCGCGTAGCGTCAGGGCCGACGGTAATCAGCCAGACGCTTCGCAGCCACTTCGCCTCGGCGTCCTTGGGCGGCGGTAGCGGCTTGCTTCCCACGATGCTCTTGGGCGGCACGCCGCGCGGCTTGGACGCTGCCAGACCCTTCAGCAGTACGTTTGCCTCAGTGGCCACGGCATCGCCGGGTAGCGCCTCGGGTGGCGTCTGGTCGATGGCATCGATGCACGACTGTGGCGGCGACTCGATGCGCAAGCGAATCTTGGTCGACGAAAATAGGATCTGATTCCAGTGCGGGGCCGTGACCTCGATGTTCAGGCCGAGCATGCGAAGCAGTTTGTGTCGCGCGAGCACTTCGAGTTCCACGCCCGTCGGTTGACGCGGCATGGGCGCCGCGATAGGCAACTGTCCGGGATTACCGGATGGTTGCGGCGGCGCTGCGATAGGCGCTGTGACAGGGATGGCGCCAATGCTCATAGAGTGATGTCACCTTCCTGCGCGGCGCCTGGAGATTCATCAACGCGTTTTTTGAAACGCGTATCATTCGGAATGTAGACATCGCCTTCCCAGTGACCGCCCAAATGCTTTGTCTTTTCGTTGTAGTAGCGCGATTCGTCAGAAAACGTCGGGTGATTCGGCAATTTGAACTCGTCGGTCATGTGCTGGCCCGGGGTATCAACAGAAAAGTTGGGGTTCTTTTTCCAGAATCCACGCAAATCGTAGTCGCCTTCATACTTGAGCCGATCGGGCAAGGTGCTCTTCCATGCCTGATATTTCGACTCTTCGGACGGAGATAGTTTCGTCGTGTCGACGGTAACATCGCCTTGCAGCGATTGAGAACCATGCGCGGTTCTGGCGATCTTCTCTGCCGCCGACCTTGGCAAGCCAGCGGCTACCGCCGCCGACACAAATTGGTTGGCTGGTGTCTTGGCGGCAACCTCTGCGAGCCGTTTGATCGCTTGCTGATACGACTGCTTGGCGAGGCCAGAAAGTCCAGCGTCGGTGGATTTCGCAATCGCCCGAGCAACTCCAGGGGCAGCGTGAAGCGCCTCTTGAATCGCCGCTGCTGCGATGCCAGCTCCCGGACCATGCGTAGTGCCGACCAATGCCGGAACCACTGCATGCGTTGCGATTCGCTTGATCGCGGCGGCTGGTCCGGTCGGCACAGGCGGCTTGCTTGCTCTGTCGGCGATTGTGGCTTCGATCCTGTTGGCCGCCGAAATTCTGTCGTTAGCGTTAAACAACTTAGCAGCAATGCTGTCGGGATTCGCTTCGGCGTAGGCTTTCGCTTCGGCGAATTTCATGCCCGTAACGTGCTCAACGACCGCATCTCCGATAGCCTTGGACGCCTCTCGGTTCGCCGCGATGGTTGCAGATACGTCAGGATCGCCGGCTAGGTTCTTGGCATAGCCGTTCCTCTGATAAGCGCTTTGCTCAGCGCGCATTCTTTGTGGGCTAACCGCGTTTTTGTCGCCGATGCTTGACTCGAATTCATCTCTGATCTTCTGCAGCTTTGCAGCTACGGCCCGGTCAGAAACGGTGCCATTTTTCAAATCTGATATTCTTTTGTCCATATATGACGCCGTAGTTGACGGCGACATATCTACCGGCCGCGATGCTTCGTTCTCCGCTGATGTAGCGGATTTTTCGGCATCTATTGCGGCTGTTTTCTTTGCCGCCAGGTCTGACTTTGACTTGCTAACAACATCATCAATGGCGGATTCCTTCGCCTCCGAAGATCCAGGCGCATCTATCGCTCTGGTTAATTCGAACAGAGACGGTTCACGTGCCCGAGGAGCGTCAATCTCCCGCGCCAGTTCAGACAGCGGGCGTTCGTCGTGCAAATTTTCTTTTGCCACGTCTGCGGCCTTACGCGACGAACGGGCGGCTTCTTTTGTGGCCTCTTCAGGAGCCCTGCTGTTGGAGTAGATGCTATCTAGTTCGTCTGCAGCCTGCTTCTTCATCGTGTCGGTTGCAGCGGCTAGCTTGGCATCATTGCCGGCAGCTTTTCTAAGCTCAGGGTTTTCGCGAACGACATCGGCCACGGTGTCATTTCGAACGCCAGCGCGAGATTTCTTGTATGCGCCTTGTTCGATATCCTCCATGGCGCGGCCGACGTTGCGCGATTCGGCAGAGCCTCCAACCTTGGACAAGAAAGACGACACCACGGGCGCGGCTGATTCAATGGCCTTGGATGCCAACCCGCTGACGACTTTGCTTGCGGCCGGCATGCTCGCAACGCCAGCGAAGTCACCGATTCCAGCCGGCGCAGCGGCGGCATCTTCCGCGGGCGCCGTTGGCGATGCGCCAGGGACTGAATTTGAGATTTCGTTCGCGAATGGAACGTTCGAAAGCACGCCGCGCGCTGCCGTTCGCACGGTGGCGCCGGGATTGGCTGCTATTTGTTTTGCGGTGTCGATCGGGTGCTCGATCGTGTGCCCAACGAACCCGCCTGCGTTCGAAAGGCTTTCGAGCATATCGCCGAGCGGTTTGTATGGAATCTTTTGTGCCGGCCCTTCGACGGCGTCGCGCGCCGCCTTCAGTTCGTCTGCCGTTGGGCCATGATTGAACTTTCTTGACGTGTCAGGTTCGTCGTCAGGCGGCGCGATGAAACTCTTCGCGGTCTGACGTGGAAGCGGCGACGCGACCGGTTGGCCACCTGCAGCCATATCGCGTTCGTAGTCGGTCATCTCGACCGGCTTTCCGCCATCGGCCAGATCTTTCTCGTAATCTGTCAAGGCAGGCGCTTTCCATGCTCGTCGTAATGCCTGACGACACCGCCGATATTGAGCGACTTCGCGGGAACTGCTTTAGCCTGAGAATTACTAGAAACTGGAACTCGATTGTTGGTCAACCGCTCGGATTCCCCTTCGTGAAGCGGGATGAGGGTTTCTTTTTGATATCTGGAGCGCTGCTCCTTAAGTTCATTGATCTTGCGAGCGATGGCATCGGGGCTTGCACCGGTAACCGTGTACGCTCCGCTTGATCCGATCGACGCGGCTTCCTTTTTCATGGCTTCATCGGTTTTGCCAAGAGGGGAAACCGTCGCCACTGCGATATCGGCGTTCTCTTTCAGCTGCGCGCGCCGCTTTGCCGCGTCAGGAGAGAACACACGCGAACCGTTGTCATCGATGTCTTTTTTGAGTGCTTCCAACTGCGTCAACGCACGTCCATAGTCGGAATCGCGAGTTTGGAAACCCTGGGCTCCACCGCGGCCGGTGGGCACTCTGCCGATTGGCGTGCCGCTTTCGTCGCGCACAATCGTGTCTTCTGATTCGGCGCGGTCAGCGGCGGTTTTCTTGAAATCGTTTTGCAGTTTGTCTACTAGTGCCGCCGCCTTCTGGCCTTTGAAGCCAAGCTTTTCTGCCAGCGCGTATTGACCCGGCTGATCATCTGGGTTTTTCTTGATGTAATCCGACACTGCAGCGACAGCGCCTGACATTGCTGGTTCGCCACCGTGGCCGCCTTTGAGATGACCGGCTTTCGCGTTGGCCAATCCTGCTTCCGCATTGTTCTTCGCGATCGTCGACTCTTCGCCGCGCCGCTTGCGTTCCTCATCGCCGAGCTTGAGATTTAGTTCAACGGCGAGTTTCTTCGCCGCGGTTTCCTTCTCGGCGGCGTCAAGCTTCAATTTTGCGGCCGCTGCGGTTAGACTCGGCGCGAATGATGCCGATGACTGACGTGCCGCCGCTGCATCGAGTTGCGCAGCGATGAGCTTGTCGAAACCAGCGTCTTTAAGCGTCAGGTCTGACATGGCCTTCTGTCGCGCAAGCTGCGCGTCTTGAATGCCGGTACGCTGCGAAACCTCTTCGTCTTTGAGTTGATTCAAGTGATCGACTTGACTCTGATGCCAGTCGTCCATGTTTTTGTTCAGAATCTGCAACGCGTAGTTCGGGCCGTGAGTCAACCCGGCACCATAGGCACCTAATCCGGCGGCAAGCGCCGAGCCGATCTTGAGACCCCAGTTCGTCGAGCCGTCTTCGTTCGAAAAGTAGTCTTTGTATTTGAACTTCTTAATGATGTCTTGCGTCTGCTTCAGCTGCGTATTCGCGGCGAGTTGTGCGGTGTCGAATTGGTCGCGCTGTTTTTGCTGTTCAACCTGCGACGCTTTCAGGTGGTCAACTTGCTGCTGAAGTAGCTGGTTTCGTTCCTCGACGGTCGGCTGCTGCGACTTCTGAACGTCTAACTGCGCCTTGTCGCTGGCTTCGCGCGCCTTAGCTTCTTCGTCTTGCGCCTTCTTGAGGTCATCGGTTTGCGACGGCGTCTTAGGCGCTTCTGGCGTTGCGGCGGGCGACGTAGATGCGGGCGGGACGACCGGCGGCGAGCCGGGCAGGTTGGATGCGATAGCAGGCGCCGTCATCGACTTGGCGATGGCGCTCGAATCGGGCGGTGTGAATGCCGCGGTAGGCTGAGGAACGTCGGTCGGGCCAGGAGTTGCGGCAGGCGCGGGCATCGCCGTAGACAAGTCGGGGATAGCCACGGGCGGAGGCGGCGCTGCAAGCATGGCTTGCACCTTCTCGGGGTCTTGCGCGTTAGGGTCGAAGACCGGCGGTTGCGTTGGGTCGACAGTTCCAACGCTCATTTTCGCTTACCCTTCTCAAGTTCCATAATCCGCTTAGCAAGCTCAGACAGAATTGCCGTATTGCTAAGCGACAATTTGCCAGTATCAACCACGCGCATGCCGTCTTCTCTCTTCTTGACTGTCGACGGTATTACTTTTTCCAGTTCATCGGCTAGTACGCCGAACTGTTCACCGGGGCCATCTTCTGGACTGATATAAGTGTATTTTACGCCGGTAACGCCTTTTCCAAGCGCATCGGCAAGTCCGACCTTTTTGATGTTCTTCTTTGCCTTCGGGTCGGAAAGGATCGTCGAAAGCACGGTTCCGCCAGCGCCGAGTAATGCGCCTGTCTTAGCCGCGTCTGCCTTTTCCTTTTCGGTTTGTGCCGTTAGTTGCTGACCGGTTGACGTCACGCCCTGGCCGGATTGAGTTGCCGATGCGTTGTTAAGGTTGGTCTGTTGATTGACGTCTGTGGTCTGCTGACCAGTGTCTCCAGCGCGAACATTGCTAAGCGTTGACGCCAACGCATTACGAGCGTTCGCCTGTTCGGTAGCGCGCAATGCGGTTGTGTTGGCGTTGTTGGTTCCTGCGACGGCAGCGCTGCCAAGCGATGCCTGGCGAAGCGCGGCGGCAGGATTGTTTCCCTGGAGTGCGGCGGCGAGCCCATACTGTCGAGCCGCGTCGATAGATGATTGATTTCGACCCTGGATTTCGGCGGCACTAGGAACCGCGCCGTTGGCGGCATCGGTGAGACCCTGGATAGACGATTCTTGCTGCGCTCGCGTTTGGTCGGTTTGGCTACGATCTCCGGCGGCCGCCGCGCCAGCCGCGTTCGCCTGTCCGGACAATGTGTCGGCAAGCGACATCGCCCGGTCATGGTCAGATTTTGCCGCTGACGAATCAATCGCAGACCCAGGCGCCAGCAATGAACCTAGCCCCGTCGGAAGGCCAGGAATCGAAACCCCAGACGCATCGGCCAAACTGCCAGCGTCCTTGATGGCGCTTCCTGTGGTCAGGTTTCCGTTTGCATCAACACCTGCCGTTCCGCCACTGAAACCCTGTGTTAGGTCGTTCTTGACCTTGTCGGTATTGCCGCTTGCAATGTCAACGCCCGCACGCACCTGACCTGCGATCGGGTTGTCTTTGGTGACTGCATCTTCTACGGTATTGATACCGGCGTTGATGAGCTGAGAGGACTTGTCGCCCTTGAAGTTGGGGTTATCGGTCGCGGGTGCACCAGACGGAGTTATAGGTGCAAACATTGGCTGATTTCCGGCCATAACCGGGGTGCCGTCGGGCTTGGTATATGCTCCGTTAGCGCTTAGCGTCGCTCCGTTAAGACCTCCGGCGTCAGTTCCGGGCAATGGCTTGCCGTCTGTTCTGCCAGTAATCGTCAACGTTCCGTCAGGGTTGACAGAATATGTGAGACCCTGAGAAGTCAATCCGCCGGGCAGAGATTGTGCCTTCTGCGCCGCTTGGACTTGAGCAAGAGATTTCGGATCGGGTTGCCCGTTGGCTCCAACTATGAGCCCGGAGCCGGGGCCCGACATCACCTTATAGGTTCCGTCTGCCTGTGGCGTGGCCTGCCCCACGCCCGGGACATTGATGGTCGGCCTTGCCAACGCCGCCGCGGATGCCGCGTCCGCAGCCCTCTGCTCAGGTGTAACATTAGATGCCGCCACGTTTCCCGCGGCCGATGCCGCCGCGGATGCGTTCTGACCGGCCCCAGCAAGCGCAGCGTAATAATCAGCCAGGGACATGCCGGGCGGCGGCGTAATGTCTGCCATTTAGTTTACGGACCTCTAGTTGAAGTCGGCTGACGCGCGAGTCCGCTACGCAAGCCAAGGGTTTCGCTAACACCTTCGACGCGAAAGCCTGCGCCGGTAGACGTCTCAAGCAGCAACAACTTCTGAGCGCTCATTCTCGCAACGCGCGGGCGATTCCATTCCCAGTTCCACAGCGGGAAATTGGCGACCGTCATGGCCCACGTCTTCTCGTTCACGATCGCGGTATCGTCGAAATCCTTGAACATCTGCACGTCGAGCGTGTGGTCTCCCATTGTGCTACCGACGCCGATCAACTGGATCACGCGCTCGAAACCCTTGATGCCATCGACCTGAACCCATGGCGATGCCACGCGCACGCCGTAGGTCTGCCCTGCGTCCGTATAGGTCGCGCCAGAGATGTCCTCCAATATGATGTGAGGTGAATCTGTGGCGATGAGTGCGGCGCCATTCGTAGCGACCGCCGACACGACATGGTCGCCGCTCAGCGTGAGCAGGAACGTTGCCCACATCTTCGAGACGAGATCATAGACGAGCACGCGACCACTGAGGCAGTAGAAGCGAATCTGCGATTGCTCGGGGACAAGGATCGCTGACATGATCGTTTCGCTGGCGTACTTCTCGACGGCGGCGCCGAACGGCGAACCGTCACTGGCCGAAGCGATCGAGAGACCGCGGTCGATCATCTGCATGCCGGGACGGTTCGCCGTCGACTTGAAAAACACGCCATCTTTGAAGCTGACGACGCTGCGCGGATTCGCGGTTCCGATGCCAAGCGCCACGATAACTGGAGTCGGGAAAGATCCATTGCCGGCATCGTCGGGGCCGTCGCCGTTGAACGTATAGACCGCATCGCCTTTGACGACGACGACCTTGTCTTCCATTGATGCGGCGGCGATGGCTGCGCCGTGCGCATCGGCGATGCGAACGATGTTCTGCGAGTTGAAACGCACGCCGTTTCCCGGCGAAATGACATTCGAAAACCACAACTCGGTTGGCTCATCTGCCGACAAGAAGAACACGCGATTGCCGTAGGTGAACAGAAACGACGCGCCCGGGATCGTGTCGTTGTTCAGGATCGCGTTGCCATTTTCTCCGGTGTAAAGTTCCTCGCCAATCGCGATTTGTGTGTCGCTGAACGTGTCTGAGAAGCTGATCGTGTCTACCGTGATGTCGTTGTAGACCTGGCCAAGCTTTTGGAACAGCGCTTCGCTATTCGCGCCGCCGCGATAGATTTCGATGCCCACGCCGAGTCGGCCGGTTACCCTGAGGGTTGGACACAAAACAGTGACAGTGTTCTGTGTGCCGGTCAGATTGACCGACAATGGTACGCTGGTGCCACTGCGCCAAAGCCGGCCCTGCGCATCCATCCATGAATAGACGAGCACATACCAATAGGTCGAATTTGTCGACAGCGCGCCTCCCGCGGTCGACGGCGTCAACGTTGGCGCCTGCGGAGCATAGGCGAATCCAAGTTCAGCGTAAGTCACGCCATCGAATTGACCGATCGTTCCGCCCGGGACGAGTAGCGAATCAACTGCCTCGATTGGACGGCCAGTAATCGGCGCGTCGGCTGGCTGCAAATGCGTCACGGTCACCAACTCGATCCCAAGCACGGTCGCTGAAAAGAAATCATCGGCTTGCAAGCCGACGCGATTCAGGTACGAAATCGCCGCGATGAATTGCGTTCCGCTCAACGGCAACACACGCGTCAAGCCGAGGTTTTGTGAACCAAACTGATCAACATTTCCGCTGGATCCGACAGCGAAGATTGCCTGCGGCGCAGACAATCCCGGCTGAGACCCGATCGCTTGGACCGGTATCCGCATGATGTAGCTGTTGCCGTCACCGGTGACTAGAGACGGAAAAGCGAACATGCAAAAGAAATCGCCGCCGCTCGTCCACGGTTTCGACAGCAGCGTAAGAGAACGGTAAAGCACCGACGGAGGAGCATTAACTCCGCCGTTTGCACCGCCCCACCGGGTTAGATTATTCGTCGTCGGCGATGACGTGACCGTTGTCAGGACTATGAATGTTCCCGACGCCGATGCCGACCTCGTGAATCCAGTTATCTGGCCAATGTTCGCCGTGATGGTTGCATCAGTCGTAAAGGTGACGTTCGCCGTTCGCGTTGCGCCTGCGCTCAGGTCCCATTGCGTGCGCACGCCTTGCGTTGTCGACGCGGTGATAAGAGCAATCTTTCCAGCTGCTCCATAGTCGATCATCCACGATGCTCTACCGAGATCTAGGGAAATGCTCGCGGCAGTTGAATCCTTGATCGCAAAGGCAGTGGTACCAAGCGATGCGGGAGCGAAATCAACCCCTGCCGCCTGCGCTGTGTTGTTGGCATACACGACACTGATTGTGGTTGCGTTTGCTTGGATCGCGTCAAATGCTTGCGATGCGAATGTGGCCGCGAAGGTAGTCGTGGTAAACGTCTTGGACGTCGGTGTCATGCGTCGGAACACGATGCCGACGCCGGGTTCGGCCGTGATAGCAACGGCAAATCCATCGCAGAAAATCACATCGTAACCAAACACGGGAACGCCACCGGCCTGAAAGGTTTGCGCAACTGCCATGTGCCCCGTGGTCGCATCAACCATGTCGAAGTGCATGAGCCCAGACGTCTGCAGATCGGCGTAAAGCAGATAGTAGAACCCTGCCCCCATTGCGACGCGAGGATTGTTGCCGCCAGACTTGATCTTGTTAAGTGCTGTCTGGATCGGACCACGCCGATCGGACGTTGCAATGTTCCAAGCCGTGTCGGCCGGAGAATACAGACCGAGCGGCGAGATGCCCGGCTGCGAAAGCGAAACGCGCGCTCCCTTGTGCGTCGCGAGTTGCCACGGCTGCGGCAGTGATCCACCGACGGGCTGCACCGTCAGCGACTGCGTCAGCGTTCCGAAGCGCTTGACCAGCGAACCGGTCAGGTCGAATTGCATGTTTTCGACTTCGAGGTCAAAGCCAAGCGGCAGCAAATCCGCGGCGATGTCCGTGCGAATGCCCTTGCCGAGCGGAACGAACAGATCGCTTCGACCGCCGCCCATTTCAGACGTGTCCTCGGGTTCGAGGTCGGTTCGATCTTGGCAGGCGGTGCATGTCAGAATCAGTGCGAGAATCCAGCGCATGGTGTGCTCCTTGTGACGGCCCCTGGGAGATTCCAGGAGATGTGGCAAGTATGCGGCCATGCATGAGTTTTTGCAAGCTACGAGAGGTAGTAACTGACGTTGATCCGGTTGATGACATTCGCGCCTGCGGCAGGCATCGTGATAGTGGTCGCCACGCCTGACGCCAGCGACTGGAGAGGCGTCGTCGGGCGGTAGTCCAAGTCTACGATCGCTTGTCCAGTGGCGATGGCATTCCCGGCGTCCCACGCGGGGTTACCCGGTAGGTTCGTAGACGTATGGATCAGCGCTGATGCGCCAACGACGGCGGCAGTAGCGACGCGCACAAGCTGGATACTCGTGATGAAATGCGACTTCCCACCGACGGCCGGCAGCGTCACTGTGACAGCCGTGTTCGCGGCTGCGGTTCCCGTGACGTGCAGGTTCGACGGTGTCAAGGCAAATCCGTTCGTGAGGAACTGCGCTGGGATGAGCCCATCGGCGTCAAGTGGCGCGATGCCATTCGGGAGGCCCATGAGTCGTTCGATCTTCGAGAATGCCGCGTTAATCTTCGAAGCGAGGCGGTTGAGGATCTCGCTGCCACCGGGATAGCCATCGCTGTTGGGCGCGGTGAAATCGATGCGGAAACCAGACGCCATGGGGTTACAGTGACCACGGAGATCTCGGCCCACGAGCATCGCAATCTGTCATTTTCTGCACAGTGCCGCCCATCCTTACCTGGCGAAAATATGACTTCAACTCGCCAGTCAAACCGCTCATGCCGTCGGGACCGTAGGCGCGAAGAATCAGCTTCGTCGGGTCGAGATCGTCATCGCGAAGCATCGCTGGAATCGCCGTCGTCAACTCCAGCAACTCGCTGAATTGCTCGATAATTGGGTCAATGAACGCTTCGGCCCACGTCCACGGCGTAGAATCAACCACGGTCGTAAGCGAAGTCGTTTCGAAGAACAGATCGACGTTCGTGGCGCCAGCCGAGACGTAGACCATCGTGCCCAGACCGTTGGTCGTTACAGCGGTCGATGCCCGCGTGACGAGAAATGGTACCGACACGCCATCGCCGGGCTGATTGACAACATAGACGCCATTGTTGTTGTCGACTTCATTCTTGATGAGGATCAGATCTCCCGCAATCGTAGGCGAACCATCGAGCGTTAGGATAGCGACGGTCGTACCGAACAGCGTATGGCCTAAGCCAATACCCGACGATGTGTGGGGCGGAATGGCTGCCGTTGATGCCAGCCGCACTGTCAGATCGGCGCGAATGTTCTTCGCTTTTGGACAGAACCACAGCCGATAGTTACCGGCAGCGCGAAACGATGGCTCGACGAAAAGCGTGTCGCCCATGATGCGGATTGAATTGCCGCCGTAGTTTGTGGTGCCGCCGAAATTGGCGGGAAACCAACCACCGGGAGCGCGACGATTGGCCCATGAAAAAGACCCCAAAGAATACTCATTTGGCTGGTCGGGTGACCAGCAAACGTCGATCTCCCCGAAGAAATTGCTCGGCAGTGGAAACGACGCTGACCCTCCGCTTATCAATGAGAAATCGACAGAGGTAACCTGAAAATCTGGACGCGCCGACGATGCCAGTCTCCACATTGAATTGATCGAACGATTGAGCAAAAAACGCCATTCCCCGTCTGTAGTTCGTTCTCCATTGTGGGGCCCGACGCCATTCACGCTTTGATCGCTGCGGTATTGCGCGCCTTGGATTACGTCGCGAAACTTGGTGCTCATCGCGAATGCCTCCGAATGTATGCAGCAGCCGCAATAAGAGTTTCAGGAGATTCCTTCGCATACCCGATTGCGCAGTTGCACCCAGCGCAAAGCAAATGATTCGCAATACGCTCCGCACCGATCATGGGAAATGCTACCACGTTCGGTGCGGAGTCGTTCATATCAAGAACAGGCAGCCACGAACGATTTCAGCGCGTCCGCGAGCTTGCTTGCATCGCCGGTATTCATGGCTTTGAGAATCGACTTTGCCGCCATGACCCGGTCTTGCTGCATTTCCTCATTGTCGTCGCTTCCGCCATCAGCGTCGTCCTCGCTCATGTCGGCGCCGTACTTTTTGTCGGGCGGATCCATGCCTCCGACAACGTCGTCCAGAAAATCTGGCTTTGCCATTACGCAGCCTCCTGCTCAATTTCGACAACCACCTTGCAAACACCCTGCGCGTCGGCGGCGGCGCCAGCCGTGCTAAACGTGGTCAGCACGAAGCTGCCGTTGACGTTGAGGTTGTCTGTGGTGATATTCGTGTCCCAACCACCTTGGCCAGCCGTCGCCAAACCGACGACGCCAAGCCAAATTCTGGCGATACGGCAAGGCGAACCGGGTCGGCATGCCACGCCATTTTCGAGGTACTGGAACGTGTAAACGCCAGTTCCGGTATAAACGACCGACAGTTCATTCTTGAACTTCACGGTGCCTGCGGTGATAGAACCCGCTGCGCCGGTAAACTCGCCGGTAAACGCTCGCGTCCCCTTTCGGGGCCAACGCTGAACAATGCTTCCAACTGCCATTTGTTTTTCCTTTTTTGAACCGCTGCCGAGCCCTTGCGAGCCCGGCAGCGAAGTTGGATTAGCTCAGGACGATCGTCAGCTGATGGCCGGGAGCCACGCACTCGACCTGCGGATACCCGCCGACCATGCACGAGATGTTGCCCGTGGTCGGATCCTGGAAGATGCCAGGAGCCGCGCCGAGCTGAGTCGGCACGATCGCCGGGAAGTCGGTGCCCCACGAAACGAGGTTCCACTCGTCCAGGATGAGCCCGAAGATGAGGTTCTTCGGGCAGAACTGCGGCGCGAAAACCGTCGCGGTTCCGTTCGGCGTCGACACCTGCCAGCCCTGGAAGGAGATCTCGCCCTTGCGGGGAGTCGACTTGTACGGGATAACGACGATGGACTTTGCCTGCAACGACTTGCTCAGCGTTGCCCACATCTTGGGATGCATGTAGAACGTGATACCTTCGCTGCCATTGGCGCTGAACTGCATCAGGGCCGCAATACCGTCGATGAATGCGCCCTCGATATCAGACAGCGACGCGGTCGCGAAGATGCCCTGGAGGCGCGGGTCAACGGTGCAATCGACGCCGAACAGAGTGCCCGGGGTCGCCTGGAGCCAGCCCTGAACGCCGGTCATTGCGATCTTCGTGGCGCCCGTGTTGCGTTGATTTTTGAAAAAGATGAAGTCGTTTGCCGCTGCGATCGTGTTGACCACGACGTCGCAGAGCAGAGTGCCTGCGCTGAACGACAGGATCTTCTGAACGGTGATGTCACCGACCTTGAGTGCGCCAGTGGTGCGGGCCGCCGCGAAGTTGAGCACGTCACCGACGGCGTACTTTGCCGAGTCGTCGGGATCGACGAGCGTCAGAGTCGTGGTGCCGATACCAGTCGCCGAAACCTGGCCAACCGACGGGAAGCCGTCCGACCACGCCTGAATGCTGGCATGACGACCGACCTTGATGAGAGCGCCGTCGATTTCCTGCTTGATTGACTGCACGAGCGTGCCGGGACCATTCGCGCCACCGGCAGCCGCAAGGCCGCTGAGCTGCGCAAGGTTGGTCATCTGCACGGGCGTGACGAGGAACTGAACGCCCTTGGTCGGGTTCGCGATACCGGTGACGCCTTCCACGTTGGACGGCACGCCAGCGCCTTCGTACGAGACGGCGATGACGTCGGCCTGACCCGAAATCTTTTTCAGCTTCTTCTTGAGCTGACCGAAAAACGAGTCATAGCGAAAGACGAGATTGTTGATGACGGACTTCGTCCGATAGAGCCTCATCAGCTCGTACTGGACGTCTGCGAATTGTGCGGGAGCAGATACCTGTGCCATGGGAAACCCCTAGATTCAGAGGCGTCCTCGCGGTGCCTTAGTCGATGCCGAACCTTTTGTTGAAGTCGGCGATCGCGTCCTCATAACTTCGTTCGTCATGACCGACGCGCGCGGCAGGCGGAGACGTCTCGTTTTGACTGACCGTTTTGCTCGTCTTTTTGGGTTTCTCGGTGGTATCTGGCTCGTCGGTACCTTTGAGTTTTTGCTCGATTCTGCGGGCGAGGTCCGCCATGTTCGGTGCGACCTTAAACTTTCCGTAATAGCGTTCTGCGGCTTCTTTGACCATCTCGACGGCGCTTGTGTACTCCGTGCCATGCTCTTTGTTGAAAGCGCGAATCGCCTTCGGGTCGGTGAGCGTTGGCAATTCGTCGGCGACACTTTCGATCGTCTTCGAGACATAATGGCGAACGATTCGATCGTCGTTCAGTTCTTTCAACTGCGCCTTCATCTCGTCGAGTTGTGCTTTGCCTGTGTCGGTCTGCTTGAGCGCTTCCTGAATCGCGTCCATCTTCTTCGTGATGGCGGCGAGTTCTGCGGTGCGCTCGGCAGTCGATGCGGCGGGAGTGCCACCGTTGGCGGTTGCGGCTTCGGTGTCCTGCTTCGAAAGGTTTTCGATCGCGAGCAGCGTGTCTTTGACGGCTTGCTCGACGGGCCCGAGCTTCGCGGCGGTCGCTGGCGCGGCAACAACCGGTTCGACCTTTGCGGCGACCGGCTCGGCCTTGCGCTTCGCGGCCTGTGCGGCTTTGCGGCGATCCTTGGCGCGTGCTTCGATCGCCTTCAGATCGGCGGTGTCATCATCGGCAGCCTTCGCGTCGACCTTGGCCTTTTCGTCGCGCTTTGCGGCGACTTCATCTTTCGGTTTGCCGTTGACTTCGCCGGGGCGGTCGATGCGTGGCGCTAGGTCTTCGATATTGTCGAAACCAAGTGCCTCGTGAATATCGGACACGTCGCCGAAGTTCGGCGGCGCATAGTCGGCTACGCCGTCGGTAACAGCGGGTGCGTCAGTGACTGGAGTTGCGATCGAACCGTCGGCGCTCATATGTCTATTCTCCTGGTTTTGTTGGTTTCTCGTTTACGATACCGCCGCGCCGTTGAAGCCCGGCGGCGGTGCGAATTCATGATTCTGTAGCGGCGCTATGCCACCTGGATTAAGCGGCGCGGGTTGATTGCCGACCATTCCGCCAGCGCCTGGAGGCCCAGCGGTAGGCGCAGCGGACGCATCCGACGCTTTCGCCTTAGCCGTTAGGTTATCCATCCAGTTTTGAAGCAGATCGAGCCGGTGCTGATCCATCTTCGGCTTGGACGCGATGCCGGTCAGCCACTTGTACGTCGCGTATTTCAGCGCGTATTTCGGCTCCAAGCAGTCAGGTGGCGCGATGTACTCGCCAGACTTCAGCATCTCCGCGATGATCGCTTCGGTCGCATTCTGCGACGCGAGATTCATATTGAGTTGGCCCTTCAGATCGGGTAGCTGGACGATCTGTTGGAACTGGTCTTTGTCGAGTGCCCCCATTTGAAGCAAGTCGCCAGCAGCGGCAAGCTTACCCGTAGGCGACGTCGGCAACGCACCGATCGGAAAGCGCTGGATGACATAGTCGCTGGCGCCGAGGTTCAGTTCACTCGACTTGACCTTGCGAAGGAAACGCCCGTTCGGCGACTTGATGCTGATTTCGTAGTCGGGAATTTCAGCGACGGCATCGAGTAGCAACGTCGCGAGATCAACGTGGGCTTGCTGATACTGGAGCGCCGGCAGCGACAAGCGGTCTTGCGCGATGTCATTCCATTCGCGCTGCGCTGGCGCGCTGTTCAGGCCATTGGGGCGTGTGCCGATTGCATTCTGCGGGTTGATCCCCGTCATTTCGAAGCCCTTGCCCCACGCCGCGTCCTCTTCCTGACGAAGGGCCAACAGCGCTTGCCCGATACCAGGGTCAAGGGCTGTCAACGTGCTACCAGGCGGCACGCTAATGACGTCGCCGATGGCGTCGCTGCCACCGCGAACCTGCACCTCGACTTGCGCGCCGTCGGGACCACTGGCGAGATAACGCGGCACCGCGCAGAGTCGCAAGATCTGTGAGCGGCGTGTTTTCATGCCGTCAATCTCAAGCTGCAACTCGCTAACGATGGCCGCAATAGACGTGGGATAAGCGCCAGTCACGGGCGTCGAATACCCGAAGATGACGTAAGGCGCGTTCTTCTGCGTACCGGGTTCGATCGGCTCGTCTTCGAGCAGCACCGACTCGGTCAGGATGACGTGACGACCAGAACGCTTGCCGATCGGGTCGCTGAACAGCTCGAATACGATGACGTGCGACTCTGTCGACGTGTGGTCCGGCGTGACAAGCGCGGTGCCTTGGTCGTTGTAAAGTCGGTTGATCTTCTCTTCGCGCTCGTCAGTTTCTTGCTGTGTTTCACCTTCGACGGGCGATAGGAACTTCACGACGAGCGCCGTGCGGTCAAGCGTCGCGCGCTGGACGCGAATGCGCGGCTTGCCCCGGTGCGCGTCTGCCGGGTCGTACATCAATTCCCACGAGGGAATGAACTCCACCTCAGGGCCATCGATGCCGTCGATCTCCTTGACGATGCCGAGATCGAAGACGCACGAATGCAGCGCTGCCTTGCGCAGCTCGATTTCGCTCGACGTCTGTTCGATCAACGCGTTCGCAGCGTCGGTGCCGGTTTCGGCTTTTTCCTCGTCTTCTTCGCTGCCGCCGTTCGTCAGGTACTGGACGCGCGTCTCCGACTTGGCGTAACGGCTCATCGCCGTATCGACCAGCGTGCGCGTCAGGTTGCGCGTGGTGCGTCCGCTGATACCGGCGCTACCGATCGGCGCGGCGGCGCGCTCCTCGAAATCCGCAAGCGAATAGACGGGGCGTCCCGTGTACTGCGAGGCCCAGATCAAGAAGTCGGTGCGCCGCTGATTCTCGCGCTCCGAATGCCAAAGGCCATCCGCGAACGTATGCGCCGCCTGGCGAAGTTCCTCGCCAACGACGCGCGGATTCCACCAGGCCTGGCCAGGACTGCGAAGTTGATCGGACAGTGGACTCTCCGTCGTGGAGGGTCGCAGAGGTGGCTTTGGTGAAAACGCCCGATCGCTCGTTTGGCGCTTCGATAGTGGTAGCGCGGTTACGGGGCTATGTCAAGTGACATCACGTGTATCGTAGCGTCGTGACCATATGTGACGATATGTGTCTATTCCAGCGGAAGTCTGTCTAGACGCATCGCTTCTAACCGACCGATTCTCATGGTGCAAATTGCTTGCGTTTTCAGATAGCAAATTGCTTTTCAGCAACAAAATCGTGGTATTGCAAGGTCGCAAACTATCAAGTTGACAGCCGATATCGAATGATCCGATCTTACTCCTATCGTTTGCGCAGGGGCGTGTGTCCAGGGTGGTAACGAGACAGGAGCGACCGAGCGAAGCGAGTGGAGCGGAGAGGGGAAACGCTCGACGTGAAAAGTGTTGAGGTCGCGATGGTCAGGGCGTAGAGTCAACGCATGGCTTTCGTACCATGGTCGACGGTTCCAGCGTCATCGCCCGACCTTCAAGGTCCATGGCTTATTTACGCGCTTGTGGATCCCGTCGATGACTGCATTCGCTACGTCGGGGTTACCGGCGAAAGCCTTGAGACGCGGCTTGCTGGTCACTTGGCGCAGCCTACGAACCGCAAAATGCGTGAGTGGCTAGATGCGCTGAAGGCCGCTGGCGCTAAGCCAACTATTCGCCTACTCATCGCGGTAGACCACGGATGGCAACGCGCCGAACGCGCTTGGATCGCATGGTTCTTGAGGCGCGGTGAACTGTTGAACGTCGACCCGGGCGGCCTATGGAGTGCCCCCATTTGAAGCAAGTCGCATGCTGCCACGTTTCGACATGCCGTAAGTCTACAACTCATTGTTCGGATCCTACTCCGGATGGGTAAATCGGCCTTTCGTCGCAACTTGGTCAAATTTGAATAGACAAATTTGACTATAGTGGTAAGAAATTACCTACATTGCTAACGCTGTCGCCACGTGGTAACGGTTTAGTGCGATCTGACGCCACGCGGATACAATGCCTCCGAATATGGCCCTACGGCGTCAGATCGCACTTTCATGGCCCGCGCCGAAACCAAAGGAAACCCACCATGATTTTTGTGTTCGGCTCCAACCTTGCCGGTCGTCACGGCGCTGGCGCAGCATTGCACGCTAGGAACGCATGGGGAGCCAAATACGGCGTTGGTGAGGGTCCGACGGGGTCTGCTTATGCCATACCGACAAAAGACGAGCACATCAAAACCAGGGCGCTCGTGGATATCAAGGCGTCGGTAGATCGATTCCTGGACTATGCCCGCTGTCGCCCGTTCGAGACGTTCCAGGTGACGCGCGTCGGGTGTGGATTGGCTGGCTACACCGATGACCAGATCGGTCCTATGTTTCGCGGGGCACCGAGCAATTGCGTCTTGCCGACCGGATGGGGAGTCTAGCCGCTACCCACAATCCCCACGTCAAGTTCCTTCGTAATCGCCAGTAGCAGCCCAGCGGCAAATTCGCCTTCGCCGAGGTACCGCTTGACGACGTCTAGCACGTCTCGGCGGCCAGCCAGCACGCCGCGGTTGTAGCCGTCAAGCCATTCGCTGACGTCGTGTGGTTCGGTGTCGTGATCGTCCATGCACGTATGATACGCGTGCAATTTGCGATCTGTGAGTGGCGGGTGCTGGAGTCGAACCAGCTGTCTTTTGGGTATGAGCCAAACGAGATACCATTTCTCCAACCCGACAAAACGACTCCTTTGAACACCCGGGAGTCACGGGCCCGATCATGGTCCGTAGATTGCGGACCGAAAGTTCGTGGACCGCCGGTGAATCGAACACCGAACTCAGCCCGTGCAAGGGGCTAATGCTTCCCAAAGCGCAGCCCTGACGTCGTTACGGCGTCGGCGTGGCCAGAGACGCGGCAACACCTTGAAGGGTCGTCACGGCGACGCCAAGCGCGTTCACGTCATCTGCCGAGAGAGTCACGGGAGTGGCGAGCTTCGCATCGACGGCGGCCTTGACCGCGTTCGCTGCGTCGAGAACAGCCTGAACCTGAGCAGAAACCATGTGAACCTCCTCACGAACGGTTGCGATTACGATGACATGCCAAGCTGAGGCAAGTGCCAGAATGATAAGCGCGATGGCGATAGAAATCAAGACTTTCCCTTGCGATACCACTTCTCGATGTCGGCTGGCGTCAATTCGACGTGCGGCGGCAACGGCTCGCGCGTCGATGGCGGCGAATACTCTTTCGGATCGCGCACATAGACGACCTTGACTTCAGTTCGCTTCGGCTTTTTCGACATTGGGTTCTCCTTCTTCGCGCATGCCAAGAATGTCAGCGCCTTTCGCGCATAGGGCAGATGAATCGACGTGCAACTCCAAGCCGCCACATCCATTCGGTACGGCGTCAGCGGCCAGATCGCACTGACGACAGTCGACGGTGTGACGAGCGAAGTGCCAACCGTTGATGCCGGCGGTTACGTGTGATTCCATACTCGCCTCCTAGTCGTCTTCGTCGCCGAACGCGATCTTGAAAACCAAGACCAATGAATACGCTAAAACCGCGACCGTGCATAGCATGAAGATGCCTTCGGAGGTCATTGCCGATCTACCTCCCGTTGCAGCCACCAGATCGCCTTACGCAAGTCTTGCGCGTAGTCGTCTTTCTTACCTGCGCGCAGAATGTACTTAACCGCATTACCAAGGTGCAGGCCGAGGTTAAACGCCTCCATGACGTCCACGGCCTCCATGCCAGCGTCGGTTTTGTAGTGCGCGGGGGAGGTCACAGGGTCGTCTGTGGCGCGCTTTTGTGGCTGCTGCTGCGTCGCCACTGCATCGTCTTGCGTCCAGCATGCGCCGCGATGATCGGTATCCATGAGGCAGCCTCCGCGATGCTTTGTGCTCACTTCTCTTCCTCCCGGTCAAGCCACGTCTTCAGCCCGTACATCGACGTAAATACTAGCTTACCCAGGTCGAGAGCGCGCACGATTTCGGCGTGCGTGCCAGCGCTGTGCTCGTGGCCTGGAACCAAGATGACGGCGTCGCAGCGTTCGAGCATCGCCATGTGACCGGCGGCCCACACTTCGTCGGGCAATGCGCCTTGGAAGTTTGCGGTATTGAGGTGAGGGCAATATGCTACGCAACCGGTTTGCCAGACTTGCAGCGCAACGGCTTCGGCAGCGCGGACGTTGAGCACGATGCCCCAGTGAGTGGGGCTTCTGTAGGCGCCCGCCACGTAAATTATGCGCACTTGGCTTCCTTTCCAAACAACTCGGGCAGAAGTTCCTTGACGCAGTTCGTTTTCGTTGCTCATGAATATCTCCTTTTCAGGAACCCGAGACTCACGCTCATCAGGTCAAACCGACCTTCGCGTACCTCGTGCAACACCCAAATGCCGCGCTTCGTCGCCTGCCCTTGCGGCCCGAGGTATGGCTCGTCGTGAAGGTAACATATGCCAGACATCAAGGCCATCTGTTGGGTGTTGGGATGCACGGCGATGTCGACTTTTTGAACGTGACCCATGACGCACGATCGATGTCGCTGACGAAGCATCGCGGCGGCGCTTGAACACGGACGGCCCATAACGCCCGTCGTAAAGTAGTGCGAAAATTCTACGCCGTCGATCGTCGCCACTTCTAGAAACGGATGCACGCGCCAACCGGCTTCGCGATACCCGAGATCATCGAGCGAAATCTTGCCAATCAGCTTCGGGTTGTTTTGCGCTTCGCGTTCGATCCTGGCCTCGTGATTTCCAAGCGTCATGCGCATGTCGGGGCGATACTGCCGGCACTTGCGCACGGGGTCTAACAGTTTGTTCATCGACTCTTTCGCGTTCGCCATGTCGTCGATGTAGCGCGTTCCTTCAGATTCCGCCTTACCGACAGCATACGAATTCAGGCTGATCATGTCGCTGAAATCGCCAATGCAAATCAGAACATCTGGACGCTTTTCTGCGATGTAGTTACCGATCCATCGCAAGTGATCGTTCTGAACACCGGGGCGCGATTGAACATCAGGGATGACCAAATGCGAGCGCCATTTCCGTTTGCTCAAGTTGCTCCTGTTTTACGGCGCGGTCTTTCTATGCCACTCCTCGAAAAAAGAGTATGCGCTGTCAAGTAACCTGCGTATAAACGAGCGCTTCATTTGTCCTTTGTGTCGCAGAAATGCTCGCGCCCGTGGCAGTCAGCGCCAAGTTCGATGTCGATATGGCGCTCATCCATCATTTCGTCAATCTTGCGATCAAGTGACGCATGTCCTTCTATGCGCGCCTGCCCCTGTGCCTTGGCCCACATGATGAACCGAAGTGAACTAGCCATCTTTCGGAACGCTTCCTGACGATTCTGTAATTGCGAGCGTTGTGCCTCCGATTCGCCGACGGCTCCCGATGGCTCGTGAGTGAATCGCACGCCAGTGTCGCGTTTGTTTCGGTTCTGACCGCCCGCGCCGCTACCTCGATAGCGTTCTTCCCGTAGGTCGGCCGTGGTGATTGTGAACAGTTTTTGTTTGCTCATTCGTCCTTATCCAGCTTCAACCATTCGCGCGACAAGTAGCAGTAAAGCGTCCCGTCGCGAACGTCGCGGATCGTGCCAGCGTCGGCGTTGACGCTCCAGAACATCGCGACGTTGCCCCACAGCGCCATCAGCGACTTGGCTTCGCTGCGCAACTCGGCGAGCATTGCGGAGTTGCTCATCGCATCTCGATTCGACAGCCCGGGCACCAAATGCCCATCGTGCAGGGCCCGTTGATCATGCACGTGTGCGCGTTTCGCTTCTTCGGGTCGCAGTTGAAGCAGAGTTGATTCGAGTAACCGACCGGATCGACCGATGGGTCGTAGCCACCGCCGCACTTGATACACTTCGGAAGCGCATTGTTCATTTGCCGCAACCCTGGACGCTTCGGCGTCGGCCGAAACGTCGCCTCCCAATTGTCGCGGTACTTCGCAGACGCTGGCCGCGATGAGAACGACGGGTCGAGGAATTTGGTCACGGCTTCAACGCCTTAGCGAGTCCCGACTTTCTCTTTCGCTTCTCGCCCGATTCGCTATACGCGATGGCAACTGCTTGCTTGACCGGGCGTCCAGACTTGACTTCGGTCGCGATGTTCTGTTTGAACGCTGACTTTGACTTACCGGGGATCAGTGGCATGGCGTCTCCTTGAAAGTATCACTCATATTTTGGCCTGTCTGGATTCGGGTTGGCAAGCATCGCCTTCAGAATGGGCGAGTCGAAGATGGTCTTCGGCGGCGGTTCCGCCTTCTCCAGCCAGTGATACGAGTGTCTGAACCCATAGAGCACCGCATCGGCGATATCGCTGTGTGGCACGTCACAGAACGTCAGGATGCCCTTCGCTTTCGCGTCAGGATCCCATTGTACCAGATCGCAGTCCTCGGCAAAGACTGAATTTACTGGCGCAAGAAACTGTCCCGTGATGAGCGCGTCATCTAGGAGCGCCACGTGCTCCGCCTTGCGCTGCTTGTCTGCGGCTTCGACGGGGATCTGCCAGCGCAGTTTCAACTCTTCGCCGATCTTCTTCCCAAGCGCACCGAGGTCGCCGATGCACGCCATCGGTTTGAACGTGATCCATTCTGACTTGAGCTGATTGCCAAGCTCGGTGATGCCTTGTTTACGAGTGATGACCTCTTTCACGAGGCGCAGTCGGCGATCGTGCGGCGCCCACCCGAGCACCGCAATCGCGTCGGCATCGTCGAAGCCGATGTCAAAACACAGGATGTAGTGCCACCCCGGCTCGGGCTTGAACTGCCAGTCACAAGCGTTGCGCGAAGCCAAGTAATGGAACGCGAGCGCATCGGCGTCCGTGACCCACTGTCCAAGGTACTGGCGAACGTAAGCCGGCGTTTCCTCTGTCCAGTTGCGCCGCGCGCGAAGGTCAGAGAGGTATTTCTCAGTCGAAACGCCCGACTTCTCAGCCAGGAACGGGTTATCGGCGATGGTCCAAAAGAAGTGCTCCCAGCCGTCTTTTGCATCGCCGACGTCGATGTCATAGAAGTACCCAGCCGCGATTGGCCCCGGCGTACCGACGACGTCCAACTCGCCGTTGTAGTCCATCAACGACGGTTCGATCACGTCGTCGACAAGCTCAGTCATGATTGACTGCCTGATGCTTTGCGCTTCGTCGATGATGACGCGCTTGAATCCGCCCTCGTACCCGCGGATCTTGTCAATCTCGTTCTGGTCTTTGGCGCCGCCGAGGAAGATATGCGGCTCATTCGGCACCGACGAGAACTTGATGAATGCTTCGGTTTCGTTCAACACGCCGCCTAGCCCGAGCTTTTGATTCAGCTTGCGAATCGTCGGCCAGACACGGCGCTTTGCGTTCTTGAGCGTGTCGGTGACGTAAAGTTGGTTGCCGTACGGCGGGTCGAACACGCCATCAAGCAGTCGCAAGCCTTCGTGCACGGTCTTGCCGACACGGCGAGGAGTGCGCACGGCGTTGCGCTTGCCGCGCGTCTTGACGTACTTGCGGCCCGCGTCGTGACACAGCGGACCAGCGTCGAAGCGTATGCCTTTTTGTTGCGCTATCCCACGCAAGCGCGCCTGTTCACGCTGAGCCGCTCGCAGTAGGTCGCGATTGTTCACGGCGTTCGTTCTGCCGCAACAAATAACCCGATGATGACTGACAGCACGAACGCTACGGCCCAAAGCGCGTACGACTTGCCGTGCTGGCCATCTTCGTAGGCATGGCGGCTCAACCCGCACAGCAGAGTATCAGCGACGAGACACAGCGCGATGAGAAGCGGTTTCATGATCCCCTCGGGAAGTTCAAACAGGCAAACTCTCCATGCAGAGCATATGCCCATTCGTCATAGACGCGGGCGGCTGCCTCAATGTCATGGAAATATCCGATGGACTTCTTGGTCCCGCCGACCCTGATTTTCGAAACCCAACACGAGAAATTCCACCGCTTGTCTGTGTATTTGCATACTCCCTTGAAGCCGCTGGTGTTTGATTTCTTGCGCGTACAATTCGCCATATTCTGAAGGAAAGTGGCTGCCCTTAGGTTTTCTCGCGTGCAATTCAGCCGGTTTCTGTCGGCATGATCGATCGTGTCTCCAGATATCCCCATTCTTCTGGAAATCAACGAATGAAGATAGATAGTCGGCTTTGGTCGATACGCATATCCCTGGGAATGCATATACCAAGAAACGCTTACCGCCGACTCGTGGTCTTGTGGATCGACCCATGCGAAACCACGCTCACGCACCAGAGGAACTGGCATCGCGTCCAAGGAAATCATATCGAATCCGGTGTGATGACGGGGTTGTAGTTGCATTGGTGGATTACCCCGAACGCCCATTTCTGGAGGGGCAGGCGCTTCATGAGCACCGCGCGATCCTCACCAAGCAGAGCCCGCGTCACATCGAAGGCAAGCTCGCGGGGCTTGCTGAACCCCGTGTCGGTTCGCTCCAGCATGCGCTGCCGCAAGTAGAACAGCTCCAACTCACGATGATGCGACCACGCCGCGAACCCCCAAATCACCTCAGGGTCATCATCGAACGTGGCAATTTCGATGTTGCAATTGCTCACCAGTTCGACCACCAGTTCGCGGAACATCTCTCGACTAGCAGAACGACCGCCGTGCGTCGCCACGATCGCGTCGACCGAGGTTGCGAGCACATACGGTTCCTCGCCCTCGATCGACCGGTCAAGCGGACGCACGACGATGTGGCTCATGATGCTTTGCCTTTCTTGCGGAACTCTTTCGCTAAGCGACTCATCACGACAAAGAAGTAATCGTCTGCGGCGTCGGCTACGTCCTGACTTCGCATAGACTCATCTTCATCAATGTTGAATTCGTCGGGTTGCGTTTCGTAACGGTCTTTGAACGCGTCGCCGAAGTCGCTACCTGCCAACTCGGCCAACTCGGCATAGCACCAACGTTCGACCGCCGCTTTCTGCTTGGCAGTTAGTTTCATGATGCGAGTATCTCCTTCTTTTCGGTCAGTCCCGGTTCTTTGATCGGGGTCAGCTCGCGGTAGTTCTTCAGCGTAAACCGCGCCGGGAACACTTGGTCATTCTGCCAGAACAGCACCGGCCCCAGCACGACATCGTCGCTTTGCTCCCACTTGTCAGGCTGGCCCGGGAACAACGACGACGGCCGCAAGCGTTTGATCGTCAGCATAGCATAGACGACGATGTCTTCGTCGTCTGGAACCTCGCCGGTGATCGCTGCATCGGGGTGCGCTGCGGCCCATTCGGGCGAGGCACCACGGCGCATTTCAATCGCCGCCGTGTCGACTTCTTCGGGGTAGCTGCCGCGATACTGGCGCGACAGAGGGTTTGACTTGGCGGCGCTCATTTGCGGTTCCTTACCGCCTTCATGACAGCTCTCCGATCCCGTAGTCGTCGCAATACTCAGTGCAAGCGATCTCGAAGCTGCTTGGCTGAATCAGCTTGTGCACGTCCTTCGCGGCCCGTCTGATGAGAAACTCGGCGCGATCACAGCGCCGCCGCAATTTCAGCACGTCATCATATGCGACCGACCACCCAAACTGGCCTGGCGTGGCGACCTGGCCCGGATCGGTGCCGCCAAGCGCCGCAATGCTGACTCCAACCAGTTGAACACGCAGTCTGTCGGCGTCGCGTGCGTCACGGAGGATAGCCTTGATTTTCTTAAACGGATTCATGTGATTTCTCCTTGGTTTGTTTTTTCTCTCTTGGCTTCGAGTTGCTTGATTCTCTCATCGACGATGGTCGTTCGCCACAGCGTGGCGAGACGGTGCGGATCGGCGAACGTCACAGGACGTCCTCGGGCTCGACGCCTTCTTCCTGGAGGGCCAGAACAAATGCCGCGTCGAGGGCGTGCATCACCTCGGCAGCGGTCGTTCGGCAGTCGTTGTTCCAATCAACAGCCTCTATGTTACTCCCGAATGGAGTTGACGCGAATTCAAAAATACCTATGATTCCGCCGTCAATACCAATCGCAAACTGTGGCCTCCCGTGTAAGGCCACATTGATCGCGCCATTGAAACATACGGATCCTGACTCGTTTTCTAGGGCGCCTTTGCAGTGCCCCCGCTCGCGCAGCACGTCGCCGGCCTTGCGAAGCACCTCCGACGTCTTCATGCCGAACCTCGCGGTGCAAATCGAACCGGTACAGCGGACGCCAGCGGCACTGCGAGCGCCGTCAAGATGCGGTCCTCTTCGGCTCGAACCGCTGCGAGCGCCGCTTCGTATTCTGTGTCGTTGTGCGGGTTGCTGAAGTATGCCTCGCGCTGCTCGCGCAAGACGAACGCTGCCGCGATATAGCGCTTGTCGTTGTAGGTGAAGCGCGCTTTCGGATCGTTCGATGGGTGCATTAGCGCACCACCCCTCTCTCGCGCACGAGCGTCTCCATCGAGACGGTAAACTGATGCGCATAGGCGCCCGGCGTGTGCGGGATTTGGTGGTCCGATAGGTACTGATGCGCCGCACGTTCAGCAACCGGGATCAGCTTGTTGCGCGCGTCGACGTAAGCGCAGTCGTGCTGGTCATTGTCGCGCACCTTGCACTCAGTCGCGTGCACGTCGCTGTGGCAGATACCCTCGGAATGCGTGCAGCCTCGTTTTGTCGTTTTCATGGTCGTCTCCTTATGCTGCCTTGAGCAGCTCTTCGAGTTTGGCAGCGGCGTTCGTCCAGAACTTCTGGCGAGCGTCCCTCCGGTCGGCGTCGCCGGCGCCGTCGGCGTCGCCGGCAGCGGCGTAGGCGTAGGCGTAGGCTGAGTCGTAGACGTAGGCGGCGTAGGCGTAGGCGCAGGAGGCGGCGTAGGCGTAGGCGCAGGAGGCGGCGACGTAGGCGGCGACGTAGGCGGCGGCGACGGCGCCGGCGGCGGCGACGGCGGCGCCGGCGGCGTCGGCGGCGGCGGCGGCGGCGGCGTCGGCGGCGGCGGCGTCGGCGGCGTCGGCGGCGGATCGCGCCTTCCCCCACTCCTCGGTGCTCGGCTTGTCGCCAGAGACCCAACGGTCGCAAAGAGCCGCAACGTCGCCGCACGCCTTAGACGACTTCGGAGCGCGCGCCGCGAACTTCGTTTCGAGGTCGCGCAATATCCAAATCGCGAAACGCGGCCAGACCAGCGCGAGGTCGCGCCCGACGTCGATGGCCGACAGGAAGCGCTCGGGCCAGCCCTGCGCCTCTTCCGGGGTCAGAGCTTCGAAGATTCGATCCTCGAGCCGGGCCAGCTCCATGGGCACGCCGAGCTCGATGGGGTAGAGAGAGTGGTCGTACGTCTCCAGCGTGCAGCCGATCGCGCAGCCTTTGCCATTGGACCATGTGGTGCCCTGGACAAGCTCATCAGCCGCACGATGGGCGGCAACGCGGGCGAGGTACTTGGACTTGATTCCCTGGTCTCCGTGGAAGCTCAGCATGTTCATCTCCTTCGGTCGTTTGGGTGACGTTTGCTTTCCGGTCATGCGGACATCAGCAGCTCTTCGAGTTTGGCAGCGGCGTCCGTCCAGAACTTCTGGCGAGCGTCCCTCCGGGCGGCGGCGTAGGCGGCGTCGTCGTCGTCGGCGGCGACGGCGGCGGCGGCGTCGGCGGCGTCGGCGACGACGTAGGCGTAGGCGGCGGCGTAGGCGGCGTCGGCGGCGGCGTAGGCGTCGGCGTAGGCGGCGTCGTCGTCGTCGGCGGCGTCGGCGGCGGCGGCGTCGGCGGCGTCGGCGACGGATCGCGCCTTCCCCCAATCCTCGGTGCTCGGCTTGTCGCCAGCGATCCAACGGTCGTACAGCGCCGCCACACCAGCGCACGCCTTGGCCGTTTTCGGAGCGCGCGCCGCGAACTTCGCTACCAGATCGCACAGCATCCACAGCGCGAAGCGCGGCCAGACCAGCGCGAGGTCGCGCCCGACCGGCATGGCCGAAATCACGCGCCCGGGCCATTCCTTGGACTCGACGGGCGTCAGTCCCTCATGGATACGATCGATCAGGCGCGCGACCGGAAGCGTACCGCCGAGCTCGACGACAAAGGCCTCGTGGCTGTATCGGTCGAACATGCAGCCGATGGCGCAGCCCTTGCCATTCTCCCAGCCGGCGCCCTGGATAATTTCGTCGGCGGCCTTGTGTGCCTCGACGCGGGCGGTGAATTTGTCCTTGATTGCCTGGTCTCCGTGGAAGCTCAGCATGTTCGTCTCCTTCGGTCGTTTGGTTTCTCATCGGGACAAGTGACGATAGCGCGAGCAATGGCGCGATGTCAAAAAGTATTTCTACAAAACTAACGATGCGATCTCAGCGTCTTGACTTTGCCGCGTCGCTTGGACCGAGAACGGCGCCGCTTGCATCGCGTGCAACATTCCTTGTGCTCGCAATATGGCGCGCTGATGACCGATACCGATTCGTGCTCGACGCTACTCATTTCCCATTACCCTCGCGAAGTCTTCTTTGGTTATCAGCGGTTCCGAGCGTTCACCAGTCAAAAAGCCGTCGCTGTCGCGCAGCGGAATCCCTTGGAGCAACTCCATCAAGAATTCCACGCGTCCAGCTACTGACATCGCGACCGGCGATGTGTCGCCAACACGAAAGATGAAGTCGTTCATGATGGGTTAGCCGCCAACCACTCGGTCAAGCCGTTGACCAGATCCTCGGGCGCTCCAGTGAGATCCAGTTTCGACGGCGCCTTGTTCATATCGACACCGACAGCGCCGAGGTAAACCTTGGCTGCAGCCGGCGCTGCCTTGGCATTGCCGCTCAGCGCCATTTCGCGCATTGCCGCGATCACCTCGCACACTCGGTCGGGCGTTTCCTGCGCCTCGATGGCCTTGTCGAGGCTGGCTTGATACGGCGATTTGCCACCTCGCGGGTTCGGCGCAGGACAACCAGGTACCCAATTCGGGTTCGGTCGCAGGTTGGCAAGTGACCTCGCTCTTCCATCGGTTTGCGAAACTGGCGTTTCTGTCATGTTGCTTACTCCTTATTTCGTGTTCGTGAATCGCTCGATTTCGTGTCGATTTTACTCGACATCGGGAGATAGTTCCAGCCTTGCGCTATCTCGTCCTCGGTTGACTCATCGCGAAATGCGCTAGCCAGTAACGCGGCGTTGTTGTAGTTAGCCGCACTGCACCAAAGCTCGCGCCGTCCATCGTCGTTGACTCGCCAAACCCCATATCGCGTTCGCTTGTAGACCATCGTCATGCCATGTATTGTATCACCACTTTTGTCTCGAATCGAAATAGAAGACGTGGGAGGCGCGAACCAAGCGCAGTACCTCAACTCTGGTTCCCGGCTGTTGGCCGATGAAGTGTTTGCTGTGCTGCGCGACGGGTGGAGGCGATGTCTTGGACGTTTCCAGGCCCATTCCGATTGTCGCGAACAGACGGTAGCACCGTAGCCACGAGCACCACGTCTTCGAACTAGACGCAACGTAACTACCCGGATCCGGATATAGGACACGGGTAGATCGGCTATTCCGTGTGTTAGTTAAGGCGCTTTACTAACCTGACCAGGCGTTCAGTGTCTGCGGGCAAAAAGAAAGCCGGCTTTGTGGGCCGGCTTGGTTGAATGGAGGTTAGATTGTCGTGATCGAACCATCGTTCTCAAAGTGCCCAATCCGCACCTCGGGAGACTGGTCTGCCGGGATTCTTGCCTTCAACTTCTTGGCCGCCATGATGGTCTTGAATACCCCCTGAAGGTTACCGCGAGCAACAACGACATAGACGGTTCCACCCAGTTTTGAGAAGTATTTCCCGCTCTGGAAGTTCATTTTTGCCCCCTCAGTCATCGTGTTGTTCATGAATATGAATATGCCAAATCCACGGGTCTTCCACAAGGGAATAACACAGCCGATGCGATTTTCTTTCAAGACACTTCTCCAAGATACTGGACATATGACACATAGGGCCATCTACGCAAAAGGCTACCTTTCTGCATGCTCCCGCTTGCACTTTCCTGTGGCGTTGTCAAATATCCCTCCAAGGCAATCAAGCCTGAATCGAAAGAGAGACCACATGACCACAGAGCAGATCATCGACACCGTTGGCAAGAACGGCGACCTTCGCAAGGCGCTGGAGCGCCGATTCGTAGCGGCAACCGGGCTGGCCATGCCGCGCCACACCATAACCCTTGCCGTCATCGACGGTCAGATCAAGGTGATCGAAGACCGTATCTATCCATCGCCTCAGACGCAAGCAGCGCCCCGTAGGCGGCGCCGAAACGTTCTGGACGGTCGTAGCCGCGACGCCAAGGTCGGCAAGCTCCTAGCGCACGTCCCATCGCTTGTGCGGCCGGGGGAGGAGCAGTTTGCCGCAGGGTTTTTCAGCGGCCTACACCAAACGGAGCGCGACCAATATTGCCGCAGCGCGGGTGTCAAGCCGGCAAGTCGGAAGACCTGGGAACAGTTCGTCGAAGTGCTCGCGCAAAAAAGCTGAAAAAAGTTCTTGCCAGCGCTGGCATGGGCTGGCATTCTTATTTTGTGAGCAAGTCAACCCGAACCGAGGAGACGACGATGACGACTCAGAAAAGCCACACTTTGCTTGTGACCCACGGCGGAAATGGCAAGCCGGTTGAGGTGGTCTACTGCCCTGATCACCTTGCCGTCGCGATTCAAAATCTTGGAGCGTTCAAGAATGGCGAATGTGGCTATCCGACGTATCGCGCATGCGAGGTGTGTGAGTCGCAGAGGCTTCAGCAAGTCTACGAAGACGCGATGAACCACTAGTTCCTATCTTGCTCGGGCGCCTTACGGGGCGCCTCATGGAGGATACGAACATGAACACTGACGCACTGTTCGCAGAATTCGGAATCCGATGTGTGGTTGATTTTGATTCTTCGGCGCCCTTGCCGCTCGCGGTTTGGACGCGCAACGACGATGGCTCTTTCGGGGAACTGATCGGGGCTGGAGAAACGATCGAGGTTGCCCTGAACGACGCATGGACGTCCCTTAAATTTTGGCAGACAAACTCATGACCGCTGCCGAGATGGGCCGCAAGCGCATGTCGACGCTTACGGCCGAGGAACGGAAGGATTTGGCGCAGAAGGCAGCTCGCGCTCGATGGGCGGCACAGCGGTTGGCGAAAAAAGCTGAAAAAAACTATTGCACGTGAGACTCACCGGCGTTACCTTCTGTCTGTGAGCACGACAAATCAACCCCGCACCGAGGAGACTAAGATGACGACTTGCACCCACGCTCGTACCGAGATCGAGACTGAGACCGTATTCGGCGGACCCGTGGTGCGCGAAGAGAATCGCCGTGCGCACGGCAACATCACGCGGACCGTGCACTGCCTGGACTGCGGCGCGAAGCGAAAGAAAAACATCAACCAAATGCACGTCGAGACGGGCCCGTGGGTTCCGGCCGTCCGCGCCACGTTTGCCGCTCGTCCGCAGCCGGCGGCCGGCGCGCAGGTCTATGGTTTCGCTCCCAGCGGCGACCGGATCGCCGGAACCCTAGAGGACCGCAACGTCATCCGCACCGTCGACGGCAAACGATTCCGCTGCTCACAGATTGCGGCACGCTAGCTCGCCGCTTCCGTTGAGCCCCGCGGTGCGACGCGGGGCGTTTCGAAAGGATAATCCATGAGCAAGCATGAAGGCCGAACCCGCGCCGAACGAAAGACACTCACTGCGCCGATGACGGTTGCCGAACTGGCCGCTGTCGATGCTGCGGCAAAGTTGGCTGGCCTAACACGCGCCGAGTATGTCAGGCGCGCGGTGCGCGAGACTTCGACTTATCGTCTGGCAAATCTCTAACCAACCGGGGCGACTCATGCACGTGGCAAAACAACGTCGGAGTCGCCCCTTTCGTTATCACGATGATCGTGTGACAATCGGGTCGCTGGCAGATTCGAATCATCGTTTCTGGATCCTGATGATGCCTTCGATCGGCTCGCGATGCTGTTGAGCAAACTCGACCGCCGACTTCGGCAAGCATCGACCGCACGGCGGCATCAATCCGCACGTGCATCTCGGGTTGTGCTCCATGGCGATCTCTTGCTCGGTCCACCACTCTCGTTCGCCGGTGAATGGGTCGATTCGATGCTCGCCGCCCTTACGTCTGCCCATGTGAGATCTCCAGTTCGATTCCAAGCTTAGCGGCGACCTCTCTTGCGCGTCTCAGCAGTGAGTTCAGGTCGCGAATCGTCAGTCGCGGCCTTCGAGGTCGCGGCATTTCGACTCCGCTTATCGCGTGCTCAAGCGCCCGCTCGGCTTCCTCCCGCGTCTTGAAGCCCGAGTACTCTTTCCGACTGCTCCCAGGGAGCCGAATGCGCCAGTACTCGCCATATTTCAAGCGGTACTGCGACACGGTACCTGAGCCCCATGGACGCTTCTCGGTCATCGCTTCCTCTGCGCTTCGATCAGCGCGGCGATATCGGGCGCCGTCCATCCCTCGGGCTTCGCGATCTTCGCGACACCGGGCAGCTTGATCTTGCGCATGTTAGCCTCGTGCACGGCATCGAACAGCGGGCCGGCGTCGATGCCCAACTCCACCAGGCCACCGAGGGCGAAATAGATGATGTCGATGTATGCGTCGGCGATGCTGGCCAATGCTTCGTTATCATCATCGAAAAACTGAGCCTCGTGCAGTTCTTCGAGTTCGTCGGCGATCCATCTCTCGCGTTGGTAGACTGATTTCATCGTTTGCGGAAGCTGTGGCGCCCCTGGAGCGCTCACGCCGAACTTGCGATGAAACGCGGCAACCTTGTCTTGCGCATCGGAAATGCTCATTTTGATTTCTCCTTCAGGCAACTTTTCGGATTTTGTTTTCGGCAGCGTGGATTTGTCTGTCCGCACCATACAGTACGGTGCGCCAGTCCCTTGATTCGACCGAGTTCCATTGTCTATCGAAAAGGCGGAAAACGCGAGGACGAACCGAGGCTAGCAGATCTGGATTCGTCACGAATAGCCTAAAAATCTCAGCGAACCATTCATTGTCATTTGGGCAATATCCGGTGAGTGGCTCCGGGTCGATCGGTCGCCACTCGTGAGACAAATTGCCGCCTGCCGCTCCATGCTGCCCATCCACGTGATGGCCCAACTCGTGAGCCAGAACTCCAAATGGAGTGCGGTCGACGACATAGCCAGGATAGCTCCATTGTCGTCCGGCGGTCCCGACAGCGGCGCACATTCCAGGCCAAATATCAATCTTTCCATCTCGGTAATAAGCGCAAACGCCAAACGGGCATTTGCCGATACTGTGAACTTCAACCACGGGAGGAGAGATACCATTTTTCTTGCACCATTGGACAACCCTGATTTCGCCGTCGAATAGAAGCTGCCCCTTGGTCATTTTGCTTTCTCCTTCAGTTGTTCTACTTCTCGTTGAAGTGTCTCTATTTTACGCATGAGCGAGATCAACGTCAATGGTTCACCGTCTGGCTTCGTCGCTTTCGCCAGTGCTTCGAGATCAGCGCGCGTTCCACCGGCAGCGATCCAGTCGAATGCGTCTTGTTTGTCTTTCAGTCCAGGTAATGCGACGACACGTACTGATGTTGCGACATCATGCAGCGCGCGCGAGACGCTTTCGCAGTGATCGAATCCAGGCTGATCGTTATCTGGCAGCAAGATGACGTGCCGATTGCGAAGCATCTCGCTGAATTCTGGCCTCCACTTCCCGGCGCCACCTGGGCACGTTGCAACCATTCCTAGCGCCGCGATCGCGTCTGCGCCCTTCTCGCCTTCGGTGACGAACACGACCCGCCGAGACGAAGAGATCTCTGGCAGTCGATAGAGAACTTGTCGCACGCCGTTAAGTTTGTAGTCCCATCCGATCCCGTTCGGCTTGCGCTGCGTAAAACCCTTGGGGTCGAAGCGCAACTTTTCATAGAGGAGTTTCCCGTCTTCGTCGACATAGCGATAGGTCGCGACGATGGTCCGTGACTGTTCCTCACGGGGAGGGAACAGATCGCCAAACCGTAGACCAAGCGCATCGACGATCGCTTGCGCCTCGCATCCTGCGAAGCATTTCAAAAGAACGGTGCCGTTGGCGTTGTCGACGTGAAGACTCACCTTGTCATCGGCATGGCTCGGACAATTTGCCATAACACCGGCGCCCTGCTTACGCTTGACGCGCGAACCTAGGGCGCCTAGGACACGGATGTATGCGCTCAAAATGCCCTCGCCATCAATTCTCGGAAAGCTAACGCCGCTTGCTGCGGGACGACTGAATTGCCGAGAAGTCGCAAGCGGTGTGACCGATCTGGTATCCCATCAGCCACTCTACAAAAGCCGGATTCAATTTCCCAGGGATTCCTAGTTTGCCTTGTGTTGCCATTGTTCCCAATGATGGGCGAAAAGCGCCCACCCTTCCCTGTGCCCCACCGCGGTTCGTTCCAGACGGAGATGCCGTTGGAGTAGGAAAGCAAGAATATGCGTTTGCGAATGTGCGGGGCACCCGTTTCGGACGCTCGAAACACATCCCATTCCGCATCGAACCCGAGCTCGGTAAGATCGGCCAACACGTTTTGCAGTCCACTCGTCCTAAGCCCTGGCACGTTTTCAATGAACACAACCCTTGGCTTGACAGCTTCAATAATGCGCGCAAATTCTGGCCATATCCAGCGTTCGTCGCTGGTTCCTTTCCGCTTACCTGCAAGACTGTGCGGTTGACATGGGAATCCGCCGCAAATAACGTCAACATGCTCAGCTGTTTCATCAATTTGCCTCACGTCTGTGTATCTTTTTACCGATGGCCAATGATGCGCAAGTACCGCGAGCGCATATGGGTCGCACTCGGCTTGCCACATGACTTCGGCGTTCGGGATGGCCGCGCAGAGACCAAGCTCAAGACCGCCGATGCCACTGAATAGGGAGCCAATTTTCAAAACGGCGCCTTCCCTTCTGCGGCGAATTTGTCCGAATCTCGCGGTACGTTCACTATCGCTGCAACCACATCCTTCGAAGGCATGACCCTACCATTTGCTTCAAACGCTTCTCTGAGCTTGTCACGGGTCGCCTTGGACATGTCGCGGGCGTCGATGCCGTGCGCCGCTAGTCCCTTGACCGTCTTGTATGAGCACAGGCCAGCATCGGCGCGTTTCTTAGCAGCCTTGATGAGCGCGAAGAACTGGCGTTTCGTCATCGCATCGGGAGCAGGCATTTCATACTTATTCTCAAGCACCCACTTCATCGACGATGTGGCGATGTCGTCGGGACGCACGGCGCGAATTGACTTCTCTGGGTTGCGAATGCCCATCGCGCGGAATGGGTCGGTGGCTTCTTCGACGGTTAACTTTGCTCGCATGCGGGCGGCGCGAGCGGCGCTTTCCTTGGCGGTTTGCGCTTTCTTCTTGGCTGCCTCTTCGGCGGTGATTTCCGCATCTGCTGCCGCGATGGCCTTGTCGATGTCGCCGCCAACCTCGATGAGTTTCTTCTTGGCGCGCTTGCGCACTTCGACGGTTGCTGTACCGCCTAGCACGTCAAGGGGGGAAACGAAGTCGTGTCGCTTGGTATTACCGACAAGGTCAAGAACGATGCCATAGGGTTTGGGACTTGCGGCTATTGCCGACTTGCGTTCTTCGGCTGTCGCAAGTTTGTCGATGCCAGGCCACAGGCGCGACACGCGGCCCATCATTTGAATCACGCGAGAAATCGACTTGCAGAATATGGCGATGAGTTCGTAGATCAACTCAGGGTCATCGTAACCTTCAGTGAGGACCTGGCAGTTGCAGAGCCGCGGGAAAGCACCCTCGCGATGTCGACGCAAGATGCGCGCTCGTAGGCCGTCCTCAGTCTTGCCGTCGATCGCAAACGCCGACTCGGGTTCTTTTTCGCATAGCGCCAGAGCCGTGGCGTGCGCCGTCTTGACGCCCGGCGCGAATACGACGGTGCGCTTGTCTCCGCATACCCGCACGACGGCATCGCGCAACTCGGCGGCGCACGAAGCGATCGCATCGTCCATTTCGGCTTCATCGATTTCGCCTTTCTTCGGCCCGCTCGAATGCACTTTAAGTTTGTCGATGTCGATCTCGGCGTGAATCGGTATCGACCGGATCGGGGTAAGCCAACCATTCTCGATCCCCCACGCCATATCGAGCGGTTCGCCAGCCTCTGATTCGCAGACATTGTGCAACCCAACGCCATCGCCACGCTTGGGAGTTGCGGTAACAAGTAGAACCTTGGCGTTTGGAAACGCGGCGATGATTTGTCGATACGACTTGGCAGCCGCGTGATGACCCTCGTCGATGATTACCAGTGTCGGTGGTTTACCAATCCAGTTGGTAAGACGATTCCCTTTCAGTGTCTGAACAGAACCGACGACGATTCGCGAACCAAGCGCCCGTTCTTGCGCCTTTTCAATGCCAACCAATTCGCCGGTTATCTCGGTAACCTTGTGCCATGCTTGTATGATCAGTTCGCGACGATGCGCTAAGATCAATACGCGTCCGGTTGGATCTGGAATTCCTAATGAAGCTTCCAATTCTGGCCAAAGCTTAGCCAGCACACAAAACAAATGCGTCTTGCCTAACCCCGTCGCGAGTACAGCAATTGTCGAACGATGCTCTTTCCATGCGTCAAATATGTCAACGCACTTGCGCGCCTGGTAGTCACGCGTCCCCAACGCGAGCGCATGCGATAGGAGTTCTTCGTTAGTCATTACGTTCCCGGCATCGTCAATTGCTCTCGTGCCGCGTTGAGCCGCTTCATCGCGATCGCGTGGTACTTCGGATCCTTTTCGAAGCCGATGAAGTTGCGCCCGAGTCGAATCGCCGCAACGCCGGTGGTGCCGCTGCCGGCGAAAGGGTCGAGGATTGTGTCGCCGGGATCGGTGAAGTCACGTATCAGCGATTCCATCAGCCAGGTTGGCTTGACAGTTGGGTGATCTATCCCGCGATCCTTGTCTCCGACCGAATTGATGGTCGGACCATCGTAGAACGCGCATCGGCCACCGCAGTTCCATCGCTTTCTCCCAGCGCGATGCATGATGGAAATGCCCTCGCAAGACTGTCCCGGTCTATCTCCGGTGAACTGCGGTGCGCTGTTCGTCCTGTGCCAGACGGTGGCTCTAACCCATGACTTACCAGCCGCAGACTCGTATTTGCCGATCTGTTCGAGCGCGCAGAAACATATGCACCAACGTCGAGATACCCTAATGGTCTCGGCTACGATCTGTCCCTCTGCGCCGTCGATGCCATCGAAGTCGATGCGGCGGCGATGGCTGTCTCCGATATAGCCGCCACCATCGCCGGCATCCTTCCGGCTCCGCATGTTCTCGCTCGTTCGTTGCGTAAACGGCGGATCCGTAATGACGTGGTCGACGCTCTTGTCCGTCAACGATGCAAGTCCCGTAACCGGGTCCAAGCAGTCGCCCAAATGCAGCACGTAACTCATCGGTCGAAGTCCAATTCTCGCGGCATCCCATTCCTGCATTCGCATCGACGATTCTCGCACTGCGCGCCAGCAAGAACGCTGTCGTACGGCCGATCTTGACAGCATCGCGCACATCCGCAAAGTGTCATCGCACGCGATCGCTTCGGGCGAAGCGCCTGCATCATCCAGTCGCCACGCATCGGTTTCTCTTCTTTGCTCATGGGCTCACCCTCGAAAATGCCAGCTTTGAACCAGCGGCTGGCACGCTGCGCTTTACGGCACAATCGCCGCAGTTCTACGCCTAGCCACACACCTGTTTCTAGGCATCGCGCCCCAGCCGGGAATCGAACCCGGCTCATCTCCTGGACGTCTCCAGGCAATGAACCAATCAGGGGCAAAGCCGGCCGATGCCGGCGTTCTGTCACCAAGGAATATCGTCGTCTGCCGCCGCTGGTTTCGGAGGCGCCTTGCTGACCTCCGCGACGACGATCTTCCGCGCGGTCAAAGCGCTGACCCACTTCTCGCGCCCGTCGATAACGACCGGCGACTTGTCTTTCGACGTCAGTTTCTCGCTGTCGACCGATCCCGTGACAGTCACCAACGCGCCCTGAACGAGATCGCTGAACGCCGCGGTAGTGTCTTTGAACGCGCGGATCTCGAGAAGTTTCTTGCGACCATCGACGAATACCTCGACGGTCAGCGCGCCGAACGTGCCTTGCGGATTGACGTACTTGCGCACCACGGAACCTGAAATACGAAACCCACTGCCTTGCTCAAATGCCATTACTCGTCTCCTCCCATCTCTTCGAACGCGACTAATCCCATTACGGCGCCCGAATAGTAACGCCGAGACATCTTCGCCCCGCAACGCGCCACCAGCATATCTTCGGGGTTTTTCATCCAGTTCGACGGCTTTCCGTTGGCGGTTGGCTTGTTCAAGCCGGCAATTTCAGCCTGTTCGATCGTGTAAGTCAACCGAAAAGGCTTCGGAAACTTGCGGTGTTTCGTCTCCCACGTTGCCGAAGTAGGCGACGCTTCGACCGGGAGGATGTACTCACACGAGGGATCCTTGCTGGCCAGGTGGACCATGAGATAGGCATATGGCGTGAGCATCTTGCCAGCGGGGCCATCGACTACATGAAAACAGTTCAGCGCCGCCACGGCTGGGATACCCATCGCTCGCGCCCGTGTGATGACTGCCAGGATCGCATCTTCGTTTCCGTACTGCATGAACAAGCGCGAATTCAACAATCGAAGCGAAAGCCTGACAGCTCCGCTCGGATCGCGCGGTTCAAGCGCAAGTTCGTATTCACGCGGTACGAATTCCTTTTGCAGTAACCCCGCGAGCGCCGAATCTCCGGTCTGCATCTCTGTCGCCTTCGTGGCCGTCGGCTCGGACAGCAAAAACGGCAATCCAACCGTCGGCATCACGTCCGGCGTCTGGTCCGTCTTCGCCTCGACGTTGAATACCTCCTGTGCCTTCGTGACATTTCCCGGCCCCGCGCTGATCGATTCTTCCGGCATCGGTTCATCCTCCACTTTCACGAGTTTCTGCACGACTCTGTCCTGATAGATCTCATCGAACTTGAGCGGAACATCGTAGCGCAATTCCACCAGTTTGCGCGAATTTTCTAGCTGCGCCCACGATGACAAAATGCCCTTCGTCCATTCGAACGGTTCGCCGACCTCGCCCTTCTTCGTTGCCTTCTTTCGCCCGCAGGCACCGGGATCTGACTCTAGCGCCGCGCCGAGAGCGATGAGGTTATCCCACTGTTTCAGCGCATCGGCGGCATGCGTCGCGCCGACGCCTTCGACGCCTTTGACGTCGTCCGACTTGTCGCCGGTCAGCGCAAGGAAGTCGCCAACCTGATCGGGCCGCAGACCAGACTTCGCTGTGAAGCTTTCGGCCGTCACGAATTCGAACGTCGACAACTTCATTTGGCGCACCGACGGCGGACCAGTGCGAAGCAGCGCCGCAAGGTCTTTGTCGGTCGAACACACGGTAACATCATGTCCGGCCGCCACTGCCGCAAGCGTCGCGGTCGCAATGACGTCGTCAGCCTCGAAGCCTTCAGCGCGCCAAAGCAAAAACCCATCAGCCGTCAGTCGTTCTTCGACCCGCCTTGCGCAGTCATAGAACGCATTCGGCATCTTGTCGCGGCTCGACTTGTAGTTCGGGTCAAGTTCTTTGCGCCAGTTCTTCTTTGAGTCTAGGCAGATCGCGACCAATGCCCCCGGGAACTTCGCCACGCACCGATGCACGCCGCCGACGGTAGCATCAAAAATCACGCCGATCGGTTGGTTCTCCGCGACTCGCCACGCCGGGTGAAGCAGACCAGACAGGTCCACCAACAGAACTTCGCGCTTATCGTTCATCGTTTCGCCTTGTCGGCATCCTTGCGCAATGCTGCGCCGATTTTGTAGAACGGGTGATTTTCGTCGGTTTCTATTCCGCGGTTATCGGCAATCCAGTCATATAGATGCCAGTTCTCAAAACCGCTTTCAAGCTGGAGCATGTCTTCTTCCGTAGTGGCGCCGTTGAGAATCTTTGCCACCAACGCCGGTCTGTCCGCGCAATAGGCAACATGGTCCCCTTCGTGCCAATTTGTTCCAAGCAGCTTCTTCAGTTCGTTCTTGGTCTTCGCCTTCAGCGCCAGCGCCGCTCCCAGCGCGCAGCATTGCGGCGCATGCCGCGGAGATTTGATTCTGACGAATTCCATCGACGTCAGTTTGATCTTGAGTCGCTTCACCGTCTTGCGAATGTCGGCGAGCATCTTCTTTGCTGCTTTCTCTTTCGTATCCATGGTCGTCTCCTTTATTCAGGCTGATACAATTCAGTGCGAGCCTTGTGCTTATCGTCGACTTCGTTCAGTGGTTTACGCGACTTGAGAAGAAACGCAATAGCTTCGCGCCAAGGGTCGCGCGATGACATGACGGCTTGATCAGGTTTGTCGTCGCTCATGCCTCAGGCCATCCTTTCCACATCTCGGTCTGACAGGCCCAACAGAAGGTGCGCCACCATGGTACTAGCGCGGGGCAGTTCGCGCACCGCTCGAATTTCATCGGACGTGGGTCGCGATTGCGAATGACGACCTTGGCGCGTCTCATCGTCCCATCCACGCGACCACGCCGATCGCAAACGCCGCGCTGATGACCACCGTCGCGACTGCCTTGACGTCGTTCCAGCGCGCTCGACGCTTCATCTTGCAGCTATGGCACTCGACGAACAGAGGTCGACGTCGCGGGTAGAATTGGATCGCGAAGGCGCGACGACCGAGGCAGACGCCGCAAGTCATTTGCCCGTCTCGCCGCGTTTCGCAAGTCTCTTTCCTCCCAGCCATGTATCAACGGTAATCGGCATTTTAGCCCTCAATTTACTGAGCTTGGTTCGTGGCCAGAACTCGTCGCGGTTACCGTTCCATGACACGATTGCTCCGTCTTCCCTAAGCGCCTTTATCCTCACATCCCACACGCCGACCGATCGCAATGTGGTGTTCCCCATTCGATAGGAATGGACGTCGTACAGGACATCGCCGGCTGCGATTTTCTCGAATTTCACGTTCGCACCGCCTCTCGCGACCCGTTGCACCACGCGTCGTTGTCATCGTTGTGGTACGCGAACAGACCGTCGGCCGTGACCCATCGCTCGCGCCTGCACCGTGGGCACACGGCGAGCGTTTTGCCGGGTGACTTGCCGACTTGGCCGACAGGCGAGCGATGCAGCTCACGCAGGGATGATTCGAGGTTGTTCACTTGCGATCCTTGTTCGCGGATGCGCATTCCGGCGAGCAGTACCACCAGCGCCCAGCGGCGGCAGCGATCCGGCCGCAGCCGAGCGTCTGCTTCGCGCGCACGCACGGCGTGTGGACACAGTCCTGCTGTGCGTTGCCGTGCAGGTCGCAATTGGGGTTGCGCCATTCGGGGCTGCAAATGCAACGCGTGTTCACGAATCACCGATCCCTTTCAGCGCCGCGAGCGCCACCGTGATGTGAAACTGCTTCATCGCCGGCTCCGCTTCGAGCGCTTGAATCAGCCGCGCCTTCGCCAGCCTGATCGCGGCCCACAACGGCGCTTGCTCGATGCGAGCGCTATTCAAGTCGGACGTGTTGATGACCTTGGTCAGCTCGCGCGCTTCCTTCGAGCCCGGCGCGATGAAGTTGCTGCACGCGCCGCCGAGACGACCGTGCATCAGCTTGGTGTAGCTGCAGCGCGCGCAGAATGGAGCGGAGTGGCAAGGGCTGGTTTCCATAGTCATCGCCCCATCGTCCACATTACGTCGTTATGTCCGATTCCTTCGTCCTCAATGATCCTCTCGAAGTCGGCCGCCTGTGGGTACTCATGCCTGCGACTGGTATAAGGCACGAGGCTGTCAGCCAGCAGCCCAAGCGCGCGGACAATCGCACGGGCGGCGGCGGCCTGAATGATTATCGATCCATCGTTGTTTTCCATGAGATTGACTCTATCGTCATCCTGGGACGGATGCAAGAAAAATCGTCCCACGATTATCGATGACGCCAAACCGTCAGGGGCACGCCGCGGTTCGCGAGCATCATCATCCATAAGCCGCGTATCTCTCGAAACTGCGCACCTTTAGCCCACGACTGCTTCAAGACGTCACGTGTCGTACCACACAGCGCGGCAGCCGACCCCGGCGTCAAGCCCGCGGCATAAAGCGCGCGAACCTCACGGGGCTGCCGGCGTCCTTTCGTCAATGTGCGAGCGATTTTGAGTGCGCGAGAATCTTTGATCATGTGACTTGACATCCTGGGACAGATCGGGCCAGAATGCAAGCTCAACGAAAGGGGAAACGATGATGAATGAAGCGGTGAAACATCCGGAGCGGCGCGCGGTGGAAGTGGGCCAACGTCGCAGGTCAGGGACAGGGACATTCACGATCTATGCGATCGAAGGTCCAATGGCGATTACGTGTCGAGCAGGAATGGTCGATCCCGGCGATGGCTATGTCCACAGAGGAAACATCGATTGCTGCTGGGAATTTATGGTGGTCCTTGAGGACTGCGAACTTCTGATCGACGCTCCCGCAGCCGCCCCGATTGCGGCCGACAGGACGGGGCCGCCCGAGGGCTACAAACTCTGCGCGCGGAACGATGGCAAATGTGGCCGGTGGGGAACGCGGTCATATTGCTGGCAGTGCTTCGCCGAGATGCAGCCCAAGGCGGCGTCAAGCCCAATGTTCCGCGACGGCCCAAAGAATGAGCCCGACTGGACGCCTCCCCTCGCGGCGCAGCCGGCCGAGACGGTGAAACCGTGGTGCTGCGGCTACGCGGCTGCGACCGCGGGTACTGACCACATCGAGGCGTGCGCGAACAAGCGCAAGGCCGCACCACGACCCGCCGATACGAAGCGATGCACATGTCCGCATGGGCCGCATGTGACGGACGGTCAGTGCTCCATTCACACGACGGCCGGGTTTGCGGTCGACGGCT
>Ga0134125_10000556_pt1 | contig 49499 bp, 36 predicted proteins | sample KB31751_FD_96464 | JGI IMG/M metagenome (GOLD analysis project Ga0134125, IMG submission 96464) | Terrestrial soil microbial communities with excess Nitrogen fertilizer from Kellogg Biological Station, Michigan, USA - KB3-175-1 | ecosystem: Environmental > Terrestrial > Soil > Unclassified ... | reverse complement strand
TTCACCGTTTCCGGTTCACGGTTTCCGGTTCCACGGTTTCCGGTTCACGGTTTCCGGTTCACGGTTTCCGGTTCACGGTTTCCGGTTCACGGTTTCCGGTTCACGGTTTCCGGTTCACGGTTCAGCCGAATTGTTCAAATCTCTACCCGGTAGGAAATTTTTGTCCGGCGACCAGGAGTGCGATTGGCTTTACTGACATGGCTGCCGGGAACTACCGGCTAAGTCCGACCAGCGCTTATCGGCTGAAGGCGAGTGACGGCACTGATCCTGGGATTAATCAGGATGTGCTGGAGGCTGCGCTTGGAAGCGCGACTCCAACTCCGACTCCGACTCCGACACCCACGCCAACGCCAACGCCGGGTCCGGTGATTTGGTTGGTTACTCAAAACGGCGAAGCGAACGGTCCAGTCGTGGCATTGAATGTCGCGCGTCAGACTTTTGATTCCACCAACTCTGTAACAACGCAACAGAATTTTGGAACTGACAAGCGGACGCGACTGACGCTCTATGCGACAGGTATCAGCGCCATCGCACTCAACAACGATCCGAGTAATGATTTGATCATTAACGGCATCCTGGTTCCAAACTTATCGGAGTCAGTAGCTGTAGAAGTTCGGACGCAGGACGGACGGATCTTTCAGCTCCCGCTCGAATTTGCTGGAGCCTCGACAATCGCCGGCCTCGATCAAGTTGAGGTTGTGCTTACACCCGAGCTGCAGGGCTCTGGAATGTTAGACGTGACCGTGATCGTGAATAGCGTCAGGAGTAATGCAGGTAAGATTGTGGTGAGTTGATACTCCGCCCCCTGGGAGCGCAGGCATCCTTGCCTGCCTCAGTTTCCCTGGAAGAATCTAAGTCTTGAAGAGGTCTCTTTTGCTTCTTGAGGCAGGCAGGGATGCCTGCCCTCCCAAGTGGGTCAAATCTCATGACGGTTTGAGAGGGCCTTGTCCATCGTCACTTCATCCACGTATTCGAGGTCGCTGCCGACGGGCATGCCCATCGCAATGCGAGTCACGCGTAGGCCAAGAGGTTTGAGCAGACGACTGATGTAATTCGCGGTGGCTTCGCCTTCGGTGGTGGGATTGGTAGCGAGAATAATTTCCTTCACCGCTACGCCATCGTTGTTCTCAGGCTTCAGCCGCGGCAAGAGATTCGCGAGATGTAATTCGTTCGGACCAATGTGTCGGATCGGAGAGAGGCTGCCGTGCAGTACGTGATAGACACCTTTGAAACTGCGGGTCTTTTCTACCGCTACCAGGCTGTGCGGCTCTTCAACGACGCAGATGGTTGAGTGATCGCGCGTTGGTGAAGAACAAAAGCGGCACGGATCGATTTCCGTGTGGTTGTTACAGACAGAACAAAGAACGATACGCTGTTTGACCTCGCGCATAGCCGTGACGAGCCGCTCGACATCGGCTTCAGTCATGCGCATGACATGAAAGGCAAGCCGCTGCGCGGACTTCTGTCCGATACTCGGCAGCCGTTTGAATTCGTCAATCAGCTTCGTTACAGGTTCAGCATACTCGAGCATAAAGATGTTCTTGGTTCTTTGTTCTTGGTAGTTGGATGTCAGGCTCAGTCAGTGGTTTTGGGTCTTTGGTCTTTGAATAACCGTAGGAAAGTGCTTCGTTCAAGGCTCAAGCACAAAGAACCAATTACAAAGAACCAAGAACTCCGAGCGCAGCTATTAAGCTTGTTGGTTGGGCTAGCCCAACAGCCCTCCAAGTCCGGGAGGCAACATCCCACCAATCTTGCTCTTCATGGCTTCGTCAACTTTGCGGTTGGCTTCGTTGATGGCAGCGAGGATCATGTCCTGCAGCATCTCGACGTCGCCTTCTTTGACGGCTTCGGGATCTATCTTAAGTCCTAGAATTTCGTGGTTGCCCTGCATTTGGACGGTGACAACGCCGCCGCCGGACGAGGCCTCAACGCGCATCTCTGCCATTTCCTTTTGCATCTTCTCCTGCATCGACTGCGCCTGCTTCATCATCTGCTGAATGTTCAATCCGCCTGGGAATTTCATTTTAGATTTACCTCTTTCAAATGTTAGATAAGTGCCGGCAGCTACGTTAGTTGGTTCGATTCGCAAATTCCAGCTTGCGTTTTGGGCTAATCATCGTAACGTTTCAACCTGAGCGATGCAACGAAGGCCTTGATCGGGCTTTGATCGGGCTTTGATCGGGCTTTGATCGCGCCGTGGCATCGGCATCTTGCCGATGTTGCCGCCCTAAAAGTCGCTTGATTGAAAAGCACACAGCCATCGGCAGGATGCCGACACCACTCTGATTACTGACTCTGCAAAACATAATCCAATGACCATATCTGACCAATCACTACAAACCGATCGCACGCTTACGGCCGAGATCAAACTTTACTACGATGTGTATGTCCCCGAAGCGAAGCCGGCGCCTGTGCTGCTGGCGCTGCACGGCTACGGCGCGAACAAGCGTCAGATGATGCGCGAAGCTCGGCAGATGGCGCCTGAGGATTTCGCGATCGTGTCGCTGCAGGGATTTCATCAGCACATCAAAGAACCCACCACACCGGGTGGGCCGCTTCGTTTCGGCTTTGGCTGGCTAACGAACTTTAAGCCCGAAGAGTCGCACGCAATTCATCACAACGCTTTGCTCGAGTTGATCTCATTGCTTTCCAGCGAAGGCGTTGTCGACGAGTCCCGGGTTTTCCTGCTCGGGTTCTCACAAACTTGCGCGTTGAACTTTCGTTTCGCTTTCAGTCATCCGCGGAGGCTGCGCGGGATTATCGGTATCTGCGGTGGCTTGCCGGGTGATTGGGAGGAGAGCGAGCTCTATCAGCCGAGCGAGGCTGCAGTTCTTTACCTTTCCGGTACGCGCGATGAGTTCTACACACCGGAGCGTGTTGCCGACTATGGAGCACGATTAAAGTTAAGGGCCAGTGATGTCGAGACTCGAGCTCATGATGCCGCTCACGATTTTGTCCCCTCGATGCGCGACGACGTCCGTGATTGGCTTCAGCGGCATAGGTGAAGAAATGGGGTGTAGGCGGCGGGCGGATTGGAGAATCTAGTCCTGAGGCACGGTGGTCTAAGAGATTTTCCAGATATCATTTTCCAGTTTTCAGTTGTCATTGAGGTTCCTGAAAGTACTTGGGAGTAAACACGTGGACGCGCGGACGTTTTATTCGGAGCGCTAGCTTGATCAGCGCAAGTTTGTTTCAGCTCAAGTTTGTTTCAGCTCAAGTTTGTTTCAGCTCAAGTTTGTTTCAGCTCAAGTTTGATCAGCTCAGGGTCAGGAAGGGTTGCTTGCGCCCGCTCAAGTTGCACTGGCATTCAGTCATAAGGAGAGGTTCAAGCCCACAATCAACATTGAATGCCAATGCAAGTTGAGCGGGCGCAAGCAACCCTTCCTTACCTTGAGACTTTCAGTCTTGACTGTCTCCATCGAGTCACGCGTTGAACCAGCTTTAGAACCTGAATTCCTTGTCGTAACGCAGGTGCTGCAATTATAGTCTTGCGCGCATTATCACTTCTTGAGTGAAAAGGTCGTTCAGCTTATGCGCCGAAAACTGTGCTCGCTGACGCTAGGGTTGTTGACAGTTCTTTTGGTCCAAACAGCTATCTCATCTCAGACGCCCAAGCAAAACACAATCACTGACGCTGTCAAAGCAGTCCTCTTCGCGCAGCGCGACGCCTGGAATCGGGGCGACATCCCTGGCTACATGGATGGCTACGAGCGCTCGCCAAAGACTGTGTTCGTCTCAGGCGATAACGTGACCCATGGCTGGCAGACCGTGCTCGAGCACTATCAAAAGAGTTACAACTCGCGCGAAAAGATGGGCACGCTTTCCTTTACCGACCTGGAGATCAATCCAATCGGAAATGACAGGGCAGTTGTGATCGGCAGTTGGCGTCTGAAACGAGCCAATGATGAACCACACGGCAAATTCACTCTGATCTTTCGCAAGACGAAAGCTGGTTGGCGGATCGTCCACGATCACACTTCGTCAGCTTGATGCCTTAACTGCGCAGGTTCATTTGAATTTTCTTGAGTAATTAGCAAGTCAGCGGGAGCAAGCTGCCCTTCCCAACCATGAGACTAAGCACTTGAGCCGTCCCAACGTATCTTGAGCGACGACACACCCCAAAACTCAACTGGCCAGGATCTCGTCGAGCGAGAAGTTGACGACGTCGAAAAACGCAGCGCGGTATTCAAGAAAGAGCTCGGCCTTTTCGATCTCGTGCTTACACAGATCGTCTTCGTGGTCGGCACCATCTGGGTGGGCTGGGCAGCAAAACTCGGTGACTCGCAGCAAGTTTTTTGGCTGCTCGCTATCGTCACGTTCTACCTGCCTCTGGCTGCGGCGGTGATCTTCCTTAACAAATTGATGCCGCTCGAAGGCGGGCTTTATCAGTGGGCCAAGCTCGGCTTCAACGAATTCGTCGCCTTCATGGTGGCCTGGAATCTTTGGGTGTTTGCGATCTCAATCCTCGCCGGCATCGGGCTGGTGGTGACGACGAACATCTCGTATGCGCTGCACATCCCGTGGATGAAAGAAGATCACAAAGTCATAACCATCGTCAGCTGCGCCCTGGTCATCGCGATGATGGCGGCGGCGGTCCGAGGCTTAGGATTGGGCAAATGGGTCCATAACGCCGGCGGGATTATGTTGATGATCACCTTTGTGGCTTTGATCGGCTTGCCGCTGTTTGGAATCGTAAGCGGTACGGTGAATAACTATCATCCTCTCACGATCAATCCTCCCGCCGTGACGTGGCTCAATGTGAATATTTATAGCAAGTTGGCCCTCGGAGCTCTGACGGGTTTTGAATACATAGCCATCATGGCCGGCGAAACGCGCGCTCCGGCTCGGAACATCGGCAGGTCAGTCATTATCGCCGCTCCTGTCATCGCCTTGATGTTCATACTCGGCACGAGTTCGGTGCTGGCTTTCGTGTCGCCAAACAATGTGGACCTGATTGGACCAATCCCGCAGGTTCTCTCACTGGGGTTCGGTTCGTACGGCTGGGTTGGTAAGGTCGTATCGATTGCGATTTTCGGCGTCGTTGTGCGCCAGATAGCTCTGATGAGTATTTACTTTGCGGCCAACACTCGGCTGCCGATGGTCGCTGGTTGGGACGAGCTTTTGCCGGGATGGTTCACGCGCTTGCATGCAAAGTACAAGACGCCCGTCAATTCGATAGTGTTTGTTGGAGCAGTGACGCTGGTTTTGGGATTAGCGAGTTTGCTCGACGCTCACGCTCAGGAGGCGTTCCAAATATTGGACAATGCGGGCGGAGTTTTTTATGCGTTAACCTACATGGTTCTCTTTGCGATTCCACTCTTTGGAATGAAGGCGTTTGGCGTCCGCGCGCCCTGGTGGCTCAAGGTTGCATGCGCCTCAGGCTTTCTGGTTTCGCTGATCTATATTGGATTTACCCCCATTCCCATCATTGATGTCCCGAGCAAGCTCAAGTTTGCTTTGAAAATAATTGTGCCTGTGATTGTTGCTAATGGAGTTGGCGTCGGGCTTTATTGGATGGGCAAGCGCCGGCAGCGTTAACCAGGGAGCGCAGGCATCCCTGCCTGCTTTCGTTGAATGCGAATATTTTGATCGCCAAGGCGCCGCTTTGCTAACAAAGCAGGCAGGGATGCCTGCGCTCCCTGGGGGCCTGTCGTACAATTCCTTCCTGTGAACGACACACTGGCAGTCATTAACTGCAAACAACTCGTGACTCTCGCTGGTCCGGCGCGGCCTCGCTTCGGCGCCGAGCTACGCGAACTCTCGATCATTAACGACGGCGCGATGCTGATTCGCGACGGACGGATCGCGCAGATCGGAACGCGCGAGCAAATCGAGCCGGCAATCACAAACGATTGTGAAGTTATCGACGCTGGCGGGCGTGTCGTCATGCCGGGATTTGTGGATGCGCATACCCATCCCGTCTTTGGCGGCACTCGCGCAGATGAATTCGAGGAACGATCGTCGGGAGTCAGTTACCAGGAGATCGCCGCGCGTGGTGGTGGCATTCAATCAACAGTGCGAGCCACGCGGGCCGCGAGCCTTGATCAATTGGTCGCGACGGGCAAACGCTACGCTGATTGGTTTCTCCGAGGCGGAACCACCACCGTCGAAGCAAAATCCGGATACGGCTTGTCGCTCGAAGACGAAATCAAGATTCTTCGCGCCATCAAGCGGCTGCATGACGAGACCGCGCTCGATTATGTCCCGACGTTTCTGGGCGCACATTCGGTGCCTCCCGAGTATCAATCCCGGCGAGACGCATATGTCCAGTTGTTGATTGAGGAGATGATTCCCCAAATTGCGCGCGAGAACCTTGCTGAGTACTGCGACGTATTTTGCGAGGAGCGTGTCTTCACGACCGACGAGTCTTGGAAGATCCTTGCGGCCGCGCGCTGTCACGGTCTGGGCTTGCGACTACATGCCGATCAGCTATCGCTTTCCGGAGGCGCAAAGTTAGCAGCCGAGCTTCACACCGTCACCGCCGATCATCTCGAGCATACGGATTCCGAAGGCATCGCAGCTTTGCAGAATGGACGCGTCCAACCGGTTCTTTTGCCAGCCTCTGTCTACGCGCTCGGCTCCACTCGCTATCCGGCGGCGCGCGAAATGATCGAAGCCGGCTTGTCGGTGGTGCTGGCTACCGACTTCAATCCCGGCTCGTCGCCGACCACTTCGATGTCAATCGTTCTATCGCTGGCTTGCACCCACTTGAAGATGACGCCGGCGGAGTCAATCACCGCAACCACAATTAATGCCGCCTACAGTCTTGGGCGTGGCGACGACATCGGTTCTCTCGAGCCGGGGAAAGCGGCAGATTTTGTAATTCACGATTGCGACGACTATCGCGAACTCGCTTATTTTTTCGGCATCGAGCATTCGTGGAAGGTCTATGCTGGTGGGCAGCTAGCCTTCGCGAGATCTGATCGAAAAAAGTAATTGACGATGAGGAGCGAGTCACCTTATCATCCGCGATAACGCTGGAAAGGAGGTGATCAAATTATATGAGTTCTAATCACAGTGAGGTGGCTGAGGCCTGACCTCTGAACCTTAAGCAACTTGTTAGGATCACGGTTCAGTAGTCTAGCTGTTTAGTGCGCCACGCACACAGTCAGTACACAGGCCAATCCGAACAGTTCACCGGCCGCTCGCGAGTGTCTCGCGAGCGGCTTTTTTGCGTGGCCGCGTTTCGACTGCTTGACCACCAACCTTGGTTGAAATGGTCCGAGCATGTTAGCCACCTGGCGGGAACTCCCTTTTGCGAAGTCGAGCACGTAGGACTTGTTCTTTCAGGCCGTGCAATGGCAGCCATGATCGACGGTCCCGCCATCGAACTGGCGCCGGGCAGCCTTTTCTATGTTCCCGCAAAAGCTCATGACAGCTGGGTCGTTGGTGACGAGCCGTACGTTTCCCTGCACTTCCTCGGCGCCGATCAATACGCTACGGAAACAAAGTAGCGTAGACTTCAGTCTGCGCATGGTTTGATTGACTCAAGGTTGAGTGGCTAATAATTGCAGAACAGACTGAAGTCCGTTCTACTCAGGAGTAGTTTTGCCCACCGCAGAAAAACCGGTTTTCTACGATCCTGGCGGCCGTCGTTGGCGTCGTGTGCGACGCACCTGGATGGCTTTAGCCGTAGTGGCAACCGCGCTCATCGCGGTCTTTATTATCAGCGTCTTCGCCAAGCCACTGCTTCCCGGCTTTGATCTTCGGCCGGCGAGTTCTTTCCCTCATCCTTCGGAACTCAAGCCGAAGACTCCCACACTTCCACAAAATGCTCGCGAACGAAGAGCCAAAAAGGCGGAGGAGGAGTTACAACGCGCACTGGAACGGACTAAACGAGTCGTGCCTGCAAAGCGATCTCAGCAGATGCACATCGCGCCTCCGCCGGCGATTCCAGCTCCGCTTATCCCTACTTCCAGACCTCTGTCGATTGGCTTCTACATAAACTGGGATGAATCCAGTTACGCCTCTCTGCAGAGAAATCTCAATCATCTCGATTGGGTCGTGCCGCAATGGGTGTATTTGCAGGAAGGCGCACCAGACGGAAGCCCGATCGCTGTCGAAATGGATCCCAAAGCGCTGAATCTCATTCGCGAGACGCGACCACAGATTCGCATCATTCCCATGGTCCAGAATCTATTTAATGACCAGTGGAACAAGCCGATGCTCGCGCGCACACTTGCTGACGAAGATTCTCGCCAGCATCTGATTTCGGCGCTCACGAAGTTTCTCGAGCAAAACAAGTTCGATGGCGTCTGCATCGATTTTGAAGAGATTCCGGATCCGGTACCTGCGAACCTCGAAAATCTACTTCACTTTATGGAATCGCTCCATGCGGCCTTTGAGGTGCGCGGTTGGACTGTCATGCAGTCAGTGCCTTTTGATAATCCCGACTGGAAATATAAGGAGTTTGGAGACGCCACCGATTACCTAATGCTGATGGCCTACGACCAGCACTACGCTGGACCCGAAGCTGGACCTGTAGCCGCGCAAGATTGGTTCGAAACCAACCTTATCAAGCGAATGAAGGAGTTGAACGGCTCCAAGACGATTGTGGCGATTGGAAATTATGGCTACGACTGGACCAAAGGCGGAGATCATGCCAAGGAAGTGACTTGCCAGGAAGCCTGGGTGACAGCTTTTGAGTCTGAAGTTAAGCAAATCGCATTTGACGCCGAAAAGAATCCGCATTTCGAATACGACGAAGAAGACGACTCACATCACTACGTCTGGTTTCTCGACGCGGTGACTGCATACAACCAGATGCGCGCGGCCAGCGGTTTTCATCCAGCCGGCTTTGCTTTGTGGCGTTTAGGATCTGAAGACCCGTCGATTTGGTCCTACTTCGGATCGTCTGACGCCAATTTCTCCGTCGATTCCTTGCGTCGCATCGTTTATGGATATCAGGTGGACTTTGAAGGCGAAGGCGAGTTGTTGAAGGTGGTCTCGCGTCCTCACGACGGTTCTCGAGATCTGAAGGTGGATCCGGCGACCGGCTTCATTGCTTCCGAGACCTATGACATGTCCAACCTGCCGTCTTCGTATGTCATTCAACGCTCTGGAGACCACCCTGGTTGGATTGCGCTCACTTTTGACGATGGGCCAGATCCGAAGTGGACTCCTCAGATCCTGGACATCCTCAAGCGAGAACAAGTTCCGGCAACCTTCTTTGTCATTGGCAAGAATGGCCAGGCCTATCCAGACCTGGTTCGTCGCGTTGTGAATGAAGGGCATGAAATCGGTAATCACACCTTCACACATCCAAACCTCGGAGAGATCCCCGGCCCGCTCACCGATCTTGAACTTAACGCCACGCAGCGTTTAATCGAGTCGTTAACGGGACGATCGACGGTGCTGTTTCGTCCACCATTTTTTGGCGACGCCGAAGCTGACACACCCGAAGAAGTCGAGCCGGCAATACGTGCTAAGGATCTCGGGTACATCATGGTGGGCTTGCGTATCGATCCGGACGACTGGGAGTTGCCGGTCACAGCCGACCAAATTGTCGACCGGACTTTGAAGCGGGCGCTCGACACCAATCCCGACACTCGAGGCCAGGTCGTTTTATTGCACGACTCGGGCGGCGATCGATCGGCCACTGTAGAAGCGCTGCCGCGTTTGATTCGCGAGTTGCGCAACCGCGGCTTCAAGTTTGTGCTTACATCGGACCTGGGCGGGTTTACTCGCGATCAGGTCATGCCCCCGGTTTCGGCAGACCAAACCTTCTATGCTCGTGCTGACTCGCTTGCTTTCTTTGTGTTTTCCATGAGCGGCTGGCTGTTGCAATGGACCTTTCTGATTGGAATCCTGCTCGGCTTGAGCCGCCTCGTGATAGTCGGGACTCTTGCTTTCGCGCAACGGATACGTTCATGGCGCCGGCGCCAAACCCATGCTGGTGAAGCTTATCGCCCGCCGCTGACCGTCATCGTTCCAGCCTACAACGAGGCGATGGTGATCGAGGCTACGCTTACGAGCTTGCTTCTTTCCGACTATGCCAATTTCGAGATTATCGTAGTCGATGACGGATCGACCGATGCGACCAGCGAGGTTGTGCGCGAAAAGTTCTCGAATGAGCCGCGCGTTCGTCTCTTCACCTTGCCAAACTCCGGCAAGGCTAACGCGCTGAACCACGGACTGCGACACGCACAAGGTGAAGTCATCATTGCGCTTGATGCAGACACATTGTTCGCTCCGCGCGCTATCGGCGCACTTGCCCACCGTTTCTACGACCCGAGAATCGGAGCCGTGGCCGGGAATGCGAAGGTCGGCAACCGGATCAATATCGTAACCAGATGGCAAGCGCTCGAATACATCACTTCACAGAACATGGATCGCCGAGCCTTCGCCAGCTTGAACTGCATCACGGTGGTCCCCGGAGCGGTTGGCGCCTGGCGGCGCGACTTGTTAACTGCAGCAGGCGGCTTCACCTCAGACACGCTCGCCGAAGATCAGGACTTAACACTTCGCATTCGCCGGCTTGGCTACAAGATTGGCTATGAAGAAGGCGCGATCGCGTGGACTGAAGCACCGGCGACACTGCGAGCCCTCGCCAAACAGAGATTTCGTTGGGCCTATGGAACCTTGCAGTGCATGTGGAAACATCGTGATGCTTTGCTGCGACCGCGTTACGGCGCGCTCGGGTTTGTAGCGATGCCTAATGTGTGGATTTTCCAGATCATCTTTCCATTGATATCACCGGTAATGGATTTGATGTTGGTCTTCACCTTGGTTTCCGCGGGCTTGGATTGGCTTCAACAACCCGCTGGGTACAAGATGACCAATCTTAATCAAGTGCTTTTTTACTATGCGCTGTTTTTAACGATTGATTGGTTGTCAGCTTGCTTTGCATTCATACTCGAGAGGCGCGAGCGCTGGGGTCTGCTGTGGTGGGTTTTTCTGCAGAGGTTCTGTTACCGGCAAGTTATGTATTACGTCATGATCAAGTCAGTGGCAGTCGCGGTACGAGGTGTCTTGGTTGGCTGGGGCAAGCTGGAAAGAAAAGCCACCGTCGAAGCGCAGCCGTAAAGGAGTACTTGGTTCTTCGTTCTTAGTACTTTGTGGTTGAGTGGAATCAAGGCCTCACCAATTCGTCAAGAACTAAAAACTAAGAACAAAGAACTAAGAACAATTAATGCGTCACAAGACTTGGATTGCGATTGTACTGCTCCTGCTAGCCTTCGCCTTTCGGTTGTGCGTCGCGCGCTATCTTGCCAATGACAATCCCGGCGACGGCAAGCTGTACGCGTTGATGGCTCGCAACCTTCTCGAGCAGCACGTCTACTCACACGAAGATCAAGCGCCTTACAACGCATCGCTAATTCGACTGCCCGGTTACCCTCTATTTCTTGCTGGGGTCTATTCCCTTTTCGGTCATTACAGCAACTCCGCGGTGCGAATCACTCAAGCGGTGATTGACACAGCCACGTGCGCACTCGTCGGACTCCTGGCGTTTTATTGGGAGCCTGATAGATCTCGCAAACGCCTGGCGGGCATGGCCGCATTGTTGCTGGCTTGCTTGTGTCCTTTCACCGCGATTTACGTCGGTACCATTCTTACTGAAACCTGGGCGAGCTTTTTTGCAGTGTCGCTTTGTCTGTTAGCGACGCTGGCTTTTGTTTCACGGTCCCATAAGACTGCGTTGCTTATTTGGACGGCAGCGGGATTGCTCGGAGGACTTGGCGTTCTCTTTCGACCGGATAGCGGGTTGTTCGTTTTTGCGGTCGGGCTCACCCTGGTTCTTACGCTGGTTCGGAATGTGTCTCTCAAAAGCGTCGGCAGAGTAGTCATTCGCGGCGCGTTGCTTTCGCTCGCTTTTGTTTTGGTGCTGGCGCCGTGGACCGCGCGCAACTGGCGCGTCTTTCACTTGTTTCAGCCATTGGCGCCTGCTCACGCGGAGATGCCGGGCGAATTCGTGCCGCGCGGTTATTTGGCGTGGCTGAGAACCTGGGTGGACGATGGGCGCTACATTGAACCAGTGCTGTGGTCGCTCGACGACAAAGCAATTAGCCTCTCGCAAATGCCTGCGAGCGCGTTCGATTCTGCTGAAGAGAAGGCTCGCGTTGCTCAGCTGCTCGACCAGTACAACCATCCGGTGCCAACCGAAGAGAGTCCAACTGCAAGTCCAACGCCAAGTCCAACGCCAAGTCCAACGCCAAGTCCAACGCCATCCGCCTCACCGGAAGCTGATGAGAACGCGGCTGCGGAACCTGACGAAGAAGTTGATGAAGAGGCCGAGGACGATGAGCAGGAAGAGCCCGAGCAACTTTCGCCCGAGATGACGCCGGTTATCGATGCCGGGTTTGCTCAGCTTGCCCGCGAGCGCATCGCTCACGCTCCACTTCGTTACTACTTGTGGCTGCCGATGAAGCGTGGCTGGTCCCTGTGGGCTGGACCACATTCGGACTACTATCCTTTTGATGGTGAACTGTTGCCGCTATCTGAGCTGGATCACGGCACTCACCAGCATATCTGGCTGCCGTTCTTTTCGTTGTTGGTGTTGCTGTATACCGTGGTTGGTTTGGCAGGTGCGTTCGTTCTCTTCAGGAGCCGCGACGGTGATTCGAGGCGCTGGCTGCTGCTGGTGGCGCTGATGATATTTATTCGGCTCGCCTTCTTCTCCACGATTGAAAATCCGGAGCCGCGATACGTAGTTGAATTCTTTCCCTTCCTCGCCGCACTCGGTGGCATCGGCCTCGCAAACTTTAAGAAGGGAATTAGCCGCCGATAAACGCTACGGCGAGAAACAGAGATAGGGAGAATGGGTAAACGGGGACGTCTAAACAAACTTAAGCTATCAACACGTGCGTCCCACTCAATCTTAGCTGGACATCACCGTGTCTCCCCTTCTCCCCTTCTCCCCTTCCGCGACTTTACGGCTTATTCGTAGGGCTCGGCGTCGAGACTTGCTCCGAGGACGGGACGCGTGACGGATCAGGTCTATCATTCGAAGTATGTAAGTGAATCGCCTTCCACTCCGTACCCAGTCTCTTGAACACGAGAGTCATTCGCCCGGTAGCAGTCTCGGGCACGCCTTTGAACGTCAGCGACTGCGTCCAAAGACAACTCACCAGCGCACCATCACGACCGAGCATCGTTACATGAACATCGCGCACCTCGAGCTTTACGTCCTTCATGTCAGGATAGGAGCTTTCGCGATTCTTTCGCATTTGCTCCCAGCCACGAGTTACGGTGCCGTTGTTGTTGAAGAGAATAAGCTGCTTTGAATTCCAGTAAGGCGTGGTGACATCATCCACGTTCGCGTGACGAATGCCGTCAAGGATCTTGTTGAAAGCGGCAAGCACACCTTCCGAACCCGGAGCGGCGGCGGTGGTTTTTTTGGCTGGCGTAGCAGTCGCCGCCGGTTTTGGGCTGCTCGCCTGTTTCGGTGTCGGGGAGGGAGTAGCATTAGTGTTCGTGGTTCGGGGCCGCACCTTCGTGGTTGATGAATTTGTGTTTTGAGCAAATGCGAATGAGGCAATTGCCAAAACAACTGCGATGCTGAATACAAATTTCTTCATCCGAAAACCTCTAATTTCCAGTGCCAGTGCTGACTCGGGAATCAACGACACTTTTTCCGCCAGCGCATTAGCGATAATGCGACCGTCCTTAACTCGAGATTTCAAAACAACGCTTGTTAGCCGGCGCTGCCTGTTCCCTTGGTACCGGCGTCACCACCCATCATTTTCAATTTCTTCGCCGGTTTCTTTTTCGCTCCACCCTTTTTGGCGCCGCCTTTTTTCGCGGCGCTTTTCTTGATAGTGCCCTAGTTTGGAGTGCGCCGACCTGTCGGCGCTTTGGTCGCTGCGACCTGTCGCAGCAAGTTGTCTAAAAGGGCACATTACCAAGCAGCGCGGCGTCAACCGCCGCGGGCGAAAGCGGTGACAGGTCACCGCACTGCTAAATTAAGGCACGACCCTTTTCTTGGCTGGCTTAGGCCTTAACTTTTGCTTTGGGCTCATCCTTTGTCTCCTTAGGTTTGCGGTGATAGAAAATTACTCGAACCACGGTATCCCACTCCGCAGTCTTTCCACGGAACGATCGCGGCCCATAATTTCAAAGACCTCAAACATCGAGGGTCCCACAGCCTGGCCAGTTAACATTGTGCGCGAGGCGTTGATGAAAATGCCAGCTTTTACTTCGAGCTCATCGGCATATTTTCGGAGCTCGGCTTCGACACTGGCCTGATCGAATGGCTCGACCGTTTCCAATCGTGAAGCGAGCCCTAGCAGCCATTCACGCAGCCGCGGCTCTTTCTTCAGATTCTTTGCTACGGCCGCTTCGTCAAAATCAAAGTCATCCGAGAAGTATGCGCGTCCCTGCGCTGAAAAATCTTTCAGGGTGAAGAAGCGGTGACGAATCAGCTCGACCGCTTTCTCGAACCATTCCCGATCGTCATCCTCGTACTCTTCGCGCCACAGTTTGCTGGCTCGCAGCTCCGCTTTCAGCATGGGCAACAGATCTGCCAGCGGCATCGTCCGGATGTACTCGGCATTCATCCAGAGCGCCTTGTCGTCAGTCCAATGACGAGGATCGTTCTCGGTGAAATTGAAGACTGCGTTGGCGCGCCCGATTCCTTCTAATGAGAATTTCCGTACCAACTCGTCGAGCCCCAGGATCTCCTGCTCGTCCGGCGGCGACCAGCCCAACAACGCAAGAAAGTTTCGAAAAGCTCCCGGGACGAAGCCTCGATCGCGATAGGTCGTGAGCGATACGACCTCGCCATGCTTTCGCTTTGAAAGCTTGCTCTTGTTCGGCGCCAGGATCAGCGGCAAGTGAGCGAACTGCGGCACGGTTGCTCCCAGCGCTTCGTAAATCAGAATCTGTTTGTGGGTATTGGTGAGATGGTCCTGACCGCGAATCACATGAGTGATACCCATGTTGATGTCGTCAATCACAACCGAAAGGTTGTAAAGCGGATGCCCTTCCGACCGCAGCAACACTAAGTCCTCAATTTCGGAGAACGGACGCTCCTGTTGTCCGTAAACGATGTCTTCGAACTTCACCGATCCATCTTTCGGCACTTTCAAACGGACTGCGAATGGCTCACCCGCGGCCGCAGGCACGTCCGACTCCGCGGGTGACAGATCACGATAAGGATTGCTGCGCTGGTCCACACCTTCTGCTGCCTGGGCCCGGGCCCGGCCGGCAATTGCCTGCTTGATCGTCTTATCGTCTCGTTGCTCTTTCGGTGTGAAGTCGCGGTAAGCCTTGCCCGCTGCCAGCAATTGCTGCGCTGCCTCGCGATGTAGCGACGCATTGTTTGATTGAAAGACGGGCTCTTCGTCGTGATTCAGCTCGAGCCACTTCAGACCTTCGAGAATCGATCGCGTCGATTCGTCAGTCGAGCGCTGGTGGTCGGTGTCTTCGACTCGAAGCAAAAACTTGCCGCCCATTTTGCGGGCGAAGAGCCAATTGAAGAGCGCTGAACGGGCTGCTCCGATGTGGAGATAGCCGGTTGGTGATGGTGCAAACCGAACGCGAACAGTCATAAAAGAATAAGGCCAGCAGTCGGAGGTCTGGCCAGTGAACGGAGCGGTTACTGACCTCTGAGCCCTGACTACTGACCTCAAAAAATCTGGCGGAGATGACAGGATTCGAACCTGTGAAGGGCTTTTGACCCTTAACGGTTTAGCAAACCGCCGCCTTCAGCCACTCGGCCACATCTCCGCAGCCACCAAGGCGAACGTTAATTCTAAACGGGCCTCGCCGATTGTCAAGGCACAGAACTGGCCCAGTGCGCCAAGAAAAAGTAGGTAGTCGGCCAAACTGATGCCACGGCCTTGCGCCGTGGTTACTCACGTTGGCCGCTAACAGAGGCGGCCCCGGGTTTTCGTGAGGCCACGGCTCGTCCCGTGGAGCGCTCACGCTTCATGCTGAGGGCAAGCGGAAACGTGCGACTACACGGGGCCAGCCCGTGGCATCTTGCGTCCCGGTGGCCCAGCCTGTTTTGGTAGCTGCGAACATGAAATACCACAGGGTGAGCCTGTGGTATCGGCTAATGGCCTCAGTTCTCACTTCATGCTTTACCTACTTTTTCTTGGCGCACTGAACTGACCGCCTTCATCAAAACATCTGCTCCAAAGTGAATCGTCGATTATGCGATCTACACGAATCTGAGGGGAATTAACTTCGGCGCATTCAAGCAAGGTGGAGTTCTCGACGAAAGATTGACAGCCGTTGGTCGGGGGAGTAGGTTGTGGGACGCGGAGACCGCATTCACTCACGAAAGTTCCTGCTAGTGCGAAAACTCTAGCTAGCCAACCACCACGTACTGCACCGTTGAAAGGGAGGCTACCTCAATGGCAATAAAACGGGAACGACAAGTTCTTTTCAAAGCAACGGCGCTTTCAGTTTGTCTAATTTCAATTGTTTGGTCCTCGCTAACTGCTTCGAGTGATAGCAACTCAGTAGTTTCTCCTCAACAGCCTGCCTCAAGACATCGCTACACGTTGTCACAACAACAGCGCGAGCGCATCCGCGAGAACTTCAAGCGTGGTCGCGAATTACTGCAGGAAAAAGGCGTTCCTTTTGAGCCGGAAGAATTGCTGAATCCAAATTGGCATAAGAACTTAAAACTGAGCTTATCCCAGCTACCGGAGATGCAAGCGATACGCGTAGTCGGGAAGCAGATCAAGGGCGTGCACCTCGCTGATACTCTGTATTTGCCAGAGAAAGTTGAGCTCACCGGCGACACAGTTATTTTGGCGAACCAAGTGATCTTTGAAGGGCAACACGCGCTAATCAAGGGGAATTACAACGTGTACTTTTTCCCCGCCGTTTTCGACGGCGTCCTGGGCATGAGCCTCGAGGCGGCCATCAAGGAACAGGGGAGGACCTTCTCTACCGTTAGTTATAAGACTTCAAAGTCGACGAACCTGATAGTGCCGCCGACGTGGTTTGTTCCCCGTTTACTTAAGAAAGGCTGGAGCATCACGATCGATACAAGTGGCAAAGGCTGGCCTGAGTGGCTCGAGGAACAAGAGAAAAAGAAGGCAATGAAAGTCGGTTTCGTGAAGACCTCTCTTCAGGGAGAAACAATAGATAACAGCGGTCAAACCGGCGGCCAGGGAGGGACTGGCACAACCGGACCACCAACATGCAATGGTGGTCCGAATCCGGCAACGTCAGGTGCGGACGGGTGGTGTGCTGCCAACGCTCCAAATGATTCATTCCATTGGGCTTGATTACAAGGAGTCGAAACGCCGGGACCAGTACGGCAACTGGTTCCGCTATAGAGCTAAGGTTAAGGACGCTCAAGGGGCACAAGTGGGACGCTGGGCCTGGGATGTGTTTCTCGTCAGAGGGCATTAAAGAAGCTGTAAATATCCAGCGTAACCGCCCGCAGGTTCCATCGATCTCGCGGGCGTCCTTTCCTCGACCGTTAGCCGCGTGGTTCGTTTGGCTCGCCAGCGCCGATGTTAGAATCGTCCGGTGTCTAAACTGTCGATCACCCGAAGACAATTCATTTCGGGATTGGCTGCGGCGCCGTTAGTGACGGTGTCGGCGACGGCTGCGTATTCAACGCTGATCGCGCCGCACCGTTATGAAGTAACCCAAACAGATATTCTCATTCACAACCTGCCCCAACGGTTCGAAGGCTTTCGCATTACTCAGCTAACCGACATCCATCACAGTCGGATCGTCGATTTGTCCGAAGTCCAACACGTTGTAAAACTCGCGAATGAAACAAAGCCGGATTTGATGGTGCTGACCGGGGACTATACGACGTCGTACCGGCGCTATATCGAACCGTGCGCAGAGGCGCTCGCCCAGCTGAAAGCGCCGGAAGGTGTTTGGGCGGTGCTGGGAAATCACGATCACTATACGGACCCTGAGCTGACGACACGGGCGTTGTTACGGCAACACATCGCCGTGATGAATAACTCGAACACGATCCTCAAGCGAGGACCGGACGCGATTCAGCTCGCCGGAATCGACGACTGGTCATGGAACGGTACTGATTGGTTGAGAGCCTTTTACGGTCGCGATGAGAAGTTGCCCTTAGTCCTGTTGTCTCATCAACCGTCAGTGCTTGACCTTGCGGAGTCAAAGTCAGCGTCGCTGATAATCAGCGGGCATACCCACGGCGGGCAGATCAAGCTTCCATTCATCGGAGCACCGGCACGCTTCGCAACGATTGATCTCAAGTACGCTAATGGATTGTTTCGACGCGGGTTGACTCAGCTGTACGTCTCGCGTGGTACGGGAGTGATTGGCTTGCCAGTGCGGTTGGGAGTGGGACCTGAGATCGCTGTATTGCGTCTGCGTCGCGCGTAGCTCTTTGTAGCTTTTTGTAGCTTAGACTTCAGTCTGAGTTTCTCGTTCCTTGACGCTCTCGTCGCTGTGCCCAGGCAGGTTGATTAGTTTCAAGCCGCTAGCATCAACTTTGACTTAACATAGTCTCTCGTTCCTTGACGCTCTCGTCGTTGCGCCAAGGCAGGTTGATTAGTTTCAAGCCGCTAGCATCAACTTTAACTAAACACAGACTGAAGTCTGTGCTACCTGGCTTTTTGTAGCTTAGACTTCAGTCTGAGTTTCTCGTTCATTGACGCTCTCGTCGTTGCGCCAAGGCATGCTGATTAGTTTCAAGCCGCTAGCATCAACTTCGACTTAAACACAGACTGAAGTCTGTGCTACCTGGCTCTTTGTAGCTTAGACTTCAGTCTGAGTCTCTCGTTCATTGACGCTCTCGTCGCTGTGCCGAGGCAGGTTGATTAGTTTCAAGCCGCTAGCATCAACTTTGACTTAAACACAGTTTCTCGTTTATTGACGCTCTCGTCGCTGTGCCCAGGCAGGTTGATTAGTTTCAAGCCGGTAGCGTCAACTTTAACTAAACACAGACTGAAGTCTGTGCTACCTAATCTGCAGCGCGACGGCGTTCCATCAAAACGGTGTCACGCCACACGCCGTTTAATTTTCCAATCCGCTCGCGTCGACCCACTTCGCGAAACCCGCAATTCCGGTGAATCTTTATGCTGGCTTCGTTTTCAGGAAAGATACTGGCCTGAAGTGTCCAAACTCCCATCTTCTCTGATTCAGCGACCAAGACCTTCAGCAGCTCCTGCCCGACTCGCTGACCACGGTGACGTTCGCCCACGTAGACGCTGACTTCAGCGACACCGGCGTAGGCGGCGCGGGTGGACACGGGACTCAACGCCGCCCAGCCAATAATTCCCCCGGTATCTGAAGTTGCCACCAGCCTGGCATCAGCGAAGTGGCGGGCATCCCACTTTTCCGGCGCGGGAACTTCAACTTCGAACGTCGCTTGTCCGGTTCGCAATCCCTGCCGGTAGATTTCGCAGACCTGGCGCCAGTGCGCCGGCTGCATTTCTTCAATCTTAAAGTTCATATTTGTACTGTACGACAGGCTGCCAGCCTGTCGGATGTTGAGCGAGGGCGCCGTTCGCGTTAAGCGAGCCATTTTCCATATATCATTTGCCAATTCCCATTTTTCATTGCTATGAACTGAAGTCGTAACAGGCTGCGAGGAAAAATGGGAATTGATAAATGACATATGGAAAATGATCTCCAGCTCCCTCCGTCGTTGAGTGTTACTGACCCAGGAACTGCAGGCCGTTCGCGTTAAGCGAGCCATTTTCCATATATCATTTGCCAATTCCCATTTTTCATTTCTTATGAACTGAAGTCGTAACAGGCTACGATGAAAAATGGGAATTGATAAATGACTTATGGAAAATGATCTCCAGCTCCCTCCATCGTTGAGTGTCACTGACCCAGGAACTGCAGGCTGGCAGCCTGCAGTACATTTATCGCTTGACTACAATCCTGATTTAGGGCAGAGTACTTTGCGATGCAGAGTGCGTCTTTTAATCTCATCGCCGAACGTTCTCAAAACCAAGCGGTAGTAAATCCCCTATCGTCGCGCTACAATGCCTCCCGCAAAACATTCGAGCCAAAATAACGTCTCCATGAATCTTCTGCCAAAAATTAATTCGCCTGCCGATCTGCGCCAGTTGCGTTCTGAGGAATTGCAAACGGTTGCAGATGAGATTCGCCAATATATTCTCGAGACTATGTCACGCGTCGGCGGACATACCGGCGCCTCGTTGGGCGCCGTCGAGCTCGCGGTAGCCTTGCATTACGCCTTCAATACCCCGGCTGACCGGTTGGTATGGGATGTTGGCCACCAGGCTTACGCCCACAAGATTCTTACCGGGCGCCGGGAACTGCTGCCCACTATCAAGCAGTACGGCGGCGTTAGCGGCTTCCTTCGACGCGACGAATCAGAATACGACACTTTCGGCGCTGGTCATGCTTCGACATCAATTTCAGCGGCGCTGGGGATGGCGATTGCCCGCGATCGAAAGGGCGAGCAACATCACGTGGTCGCCTTAATCGGAGACGCATCGTTGGCCGGCGGCATGGCCATGGAAGCAATCAATCAGGCTGGACACTTGAAGACCCGGCTGATTGTCGTCCTGAATGACAACGAGATGTCCATAGCGCCAGCCGTAGGAGCGCTCACTGGCTATCTAAACCGAATCCGCGAATCGCAGGGCTACCATCGCTTCAAAGAAGAGGTCGAAGAGACTCTGCTGGCCATACCTTCGCTGGGTGGTCGTCTGCATCACGCGGCAAAGACGATGAAAGATGCGATAGCCGCGGCTGTCTTGCCGGGCGCGCTGGTAAGCGAGCTGGGATTCAAGTACATCGGCTATGTCGACGGTCACAATCCGAATGCTCTGGTAGCAGCTTTCCGCGAAGCTCAACAGATAAAAGACGGACCGGTGATTGTGCATGCGCTTACCACGAAAGGTAAGGGCTTCCCGACTACAGAAGTCGACTACTACCGCTGGCATGCAACCGGCCCATTCGATCTAGCGACCGGCAAACTGATTAAGTCCGCGGCCAAAGCGCCGACTTACACGTCAGTATTCGGCAAGACGCTCGTTCAATTGATGGAGAAGAACGAGAAGGTGGTGGCACTTACCGCCGCGATGCCTGATGGAACAGGAGTGTGCGAGCCGCTCGAAAAGTTTCCCAAGCGATCTTTCGACGTTGGCATTGCTGAACAACATTGCGTCACCTTCGCAGCCGGCATGTCGTGTGAAGGGCTGATTCCGGTTTGCGCCATTTATTCGACCTTCCTGCAACGAGCCTTCGATCAGCTGGTCCACGACGTCTGCATTCAGGATTTGAATGTGAAGTTTTGTCTTGACCGTGGCGGCATCGCGGGCGGCGACGGCCCCACTCATCACGGCCTGCTCGACATAGCTTATCTACGCGCGATCCCGAACATCGTGCTCATGGCTCCCAAGGACGACGGCGAGATGCGTGACATGATGCTGACGATGATCGAGCACGTCGGTCCCACAGCGATGCGCTATCCCCGCGGCAACGGCATCGGCGTTCCCGAACGCGAACCGCAGGTGCTCGAGATCGGGAAAGGTGAGATTCTTCGCGATGGCGGTGAGATAGCCATAGTCGCATACGGCTCGATGGTTCATCCTTCATTGGAAGCCGCTGAGAATCTCGCGAAGGATGGAATCGAAGCGACTGTCGTCAATGCCCGCTTTGTTAAGCCGCTTGATGCCGAGTTGCTGCTGGCGCTGGCGAGAACCAAACGCCTCATCGTCACGGTTGAAGAGGCCTATGTCGCCGGTGGTTTCGGATCAGCCGTCCTGGAGCTGCTCGAAGAGAATGGACTGCAGGACAAGCTGCGTTTGGTGCGAATGGGCGTACCGGATCGACTGGTCACACACGGCGACGCCAAGCTCTTGCTGGCGAAATACGGCTTGGATTCCGACGGTATTTACACGAGGGTTAAGGAGAACATCGAGGTTTTGGAAGACAAGCGCGCCCGCCGGACAAAGGTATAGGCCAGATCCGTTCCAAGTCTAAAATCTCACACATAGCGCCGATAATTCAGCCTGATTGTTGAACAAGCAACAATCAAGTATGTAAGTGTTGACTCTTTTTCCAGTGAGTGGCATCATCTCACGCATAGTGGACTGAAGAGCCCGATACTCTTGCGCCGCTTGGCCCTAAATCTCTCACCAATCAGTTCAAAACCCCGACATTTTCTTTGAAATTATCGTGCGATAAGGAAATGGTGAACTCGAATGAGCAAGCAAGTCTTTCGGGAACGTGAGTGTATTCATCGCGAGGAAGGCGCCGAAGGCGAGTTCTATAACGGCGCCTTTTACGTGCAAGCAATCAGGCGTCTTCAAGTTGACGAGGCGCTGAAGATCTCTAAAAGGGTAAGTTCGTTCTTCTGGGCGGACGCGGCTCACATTCTGGTGTGGCTCTGTGAAGATTGTGCCGCATCACTTCATCTCAATGACACGCCGCGATCAATCGTGCAGGGGTCTCGCCGCCAGGCCTAACGTAGAACGGACTTCAGTCTGTGCAATCGTTCGAGAAGATTCACTGGAGTGATCAAAGGCGCCTCTGACGAAGGAGTGTCCTCACGAGCAACCATCATCTTAAGCATCTTGAGCGCAGACTGAAGTCTACGCTACAAAGTCGTTCTGACACGCCGCGATCAATCGTGCAGGGGTCTCGGCGCCAGGCCCAGCGTAGAACGGACTTCAGTCTGTGCAATCGTTCGAGAAGATTCACTGGAGTGATCAAAGGCGCCTCTGACGAAGGAGTGTCCTCACGAGCAACCATCATCTTAAGTATCTTGAGCGCAGACTGAAGTCTACGCTACAAAGTCGTTCTGCGTTACAGTGTCGCTCGAATGAAACGCGAGCGCATTGACAAACTTCTCGTCGACAAGGGCCTGGTTGAATCTCGCACGAAAGCTCAGGCGTTAGTTATGGCGGGCGTTGTGCTCGTAGATGAACAACGAGTCAATAAACCTTCCGACCTCGTAGATCCCTCTGCCCAATTAAGAATCAAAGGCAGCGACGATCCGGCCCAACGATATGTGAGCCGTGGCGGCGTGAAATTGGAAGCCGCGCTGTCAACCTTCAAGATCAATGTCGACGGGCTATTGTGTCTGGACGTTGGCGCCTCGACCGGTGGGTTCACAGATTGTTTGTTGCAGCGAGGCGCAAAGCGCGTCGTGGCTGTCGACGTGGGCCATAATCAAATCGACTGGCGTTTGCGAAATGACTCTCGAGTCGACGTTCGCGAAGGCGTCAACGCCCGCTATCTCTCGGTCGAGGATTTCCCTGATCGTTTCGATCTTGTCGTCATGGACGTGGCCTTTATCTCAGCTACAAAAGTCCTCCCGGCTGTGGCGCCGCTGCTCAAACCGAATGGGTCGTTAGTTCTTCTCATCAAACCTCAATTCGAAGTCGGACGTGGCGAAATTGGGAAGGGTGGAATTGTGCGTGAGCCTGAAAAGCATCAGCGCGTTATCGCTGCAGTGAACAAGGCAGCTGGAGAGCTCGGCTTGCGCGTCTGTGGAACAATCGAATCCCCGATCAAAGGAGCCGATGGCAACATCGAGTTTCTGGCTGCTTACGAAGTGGTAAGCAAGTAAAGGGAGCGGGCATCATAGTTTAGAGTCTGGCAAGCAATTCCCCTCTCCACAAGTGGAGACGGGATAGGGGAGAGGTTACCCGCGGTCGACCCCCATCCCAAGCTTGCAGATTAGACATCACTAATCGCGAACGGTCGTGTCCTAAACTAAAAGTACGGAAACTATGGCGCGCTGCTTGACCGCTCGCTATATCTATTCTTTTGGCCGTGTGATATAAGCCGCTCGTTCCTCGCCCGCTCCTACACTCTAACCTCAGGAGGTTCCTCCAATGGCAGCCGACACTTGGCCCAAGGTAGTGGTGACAGCGCTCGCCTCACCTGTCTTAGTTTTAGCATTAAGCGCTTTATTCATCCCCGGAATTGTTGAGGACTCCAATAGAACCGAGGCATTAAAAACGTCTAGACTAAGAAAGTCCATTGATGTTGGAGACCGCAACAGAGAGTTTACCAGCAAGCTGCATGTACTGAAGACCAGGATGCAGACATTCAATACTCAGAATGTTCGGGGCAAACCCTCGCTGAATCAGTTACGAAAAGCGCAGAAGCAGTTTCAGGAAAAATACACAGAACAGTATCTAGCTCTGGATGAAATGGCGTGGTGGTGGTACTGGGACGTGAAACGAGAGGCTCAAGCATTTAACTTGTTGTCACCGAGCGAATCGGAAAGGATGCACAAACTAATTGCGGATTACGGTGAAAACGTCGCCGCTTGTGTCGGCGCGCTACACCCATTATGGAGCCACCTCTCATCTTCGGAATACAGTCTAAGAGCAAATAGTCAGAAAACAATTACGGCTTTTGAGGCGACCATGAATTCACGCCTTGGTTCACTCGATTCCGAGCGTTTACTCTTAGTTAATGAGATTGCCAGGATGATCGCTCAATCACAATATGACCCGTCACAGGCATCACCCGCTTCCTAAGGATCACAGACCTCAGTTAAGGGCGTTACCGTTCAAGCGGTGGTGACGCCCTTTTGTTTCAAAGAGTTTCAGATTGGGACTACTATCGCCAATGACTTCGTTGACACCTAAAACCAGCGACAGATATTATCCGCCTCGTTCTCCAAAGAACTGAGTCCACGTCCACAAGCTGAACTAACCTCGGATAAGCACGCTTTCCAATGGCATCTTCTACCATCAAGCGGGTTGGGATTGTAGTCAAACCACATCAACCCGATGCGCTCAAAACTCTGTGTGGAATTGTCGAGTGGCTAAGCCAGCGTGGTATCGAGCTGGTTGGCGGTCCGGAAATCGAACGCGAACGCATTGAGCACGAAACTGGCTGTGCCGTTAACGTGGTTGAGACGGAAAAAATTCCAGAGGTCGTTGATCTAATGCTGGTGCTGGGAGGCGACGGAACCATGATCGCCACCGCCCGCATGCTTGGCGATCGAGAAGTTCCCGTGCTCGGAGTGAACTACGGCGGTCTCGGGTACCTGGCAGAATTTCGTATTGAAGAGCTTTATGTCGCCCTGGAATCGATACTGGCTGAAAGTTATGTTGTCCAGAAGCGCGTAATGCTCGCGATCGAGCTAATGCGCGGTGAAGAACAGATAACGAGTAGCCGGGTTCTTAACGATGTCGTGATTAATAAGACGGCGCTGGCTCGCATCATCGAGATTGAGACTTACCTGAACCAGCAATTCGTCAATTCATTTCGCGCTGATGGCTTGATCGTTTCGACTCCAACGGGCTCGACCGCCTACAACCTGTCCGCAGGTGGACCGGTCATATATCCTTCGATGAATGCAATCGTGATCACTCCGATTTGTCCGTTCACATTATCGAACCGGCCTATTGTGGTGCCTGACGAATCCGTGATTGAGCTTAAGTTAATAACGCAGAACGAAGATGTAGCGTTGACGCTCGATGGTCAGGTTGGATTTTCACTGCGGCCTGAAGATCGCGTGGTGATCAGAAAAAGTAAGACAGCTTTTAATCTCGTGCAGCCGATGAACCGGAATTACTTTGAAGTGCTGCGAGACAAGTTGCGCTGGGGACGGTGAGGAAAAGGCGGTTTCAGGTTCCAGGTTTCAAGTTTCAAGTTTCAGGTTTCAGGTTTCAGGTTTCAGGTTTCAGGTTTCAGGTTTCAGGTTTCAGGTTCCTAGTTCCAGGTTTCAGGTTTCAGGTTCCTAGTTCCAAGTTTCAGGTTCCAGGTTCCAAGTTCGGAGAACCTGAACTTGGGAACCAACTTGGAACCTGAAACCTGAAACTTGAAACTTGAAACTTGAAACTTGGAACCTGAAACTTGGAACCTGAAACCTGGAACCTGAAACTTGAAACCAGCAAATTCGCTTGAAAAGGTAAAACACAATGCCGGAAGACGAAAAGAACAAGACCACCATCGACGCCAACGCGTTTGAGCGCGAAGTCACGACAGACCTCGACGAGGAGACGCCGGACAAGCCGAAAGGGATGGCGCTCCATACGCGAATTCTGATCGGTCTGGCTGTAGGTGTGATTTCGGGTGTGGCGGTGAACTATGGCTTTGGTGGTGAACATCCACGAGTAGTTTGGATCATCGAGAACATCACGGCGCCAATTGGGCAGATCTTTCTGCGTCTCTTGCTGATGATTGTGGTCCCGCTGGTTTTTTCGTCGCTGGTGGTGGGTGTGGCGGGGATTGGCGATATTCGAAAGCTCGGTCGCGTCGGACTTAAGTCCTTTGGTTACTGCCTGGTGGTTTCCGCCATCTCGGTCATCATTGGCCTGGTCCTCACCAATACCATTAAACCCGGTAAGCGAATCGATCCCACTACCAAAGCAGCGTTGGAACAGCGGTACAGCTCAGACGCCTCCAAACAAGTTGATGCAGCCAAAAAGGGAGGTGCGGTGGCGACGCCTCTAATGCAGGTCGTCGATACGATTTTGCCGTCCAATCCATTCGCGAGTGTTGCGGGCGTGCCTTCGAATCCGAGCACCGCGACGTCGGGTGGTACGCCGAACATGCTGCACTTAATGTTCTTCGCCTTGATTATCGGGATCGCTATCACTTTGATTCCATTCAAAGAAACGGCGCCGCTACTTAAAGTTCTCCAGGCAATTTATGAAATCACCGCGAAGATTATCGAAATCATCATGAAGTTCGCGCCGTATGCGGTGGCGTGCTTACTCTTCAACAATACTGCCCGGTTCGGCCTCGATCTGCTGCAGGCGCTGGCGTGGTTCGTCATCACGGTCCTACTTGGGCTCTCGCTGCATATGTTCGGCGTTTATTCATTGTCGATCTATTTCCTGTCGCGCATTTCACCCATTGAATTCTTCCGCCGCATCAAGACCGTAATTCTTACGGCATTCTCCACGTCATCGTCGAACGCGACGCTGCCGACTGCCTTACGCATCTCTGAAGAGAATCTCGGAGTGCCACAGGAAATCAACAGTTTTGTGCTGACGGTTGGAGCGACGGCGAACCAGAATGGAACTGCTTTGTACGAAGGCGTAACGGTGTTGTTTCTGGCCCAACTCGCCGGAGTCGATCTTTCCCTCGGACAGCAATTGATGGTGGTCTATCTCGCGATTCTCGGAGGAATCGGAACTGCCGGAGTTCCCTCCGGATCAATTCCTTTCATCATTGGTGTATTGGTAACGATCGGAGTCAATCCAGCGTTGATCGCGATTATTTTGGGAATCGACCGAATCCTCGATATGTGCCGCACGACTTTGAATGTCGTTGGCGATATTACGGCGGCTACTTATGTCGCGCGCTCAGAAGGGTATGAGTTACTTAAGCCGCATGAGCCGGCTATCGTTCATGCGAGTGTTGCCATGCCACTCGTGAGCGAGGATTAATGATGCGTCTTTGATTTTGTTCTTTGTTCTTAGTTCTTTGTGCTTTGTGATTGAGTCCCGGTTCAATTGACTTATTCCACCCTGAAGAAGGAATGACTCAAACAAGCTTTGCCGGAAAAGTCTTAAATTCCACCTGCGGCAGCGGGTGGATAGTTCAAGTTCGACCTACAAGAAAGGTTGGGATTGGTCCTTTGAATCCCCTCAGCGGCAGCTGAGGGATGTTTCAAATGCAGCCTCGCTCGCAAGTTTTCAACGAAATAGGCAGGACTTGAACCATCCACCTGCTCCCGCAGGTGGGATTCAGTAACAACGACATCAAAATGGGTAGGCTGGACCTGAAGTAACCACCAGCTGCCGCAGGTGGGATCTAGGACTTTTCGTGCAAAGCTACTCAAACATTCAAGCACAAAGAACAAGCACCAAGAACCAAGAACAAAGACCAAAGAACAGAATCAAAGAACTAAGAACAAAGATCCAAGAACAGCCTAACAAGGGGGTGACGAATGATTTTTCCTCTTTACGACGACAATTCAGATCGCACGACAACTCCGATCGTTAATTACATTCTGATCGCGATCAATATTCTTGTCTTTGTCTTCTTCCAGGGGTTCGGCTCCAACGATCGGTTTACCTACGCATACTCAACCGTGCCCGAAGAGATCGTCACGGGTCAGGATGTACGCACACCTGATCGAGTGGTTGAACATCCAGTGACTGGGCAACGCATTCAGATACCCGGCCTGCAACCGACGCCAATCTCAGTCTACATAACGCTGCTGACCTCGTTGTTTATGCACGGCGGGTTTGCGCACCTGTTTGGCAACATGTTGTTCCTTTGGATATTTGGCGACAACATCGAGCACCGCGTCGGGCATGTGAGGTACCTGGTTTTCTACCTGGTTTGCGGAGTGCTGGCTTCACTGGCACATGTGATAACCACCGTCATGTTCGCCAGCAATCCAGCCAGCTTGTTGATTCCAAGTTTGGGCGCCTCGGGCGCGATCTCGGGAGTCTTGGGTGGATACATTCTTCTTTATCCGACGCGACGAGTCACCGTTATCCTTTTTCGATTCCTTACGGACGTGCCAGCCTACGTCGCCATCGGAATTTGGTTCGCGTTCCAATTAATCAGCGGGCTGGGTCTTCTGGGCGGAGGCTCCGAACTTGGCGGCGTTGCCTATGCAGCGCACATCGGAGGATTCGTGGCCGGTCTGGTGTTGATCAAGCTCTTCACCCTCGGTCGTCAGCCGAGTTGAAGGGCTTTGGAGTGCGGCGCCCTGTCACCGCTTTGGCCCGGCTCCCAACAAGATTGAGTAATTCGCGCTGACAACCGTTGCTCCAAATCACAGCTATCAAAGCGACGACAGGTCGTCGCACTCCAAAAAAGTAATCTCCTCTTACTTAACCGCTGCGACGCTGTGCGAGGCAATTAGTAACTTCCAATTCTCTATCGGAGTCCCACTCGTCTTTAGATTGGACGTCAGATAATAGAGTCTCCTGGTCGCTGGATAATCGGGCGCCTGGTCGAATCGCATCTTGAGGTAATAGGGAGGAATTGTCTGGTGATAGAGAGTCGCTTTGACCATCATGAAACTGGGATCGATGCCTTGCAAAGGCACTTCGTAAGTTACGACACTCGTGCCGCTCCCGTCCTTGAAATGAGTATCGTCGCCGGTGGCATGCGGATACGTGGCTTCGAGGAATTCTCCCGCGAGCGAAGGATCCGGCCCTTTCAGTGTCCATCCCAAAGGCAATAAACGATTGTCCTTGATGGGCGTGTCGCGACGTATGAAGCTGGTGGTGAAATTCCCATCCGCGTCTTTGATCAATTCTTCGAATATCTGAACTTGATCCTGTCGCGTTATTACATGCCCCGGCTTGTCGTAGTAATGAGGCTGATACGCTTGCTGCCATTGGTTCTTTCCGTCGCGATATTTGCTGAAGAACTCTGAAGGCAAAGGCTTGCCGTTTTCGTCCACGATAATCCCCAATTCGTTCGTGCGCCCCGAAGCCCAAATCGTTTTGCCGCTGCGGTTGTCTATCACTTCAAGCTCGATGAAGGCGCGACGAAAACCGACGCCGCTCGGGAAACGATGTCCAGTCTTGTTAGTCACCGTCACGTTCGCTACCAACTTGTCCTGCCGCACCGCAGTTGACGTCACTGCTATTGATGCGGTCGAGTTACGAGCTTGCTGCACAAAGGCATCGATGGCATTTGGCAGGTCCGTATTGACAGTAAGCATGTAGTCGTTCTGTCTCACGCCAAGCACTTCGTTATACGGAAAGTTCTTTTCAGGAGAAGGCTTGTAGTCCTGCATAAACTGCGCAAACATTTCGAGCAAGGGAATGTTCAACCCCTGAAGCTGGTGGCGCACAAAGCCTTTGTCACGAAAGCGCACTCGAACTTTATCTGCATCGGCGCGATGCTCAGCCGCGGGATATTGATCGTCCTGGACGGTGGCGATGGGCTGCTGGATCAAAGGCACCTGCAGAGTTCCAGCTGCATTGCTATAGCTGTTGGCCATGTGGCAATCCTGGCACGTCTGTGCTTTAGGATTGTTGCCGAACTCATTCTGATAACTGCTGTTGAGCCACTCCAGATAGGTCAACTGCTCGAGATTGTGGCCCATTGGTTCCTTGTCAACGACCGGCAAATTAATCGTGTGGCAGCTGCCACACATGCGCGAGGTCTTCATGTAAGGATCGTACTTCGGCTTAATCCCCAAAGTATTATTCATCGGGTCGGTAACGATCGTGTTGTCTTCGAAGGGTCCCGCGAGCTCTTCGGCGGGCCCGGTTTGAAAATTACCAGTGATTGAGTTCTCGAGAAAGTACTTCAATGGAGCTACACCGGGCGGTGTTTTGTCCGCTGCTGTGTGATGGCAAGCTGCACAACTAACGCCGTCACGCGCCAGGGCGCCGTATTTGAAATTTGGATTGTTCCTGTCGGTCAGATAAACAATCTCTCGATCAAAATCAGCGCTGCCGCCGTGGTCGAGATCGTACTGCCGCTTTCCCATGACACCGTGACAACGAAAGCAGGTATTGACGACCTGGCGCTTCAACTCTTCACGCTTGGCGCGGTCTTTTATCGTCTCAATGTAGGCCAGCTCACTGTCCAGTTGTGCGTAGAAAATCGGATCGCGTCCAGCTAAACCCATTGGCGACCAGCGCCACTCTCCGAAGGGCGATACATTCATCAATGGTGTCTCGCCGTTCTTTTGCGGCTTACCCGTATAGACCATAGCGTTGCCGTAATAGATAGCGCTGTGACAGCCAAAGCAGGCGTCGGAAGTCAGGAACTGTTGCGGGCTTTTGTAATCGGCGACTACGTGGTCAAACGTTTCGGGCGGTAACTTCTTTACGTTGGACAAGGAGACCGGAGCGATGGAGTCGTAGAATTTTACAAAAGCAGGATTAAGGGTCGAGTCCTCAAGCGTATCCGCGGGTTCTTTGGCCGGGCTCAACAGCGCCATCTCATCGTGATGGCTGCGAGTAAGCTTGGTTAATGGTTTCGATGATGGCGTCGGAGCTGGCTGCGGCGCCCAGGAAAGGTCTACGAAATAACTTAGCGGCTGACCGGGGAATCCCTGAATATTATCCAGAGAAGCGAACGTAAGCTCCTTCTCGGCTGACGCGTGACAGCGAGCGCAGTAGAGACCAAAGCCGGCGTTGGGCACGGAAAAAGGTGGATTGTCGTTATCGATTGTTTGATCGTCCCAAATCTCTGCCCAGTACCATCCATCCTTCGATCCTTTGGCATCCTTGATCATCACCGTCCAGTCGGTCACAGCCGGGATGGGCTTTATCTGGTACTGAGCCGCAGGCGCGGCATACTGCTCCTTGATCATCATCGCTCCGTCCGGGACGGTTCCCTGGCGACCATCGATCAGCCACTTCATCATTTCAGGCGAGTAATAGATCTTCACGGTCGGATGAACGCCGTAGGAAACCTTGTTTAGAAACGGACCGGTGTCACGCAGCCATTTGTCCGCGCACCAACTCAACTTCGCGTATTCGCCGCGCCGCAAAAACTCAGTCAGCCTTTTCTGAAACTCCGGTAGTTTTGCCGGCAGAAAGGTACTGGGCAAAGGCATCTCGTCCTTTTGCCTTTCCGTACAATCAGGTATCGGTGTTTGAGCTTTAAGACTCGGTGTATGAAAGCAGAAAGTCCCGCAGGCAACCATCATCAGGAACCAGAACGCAGTCCTTGCGAACATCGTATCGCTCCTTTCGGTAAACCGATCTGAAATTTAATCCTGGCGTTAGGTATCAGGAGTCTGCGACTCGCTGAGCGTTCGTGGGCGTCTTCTTTTTAAGTCAGCAAACCGGATTAGTCAATGTTTGAGGTTCTATCCACAGATTACACCGATTCCACAGAAAAGAAGTCTTAGGACTTTGGGCTTTGATTTGTGCTTAGTTCCTGGTGCTTTGTTCTTTGTCGTTTGTGGCAGTGAGAGGCAGTTCTCGCATTTCGCGGCCTCGCCAAGTGCAGCGTCAAGGCCGAGTGGCTGCAAGCACCAAGAACTAAGCACAAAAATCAAAGACCAAAATCCTAGGACCCAAGACCTTCTTTTCTGTGGAATCTGCGTAATCTGCGGATAGAGTTTGTTCTGATCTTTGCCGACGACTGGGCTGTCGAGTAACATCGAACGCACCAAAATGGAAGGTTACTGAAATGTCATCGGCAGAGAAAGCATTACCTGACGTCAACCAGCAAGGCTTGGATATTCGCTCGACACCTCGCGCGGAAATGAAGCTCTATCCGCTCGACACTTTTGCCTACGAGTTCCTGGGACGCGAGATTGAGATCGACTTTGAGATGCCCGAATTCACGGCGATCTGTCCCTTTTCAGATTTTCCGGACTTTGCGACTCTCAAGCTAATCTATGTGCCCAACGAGCGCTGCGTGGAACTGAAAAGCTTGAAGATGTACATCAATTCCTTTCGCGAAGTGAAGATCTTCCACGAGCATGTGATCAATGTGATTCTCGAAGATTTCGTGCAGGCATGCGATCCGCTGCGAGTAAGTATTGAAGGCAACTTCAACGTGCGCGGAAATATCAAGACTATCGTGCGAGCAAATTACAAGAAGGCTTAAAGTCCGACAAACTTAGGCGTATTGTCGTTGACCTGAAACTAAAAAAAGTGGTGTTTCTTTCTTTGCGAGCTTTGCGGCTCTGCGGGAAACGGCTGGAAAAGCCTCGGCACGAGTTCCGCAAAGCTCGCAAAGAAGAGCATCGACACTTAGATGGAAACCAGCATTATCTACATTGTCGGCGGGCTCGTCGCTCTTTTCCTTTTCATCTTCATCGCTAAGCGGGTTCTACGTTTGGCGATCAAACTCGTACTGGTTGGTGTTGTGCTCGTGGCTTTGCTTGCCGGCGCCGGATACGGTTGGTGGAATGGGTGGTTTGACTCGCAAACAAAATCGCCGCGTAAGCCTGGCCCAACCCGAACCGCATCGCCTCGTTAAGTTTAATTCCCGCCACAATGGAGGAACTCCAGAATCAAAATCCTGAGCCAGCACCTCCCGGTAGCCTGTTGGGGCGATACCGCAAGCTTCCTCGCAACGTTGTCGCCATCGGTTTTGTCAGCCTTTTAAACGATGCTTCCAGCGAGATTATTTATCCGCTGCTCCCCATCTTTCTGTCTTCGGTCCTGGGAGCTTCAGCTTCAGCGATTGGCGTAATCGAAGGCGCTGCTGAATCAATCTCGAGCTTACTCAAGCTATTCGCCGGTTACTTCAGTGATAGAGTCGGGAAGCGCAAGCCGCTTGTCGTGGCCGGATACGCGCTCGCCAATCTTGTGCGTCCATTCCTGGCGGTTGCCGGCAACTGGTATCAGGTGTTGGCGATTCGCTTGACCGATCGCGTGGGCAAAGGCATTCGCACGGCGCCGCGGGACGCATTGATTGCTGACACTGTCGCAATCGAGCAGCGTGGTTTGGCGTTTGGATTTCATCGAGCGATGGACCACACGGGCGCGGTCATCGGCCCGCTGCTCGGCTATTTCCTGGTGTTCTGGTTCGCAGCAGACAGGTCTGCTCCATCGGCTCATGACTTCACCCGGATTTTTTTGTGGGCGTCGGTGCCGGGCGTGTTGGCTGTAATTGTTGGAGTTCTATTCCTGAAGGAGTACCAACTCAAACTCTCATCAGCAGATAAGACTCGGGCCGGCCTTTCCTGGCGAGGCTTTGATGGAAACTTCAAACGCTTTCTGGTCGTGATTGCTTTATTCACGCTTTCGAATTCTTCTGACGCATTTCTGCTTTTGCGGGCGCAGGATGCGGGCGTTTCAGTGGTGATGATTCCGCTGTTATGGGCCGCGCTACATGCCAGCAAAGTGCTGAGTTCGCTCCTCGGCGGAGACCTTTCCGATCGCCTCGGGCGTAAGCGCGTAATTATCGCCGGATGGTTGTTGTATGCGGGTGTTTATGCCGGCTTTGCCTTTGTTGGCAACGCCCTGGCCGTATGGATTCTATTTTTGATTTATGGGCTGTACTTTGGTTTGACAGAAGGAGTGGAGAAGGCTCTGGTTGCTGATCTGGTCCGGCCTGAGCAACGAGGTACAGCATTTGGATTGTATAATCTCGCGTTCAGCATAACAGTCCTTCCGGCCTCGATCTTGATGGGGCAAATTTGGGATTGGAAAGGACCAGCGGCCGCGTTTCTGGTTAGTGCTGCGCTGGGTACGACGGCGGCTTTAATGATGATGTTGATGGTGCGAGCAAAACCAGACAACACGTAACTATTGTAGGGGCGGACCTGTGTGTCCGCCCAATTTGCTGGATGACGACAACGAGGGCGGACACGCAGGTCCGCCCCTACCAATACAAATGCCGGAAAGAATCATCCGTCCTATTAATGGCTTCTCGCGAGACATCGGTTACTACCTCGCCGGAATGGAAGAAGTGCGCGCGCAACTTCGCGAGGCCGTCTTAGAAATCTCGAGCGAGGATATTGGTCGCCTCGCGATCCCTGATGCTCATTCGATTGGCGGCCTCGTGCTTCACATCGGCGAAGCGGAATGGTGGTGGATGAACTGCGTAATCTCAGGACGGGAGGTGACGCAGGAAATCGCTACCGCGAGTTTTTGGGATGTCTTAGAGGAACCCGAGCGTGTTTCTCAGCGAGGTTACTCGGCTCAATTCTGTCTCGATGAAATCGAGAAGATTCGTGACCAGACGCGGGCACTCCTCGCCACCTTTGACGATAACCGGATGGATGAAGTCTTCGCCTTTGAACGAAAGGGCAAAACTAACGAACTCAGTCTGCGCTGGATTCTTCATCATCTGATCGATCACGAAGCTCAGCACAAAGGACAGATATTGATGCTGAAGCGCCTTCTCGGTTTGCAGAACGAGTCTTTGATTGGTTAGTTGCCTTTCCTTCTTTGCGTTCTTGGCGCCTTGGCGGGAAATAATGGCTTCGGTATTTCGCGACAAAAGTTTTCCCCGCAAAGGCGCAAAGAACGCAAAGGAAGATTTAAGGACAGATATTGATGCTGAAGCGCCTTCTCGGTTTGCAGAACGAGCAATTGCTTGGTTAGTTGCCTTTCCTTCTTTGCGTTCTTGGCGCCTTGGCGGGAAATAATGGCTTCGGTATTTCGCGACAAAAGTTTTCCCCGCCAAGGCGCAAAGAACGCAAAGGAAGATTTAAGGACAGATATTGATGCTGAAGCGCCTCCTCGGTTTGCAGAACGAGTCTTTGATTGGTTAGTTGCCTTTCCTTCTTTGCGTTCTTGGCGCCTTGGCGGGAAATAATGGCTTCGGTATTTCGCAACAAAAAGTTTTCCCCGCCAAGGCGCAAAGAACGCAAAGGAAGATTTAAGGACAGATATTGATGCTGAAGCGCCTTCTCGGTTTGCAGAACGAGTCTTTGATTGGTTAGTTGCCTTTCCTTCTTTGCGTTCTTTGCGCCTTGGCGGGAAATAATGGCTTTGGTATTTCGCAACAAAAAGTTTTCCCCGCAAAGGCGCAAAGAACGCAAAGGAAGATTTATAGTAAGAGCTTCATGCCAATCAGTTATCAGATAATCAAAGACAGCGAAGCGCTGCGCCTCGCGCTGGAACATCTCGAAAAACATTCCGTTATCGGTCTCGACACCGAAACTACCGATCTCGATCCCTTTAGCGCCCGGCTCCGCTTGATCCAACTAGCCACGCCTGACGGCGTGCGCATTATCGATCTCGATGCCTTTGGTTACGGCGACCTCACTCAAAATGAAGGCCTCGCTCCGTTGCGCCGCCTGTTAGCCGCACCGCGACCAATCAAAATTCTCCACAACGCAAAGTTCGACGCGAAATTTCTCAAGCACAAACTCGGCGTTGATCTCGGGGGAATCTTCGACACTCTGCTCGCGAGCCAGCTTGTCAGTGCCGGAGATATTGAAGAACGGCACGGCCTCGACGCTGTAGCTTCTCGTTATCTCAACGAGTCTGTCGACAAGAGCGAGCGCCTCAGCAACTGGGAGTTCGAACTTTCTGAAGCACAGCTCGAGTATGCAGCCCGTGACGCAGCGATTCTGTTACCGCTGCGCGAGAAACTCATTGAACGGATCAAGTCCGAAGGGTTGATACAAGTCGCTCAGCTCGAATTCGAGTGCGTTATTCCCGTCGTCAACCTCGAGCTGGCAGGCTTCTTCATGCACAAAGATCGTTGGTTGGAACAGCTGGCGATAGTTGAAAAAAAGCGGGGCGAACTTGCGAATGATTTGCAGGAGATTCTCGGCGCGAATTCGGCCCAGGGATCTTTGTTCGGACCTGCTCGAGCAAACATCAACCTCGATTCGCATCAGCAGTTGACCGAAAGCCTGAATCGCATGGGCATTCCTGTTCCCGATTCGACGCGGAACTGGAAGCTGCAACCGCTGGCAGCGCAGTACCCGGTCATTGCCACGCTGCTCGACTACCGCACAGTTCAGAAAGCGCTGACTAGTTACGGGCAAAATATGATCGAACTTATCAATCCCGTGACCGGCCGGCTACACGCGGACTTTCGCCAGATAGGCGCGCCAACGGGCCGCTTCTCGTGTACGAATCCAAATATCCAGCAAGTGCCGCACGCCGTCGAATATCGTCGCTGCTTCAGCGGGCATCCCGAGGGGCGCAAGTTGGTCATCGCCGACTACTCGCAGATTGAGCTGCGCATCCTCGCGGAGTTTTCCGGCGACCCGGAATTCATCGGAGCATTCAACTCGGGAGCTGACTTGCATCGCGTAACTGCGGCGCAAGTTTTCAATGTCGATTCGGATCAGGTTACTAAGGAGCAACGTGACTTTGCCAAGCGCCTGAATTTCGGCGTGGTCTACGGAATTGGCGCGCAGCGGTTTTCTATCATGACCGGCCTGGGTCAGTCTGAAGCTGAAAACGTTTTGAGGAAATATTTTGCGACTTATCGAGGTCTCGACACCTATTTGCGCGAAGCTGCTAATCGGGCGGTGCGAGATCGCCAGGCACGTACGGCCTCGGGACGGCTGGTTCGATTCCGCTATGACGACCAGGATCGCCAGCAGATCTCCATGACTCAACGCAACGGCAAGAACACACCGATTCAGGGAACCAGCGCCGACATCCTGAAGCGAGCGCTACGATTGCTGGAAGATGATCTGCGAGGGACCACGGCAAAGATTGTGAACATCATTCACGACGAGATTGTGGTTGAAGTTGATGCTGACGAAGCGAGCGATATCGCCGTCAGAGTTGAGCGTGCAATGTGCGCCGCCGGTGAGGAATACCTGCACACCGTTCCCGTGAAAGTCGAAACCGAAATCGCCGACGAATGGGTTAAATAACTCCACCTGCCGTACAGGCGTTTAGAGTTCAATCTTTAGATTGTGTCGTTTCGAAAGCACAAACTGAAGTTTGAACTCTAAACGCCTGAGTCCGGCGTTGACTTCTTATCCTGGCGCTCAAGCGCTTCAAGCTGTTCGATGATCTCGTAATCCCTGGGCTGGGGATTCTTGCTGGATGCAATGACCATCCCGGCGAAAGCTCTTATGAACCGCCATTGCTTTTCTTCTGGAAGCAGGAAAAGAATCATCACGCCAACAAAACCCACCAAATGTATGACCAGCATCAGAAACCAGGATGTCATTTCATACCAGGCAAGCAGTCCAAAAATCACTCCCGTAGGCGCAACACACAGGCAACTGTAACCGACCGCTCTAATGAGAGTCTTAAGATTCACCTGGTTAATGCGTCAACGCTTCTTTGAAGCCGTTTTTGTTTTGGCTGGTGTGGTCTTGCTGGTTGGCTTTTCAGAGCCAGCACCAAGGCTCTCCGCAACTTTCTTCGGTAGCTTCTCCCGAATCAACTCGTAAGCTTTCTTCAACAGCGGCTTTAACTCAGAATCTCTCAGCGCGCCAAAATTCTCGAGCGCCACCCAGTGATAACGAGCCACATAAGGCGCGGGGACGATGCCGCTTCGCTCCGTCAACTCAGCAAATGTTTCCGGCGTGCACTTGAAAGACATGCAGTGCCCGTGTCCCTGTTCGAGAGTGAGAACAGCAAACATCTTGTTGCCGATACGAAATAGCAAGTCAGCTCCCCATTGCACATCTTCAGTGACGTGCGGCAATGACAAGCAGTAAGCGCGAACTGATTCATGGTCCATAATTTTTAGGAAGGTCTTTGGTCTTTGATCTTTGGTCTTTGTTGTTGATTCTTTTGGAAGTTGCGCGGTGTATCGTTTCGCAATCTCAGGTAAGAACGTCAAAGACCAAAGATCCAAGACCAAAATCGAAAAAGTAAGATTTAAGTCAAGCTTCCGTTGCGGACAAGCTTATTAGCATCATCATCCCAACGCCAGAGATGATCGTTCGTCAGGTGGACGCCGCCAAGCCAAATATCAATGCCATTCAACTTCACAAAATCTGCGTCACCCTTCAAGACCGCTCTGCCACGGTCAGTAATCTCATACGCAGCGCCCTTAACTCTTTCATGATCGAGCGCGCCCTTACCGAGACTACTGCCGCCATTCCTTAACAGCGGCGCGCGAACGTTACTCAGCTGCTGCAACGAGAGATAAACCTGTGAATCTCCGAATCCGTACACTCCGGCTTTGTCGATAAAGCAACGAAACAAATCACCAAACCTCTTATGCCCTTCGTTGACGATGGTAAGACTACATTCCTCAACGCGACCAAGTCCGTTTCGCACCGACGGAAACCTCGCGAGATGTGAAAGCAATGCGGGCTTCAGGAAAGGCATCGCTGCAGTATCTCGCTTTAAGAATTCTTCCAAAGCAGTAGGGTCGGGCGAGCAGTATGCCTTCCAGGCCGCGGTCGCAAGCTGCATTTCAGCTTCCGTGATTTCATGACGCGAGTCGAAAAGCGAAGCCAACTCCATCGGCTCCAACTCGCCCAAACCTCGAAAGTCTGGCCTACCAGGAAATTCCCCGATGAAGATTAGGCTAAGTTTTGTCTTCCCAACATCGCGAGCCGCAAACCAGTCGAGCAGGTAAAGCAGATTGATCTGGCAAAAGAGATCGTGTTCAAACCAAAGCACGACTTCATCGTGAAGATGAGAACTAGCCAGCGCCGCTTCCAGCCTTTCGAGATCGCGTTGCGCTTCTTCCCACGAACCTCCGTAAGCAGACGAAAGGTGCGCCGCTCGTAACTTTCGCCACTCGCCCTTTTCCAAATTGGCTGGTGTTGGTCCGGCAACAAGGGCTTCGCGAAAAGCAAGATGAGCCCCCGGAATCGGCGCGTTCCGAGCAGTTCCCGCAGTCGAATCACCATTGTGAATATTCAGCATCGAGCTTGTTTACCCTTGCTCCAAACTTGCGCCAACCATTCTACCACTCGATACGAGCCGGATCATTTCGTTGAAATTTCTATATTGATGCAATTTGAGTTGATGCCACGGGCTGGTCCCGTGGTTGCGGTCACGTTGGCTGCTACACGAATGACCACAAATAACTTCGCGGATGTCACCGGCTGGTCCCGTGGTTGCGGTCACGTTGGTTGCTACACGAATGACCACAAATAACTTCGCGGATGCCACGGGCTGGTCCCGTGGTTGCGTCACGTTGGCTGCTACACGAATGACCACAATTAACTTCGCGGATGCCACGGGCTTGCCCCGTGGTTGCGGTCACGTTGGCTGCTACACGAATGACCACAAATAACTTCGCGGATGCCACCGGCTCGCACGGTGGAGGTTCACGATAGTGGCTAAACTTTGGAGAACTCTAAGTGAAAGCGTCCGCCTCCTCGGGACAAGTCCGTGGCACTCTTTCTTTTTTGATGTTGGTTTGTAGCAGCGAACGTAAAGCACCACGGGGCAAGCCCGTGGCATTCTATTTCCTTTTTTGATGCTCTTTGTAGCAGCGAACGTAAAGCACCACGGGGCAAGCCCGTGGCATTCGATTTCCTTTTTTTGATGCTTGTTTGTAGCAGCGAACGTAATGCACCACGGGGGCAAGCCCGTGGCATCAGTTTTCCCAGCCGGGGGCGAGCATGTGAGTCATCTTAGCGGGGTTCTTTATCTCCTGACTTTTCATCCACTCATCAGCCTCTGCTAATAGTTCAGCGCCGCGCTCTCCGCCCATCACTTGACCCAAACGACGTCGACTAGCCACTGCGTACAAAGTCATGTCGGCGAGGTCAAACCCGTCCATCGCTTCGGTCAACAGCGCCACGGCGCCTTGCTGATCTCCACGAGCGCTGGAGACGGCAGCTAGAATCAATGCTGCGAACGGATCCGACCACGGCATCTTCTCACGAGCAATCTTGCGCGCAATCTTTTCCGCGATTCGATAGAACGACGCTCGTCTAGAAACATCGCCTGTTTCCGCAGCCGCCAGCGCGGTACGCGCCCGCAGATGCAGAGCCTCGACTCGCAGGATTTGCAGTCGCAACAGCATCGACCGTCGTAGTTCCTGCCACTGCACCTCCACATGCTTCCAGGCAACCTCAGCATCGCCCGTGTATAACTCGATCTGAGTCAAGGCCAGCATCGAACTGTAGTGCTGGAGATGAAAGCCTGATTGCGGCCACACTTTCAAAGCCTCGATGACCTCGGCTCGAGCTCGATCGGGATCGTCCCCCGCCAGCCAGATCATGTTCATGCGCGTGCGCAGGTCAGTGGCGACATAAATGTTTCCCTGGTCCAACGCGGTTTCAATCAACCGGGGCACGCGGCGCGACAATTCCCCAAGCTTCCCTTGCAGCAGCAGCGAGCCGAGCAGGAATCGATGCGCGATATTTAACTCCCAGGTTACTCCGGTACAGCGGTCGCGCAGGATCTCAGCAGACCGTTCGCAAAGCTCACCCGCAGTTTTCCAATGACCCACGCAATAAGAGACGACGCCGGTTGCCCAAAGCGAAAGGCCAATCGCGTGCGGATTACCAACCTTATTAGCGACCGCCTCCGCACTCTGCGCGATCCGCGAAGCGCGCAGCCGCCCTCGCCGTCCCGGCGAAGCAGCTCGAGCAGCTTCGAAAGCGAGCGCGCGGGCCACGCGATATGGTTCGCCTGCGCGCAAGGCGAGCAACAAATGCCGGCCCTGGAAATCAGCCGCGCGAATCAAATCGACTGTGCCCAACCCCGCCGCTACGGCTCCACACAGATCGATATGAAACAGGGTGGCCTCGGGGATCTGACTGGCGTCGCGTTCGACAAAGCTCAGCCCTCGCAGCCGAATAAAGAGGCGGCGCCAGAGGTAAGAAATCAAAGCCTGCTTGGGACCGGCTGCCAATTTGAATCCAGCCGCGGACAAAACTGATTCAAGTACTTCTAATCCTTCCTTGATGTGACCACCCATCAAAAGCTGCTCCGCCGCTCGCCGCCGGAACTCCAATCGCTTCGAGGCAGATACGTCATCAGCAATCTCGAGAAATGCTTCGGCTGCTTCGGCTGGACGGCCGGCATTCATCAACGCCTCAGCCATGTTGATCTTCATTTCAAGGACGGAGGCGCCGCGCGAAGGGTTGAGTTCGAGCGCTCGCCGATAAAAAACCGCGGCGCGATCAAAGGCGAGTGCGTCAGCTGCTTTTCGTGCCGCGGCGGCAGCGTGAGAAGCGGCCCGCACGCGTTCGTCGGCGCCGACGTAGTGTTCGAACAGACTTTCAGGATCATCGATGCCGCGAGCTTCAAGCGTCTGCGCCAGGCGCCGGTGAATTTGTTTTACTTTTGCTCGATCGATGCGACTGAGCAGAGTCTCGCGAATGCGATCGTGATAAAGCTCAACGCCGAACTTCGACCCACCGCTGCGAAGAAACTGGGCCGAGCGTAATGAGCTAATCAGCGGAAGCTCATCACCAGTAAGACCTGCCGCCTGGTAGGCAACTTCAGGATTGATTGGCCGGCCCGCAACCGCAAGCGTGGCCATGAAGCGGCGTGCCCCAACGGGCAGGTTACGCATGCGAGCATCAAGCATCACTGCCAAAGTTATCCCGGACGTGGCTTCAGCATCTGTCGTAGACGCATAACGCGCCAGCTGTTCAAGAAGGAAAGGATTACCGCGAGCTTCTTTGATGATGGATTCGACGACCAGCTCATGAGCTCGAACCTCGGGAGTGAGCAGGGCGAGCGCGACTTTGCGCGCTTCTTCAGGCGCAAGCTCGGTAAGGCGCAATTCGCGCTGTGTGCTGCGGTTGGTCTGGCTAAGCAGCGACTGCAGAAATGGTTTGAGTTCAATGTCCTCAGTACGAAAGCTCGCGAGCAACAGCAGGGGAGGCGCGTCGGGTGGCCTCAATAAGTCTTCAATCAGCGCGGTGCTGTCGGCATCAGCCCACTGCAGATCGTCGATCCAGATCGCGAGCGGCTGTCGTGCGCAGATTCGAGCAAGCAATTCGCGCAACGCCGCAAAGGCCCGCAGCCTGAGCAGGAGCGGATCTGGCATCTCTTCCCGTTGCGGTGAGTTGAAGACCGAATCAACCTGCAGCATCACGGGAAAGAGCCGCGCCAGCGCATTCACATCGCGCGGCATCAGCGACGCAGCTTGCTCGTCAGGCAGCGAGCGCAAGTATTGATTCAGGCTATCAACAACTCCATCGAGCGCCTTGTAGGGCACGGTCTCGCGTTCATAGCAGCGGCCCTCGAGGACCACAACGTTCTTATCGCGATCGCGAAGTTGCTCGACGAAATGCCGCGCGAGGGCGGTCTTTCCCATTCCGGAACCGGCGTGCAAGTACACCGAAACGGTTTGCCCATCCTGAGTCGAATTGAAGGCAGCGTTCAAATCATGAAGCTGTTGTTCGCGGCCGATGAACGGAGCTTGAGTTTGCGTGAACGAATCGACCCTGATCGAAAGCGGCGGCGTCAGTGGTCCCGTCTTGCCGCGACCGAGCAGCCGCAAAACGTCTCGCCCGCTGGGACGATTTTCAGGCTTGCGCTGCAGCAATTGAACGCACAACGCGTTGAGATCGGGCGAGGTCTCGGGAACAAGCTCGATCGGCGCCGGCGGATCGAGGCTTTGCTTGTCCATGATTACTTCAAAGTATTTTCCCGTGAACGGCAATCTGCCGGTGAGCGCCTGATACAACATAACGCCCACGCTGTACCAATCGCTTGCTTTGGTCACGAGGCGTTGAGCGCCTTGTTCGGGAGACATGAAATCCGGCGTGCCGGCAAAGCTCAAGCTGTCATGCCCGCCTTTGTCTTCAACTTCAGCAACCAGGCCAAAATCAAGAATCACGACGCGACCTTCACGTGTGATAAGCACGTTTGAAGGCTTGATGTCCCGGTGCAGCTTTCCGGTCTCGTGCAGACCATGCAGACCTTCCGCGAGTTGTCGAAGGGCTGAGCGCAATCTCATCAGGTCCAACCGGGAATGATCTGTGAAATCACGCGACGCAGCCGTATTCGTTGGGTTCGACATGCTGTCGGTGCTTGCAGTTTCAAGTTCCAGCTCCACTGTTTCCGCTTCGTGGTCGGCGCCCACTACGGTGTCTTCGGACGACTTAAGCAGAGTTGCCGTGCCTGTGTTATGGGCGCGACGAATGCGGAAGCCGGGCCGGACATATTCGATGAAGCTGACTCCCCGCACCAGTTCCATCGTGAAGAACCAGAACTGGCCATCGGACATGAATTCGTAAAGCGAAACCAGGTTGGGATGCGAGACGTCGGCGAGCGCGCGGAATTCTCTTTTGAAGCGAAAAATGTCGGCGGCTTCGGTGCGAGTGAGGGCTTTTAAGGCCAGGACTTTGTCGGTTTCGCGATCATGGGCTTCGTAGACGACGCCCATACCGCCGGAACCAAGGCGGCGGCGAATCTTGAAGCGTTCAGTGCCTATGAAATCGCTGGTCGCTCCTATTGTCATCTGGGCTTTTGGTTTTTGGTCTTGGTCTTTGATCTTTGGTCTTTGGTCTTTGGTCTTTGGTTCGACGCGAATCGTGTCGCTTTATCTTAAAGATGTCACTATTCCGAAAGAGACTTCAAAGACCTAAGATCAAAGACCAAAGTCCTCCTCTAATACTTCCCCATCAGGATCAGCACGCCAATAACGATGAACGCGATCGCGGACACGCGTTTGATCCAAATCAAGGGCACGTATTGACTGAGGCCGGCGCCGACGAGCACGCCAATTGCCGAAACACAAATCAGCGCCAAAGCCGCGCCGAGAAAGATGGACATTGGCTTCTTGGTTTGCGCTGACAGAGTCATTGCAGCTAGCTGCGTTTTATCTCCCATCTCTGCGAGAAAGATCACGCCATAGGTTGTCATCAGTACACGCCAGTCCATCGTCTTCTCCTTCACCGAAGGTTGCGTGTGGTTTGTATTACATTCGCGTCCTTTGTACAACAGGCTGGGAGCGCAGGCATCCCTGCCTGCCTTGTTAGCAAAGAGATCCCTTGGCGATCAAGATATGCCTATTCAACGAAGGCAGGCATGGATGCCTGCGCTCCCAGGTAGGGGAGATGGTTTGGGTGAGGTCCAAACCATTCCTTCGTTTCGACTCCAGCTCGACAGTCGTATCAGCACGAACGATCCAGTGGAGTCAAACGCTGAGGCTAAGTCTATGGAAATCGAGCATAGACGGTGACCAGTGGAAAGGTTCCTTTCTTAAGCTCAAGGAAGGTAACCGTGTTTTGATCTCCAGCCACTTTCATTTTGAGTAAGAACGACCCGTCCTGAGCCTGAAACTGCCAGGTCTTGCTCTGGTCCGTCTGATTCGTCTGCGCGTCAAATACCTGGATCGGTTTTCTCGAGATGGAGCCGTAGCTGACTTCTCCAAGATAACCGTCGTGAGGCATTCGTCTGATCCAGTTTAGTGTCATGCGAACGTCATTATCATCGACATACACTCGTTTGGTCGGTTCTGCAACGATGGTCGTTTGTGCGGTTGCCATTTGTGAGTATCTCCTTTTCAAGACCGAGGTTGATTCAAGTTCTTGCTTCGGACGACTGGATGATTGCGAAGGCCATGCCACGACCTGTGGAGCCCGGTCTGGTGTAATTACTCCCGCATTCCGATTCCACGGCAGGCGTGAAATCATAAGCAGGCCTCAATCTTCCTATCCGTTTGTGTAGGTCTTCTATCCAAAAGGATAGCGCCCGGGAGCGCAGGCATCCCTGCCTGCCTTGTTAGCAAAGAGATCCCTTGGTGACCAGGATATGCCTATTCAACGAAAGCAGGCAGGGATGCCTGCGCTCCCGGGCAGGGATGCCTGCGCTCCCAGTACTTTGCCGTTCGGACAGAAACCATTTACATTCTGCCGTGACTGGACTTCAGCAAAGGACCGCGGTAAAGGAACTGAGTGTGTCTAAGGGTAATTGCTACACCCACACCCTGAATCCTTCACCCCAATTACATGCCGCAAACTCCACATACCGAACGTCACTTCACTGCGGGCGAAGTGGTCCGCGACATAGTCATCGGAATGTCCGACGGATTAACGGTCCCGTTCGCGCTGGCGGCTGGATTGACTGGCGGTCTCACCGGCACGGCGAACCCCACCGGAATCATCGTGACCGCCGGCTTAGCCGAAATTGCGGCGGGCTCAATCGCGATGGGATTAGGTGGTTATCTCGCAGCCAAGAGTGACGCCGAGCACTATCAAAGTGAACGCGAGCGTGAGAAACGTGAAGTTGCTGAAATTCCGGAAGAGGAAATGCGCGAAGTCGCCGAAGTTTTCGAGTCTTACGGACTGAGCCGAGAAGAGACCTGGCCCATCGTGCAGGCGTTGCGCGCGCAACCAAAACACTGGATCGATTTCATGATGCGGTTCGAGCTTGGCCTGGAGAAACCGGATCCGAAGCGAGCCTTCGTCAGCGCTGCCACGATCGGCGGCGCTTACATTGCCGGCGGCTTCATTCCACTGGCGCCATACATTCTGCTCAAGAGTGCAAACACCGCTTTGTTCTACTCAATCGTATTAACGTTGCTCGCGCTGTTTATCTTCGGGTTCGTGAAAAGTCGTTTCACCGGAATGAAGCCGATACGTGGAGCCCTGCAAACCGTATTAATCGGCAGCGCCGCCGCCGGCGCCGCCTTCCTCATCGCGCGATTGATCTCGTAGCGCTAACTCGCTGTCGTTTCGGTCTTCGAACGCATCTGCTCGCGCAACAAGCTTGCCTGATAGAGCACAACCTCATCCATCGAGCTGGCGCCAGATAGAGTGATCCACTGCATCATCGAGGAGACGCAAAGCTCTTTGAGATAGGCAAACGAAAAGCCTTCCGTTTGACCAACAAGCGCCGGCCGCACTCGATGCGAAAGGTGCAAGTCGGCTTCGAGGCTTTCGCTCCACAAGTCGATGTACACCTTTCGTTCCGCTTTACCCGGCAACTCAAAGTGGTACTTGCGATCGAATCGGCTCGGCCGATCACGAATCGCTGGGTCGAGCTTGTCGGGGTGATTCGTATTTAGCGAACGCTTTCAGCGTTAAGGGAACTCAATTGCACTCTTTTCCTGGGGTTGCGGCAACCCCAGGCTGGAATTTGTGAACGCCTTCGGCGTAAGCTCAAACTATCCCTGGTAGCGGTTACTGTGTACGGCATCAGCTGTCCTCTCCTTTTCTAAATCCACTGGGGTGATGTAAGTTGTAACCGACACACGCTACGAGAATAGCGCCCGACGGTTTGAAACCTGGCCCTATCAACCAAACAATTGGAATCCTGTTCGGCCTCTGAGGTGAATGACGTGACGAAGAATGCTCATAAATGGGTTTACTTGTTCGAGGAAGGCAATGGCGAAAGCAAAGCCTTGCTTGGCGGCAAAGGCGCTGGCCTTTGCGAAATGACGCGAGCCGGTTTGCCGGTCCCTCCCGGCCTGATCGTAACCACCGAAGCCTGCAACGCCTTTTATGATAACGACAAGAACTTTCCCGAAGGCATGTGGGAGCAAGTCAAAGAAGATTTGAAGGCCATTGAGACGAAGGTGGGCAAGAAATTCGGCGACTCGAAGAATCCGCTGCTGGTTTCGGTGCGCTCGGGCGCTGCCTTCTCGATGCCGGGCATGATGGATACGGTGCTCAACCTCGGACTCAACGAAAAAACAGTTGAAGGTCTCGCCGAGCAAACCGGTGATCTTCGCTTTGCTCTCGATGCGTATCGACGCTTTGCCTCGCTCTTCGGCGAAATTGTTATGGGCGTCGCCAAAGAAAAATTCGAACATGTTTTGGATCGCTTCAAATCGCAAACAAAGGGTGGCAAAGACACTGATCTAAGCTCCGAAGACTTGCGCCGAATCATTACCGCTGAAAAGCAGATCATCGTCGCCGAGCAACACGCTATCCCCGAAGATCCTTACGAGCAACTCCGTGTTGCCATCGCCGCTGTCTTTAATTCCTGGATGGGCCGCCGCGCGATCGACTATCGACGTGTGAATCGTATCCCTGACTCGCTTGGAACCGCCGTCAATGTTCAGGCAATGGTTTTCGGCAACATGGGCGAGAACAGCGGCACTGGTGTCGCCTTCACTCGAAATCCTTCAACCGGTGAAAAGAAGCTTTATGGGGAGTTCCTGCTGAAAGCCCAGGGCGAAGACGTGGTCGCCGGTATTCGCACTCCGTTACCAATCAGCGAACTAAAGAAAGAACTCCCGGCCGTCTACAAAGAATTTGTGTCCATCACCGAGAAGCTCGAGGCGCATTATCGCGACATGCAGGACTGCGAGTTCACGATTGAGCGTGGCAAGCTTTGGATGCTGCAGACTCGCACCGGCAAACGCACCGGCGCCGCCGCGGTAAAAATCGCGACGGACATGGTGTACGAGAAAGTGATCGACAGGGCTACAGCGATTAGGCGAATAACTCCTGAGCAACTCGATCAACTATTACACCCGACTGTCGATCCGAAAGCCGATGCGGTTGTGTTGGCCACAGGCTTACCCGCAAGTCCCGGAGCGGCGCAAGGCCAGGTAATTTTCAGTCCTGACGAAGCCGAGGAGCTCGCGCGTGATGGCGCCAAGGTTGTGCTCGTTCGTCAGGAAACCAGCCCCGATGACTATCACGGAATGGTAGCGGCACAGGCGATTGTTACAGCGCGTGGCGGTATGACCAGCCACGCTGCAGTCGTTGCTCGCGGCATGGGCAAGACCTGTGTGTGCGGCGCCAGCGATCTGAATATCGATTATAGCCAGCAGCAGTTCACTGTTAACGGCACCGTCATAACCAAGGGCGAATGGATCACCGTTGACGGTTCCACCGGCCGAGTCTTCTTCGGCAAAGTTAATACGATTCGACCTAACCTCGGACCCGACTTTCATGAGCTGATGAAGTGGGCCGACAAGTTCCGTCGCATGCGTGTTCGAGCCAATGCTGACACGCCGCTGGACGCGAAGGTCGCTCGGGGCTTTGGCGCGGAAGGCATCGGGCTCTGTCGAACTGAGCACATGTTTTTTGGCGATCAGCGACTGGCGGCCATGCGCGAGATGATTCTCGCGGATGGCGTCGGCGCTCGCGAGAAATCGCTCGAGAAGCTGCTGCCGTTACAACGCGGCGACTTTCTCGGCATCTTCCGTGAGATGGCCGGCCTTCCGGTAACGATTCGTCTGCTCGATCCGCCGCTGCACGAATTCCTGCCCAGCGTCGATGAATTGCTTAGCGAGCTGTCCGAGTTAAAGATGGAGGTGCGAGCTGCGAAAACTTTGGCTGACATGGATCGTGTCCTGGATGAGATCGACGAGAAGCGCACGCTCCTGAAGCAGGTTATTCGCATGCGCGAGGCCAACCCGATGCTCGGCTTTCGTGGCTGTCGATTGGGGCTTCTGTTTCCCGAAGTCACCCGCATGCAGTGTCGCGCCATCTTCGAAGCCGCGTGCCTGGCACAGGACGAAAAGAAGAAAGTTGAGTTGGAGATCATGGTTCCGCTCGTCTCGTTAGCCGAGGAGCTGCGCCTGCAGGGTGAGCTGATTCATGAAGTCGCTCGCAAGGTCATGGGTGAAAAGGGAACTACTATCGAGTACAAAGTCGGAACCATGATCGAGTTGCCGCGAGCCGCGCTGATGGCGGACCAAATCGCGAAGCACGCAGATTTCTTCTCGTTCGGTACCAACGACCTGACGCAGACGACTTTCGGCTTGAGCCGCGATGACTCAGCCCGCTTCCTGTCAAATTACATCGAACACAAGATTGTTCCTGAGGATCCGTTCCAGGTGCTTGATCGCGAAGGCGTGGGCCAACTGGTTCGACTTGGCACCGAACGCGGAAGAAGTACTAAACCTGGCTTGAAAGTTGGTATCTGTGGCGAGCACGGCGGCGATCCTTCTTCGATCTCCTTCTGCAGCGAGATTGGGCTCGACTACGTGAGCTGTTCGCCGTACCGCGTTCCCGTCGCCAGACTCGCCGCTGCCCATGCCGCGCTCGAGGCCGAGGCTGCTGAAGCTGCAGTCGCCGAGCTCGAGAAAGCTGAGCAAGCAAAGACGAGAGACAAACAAACAACAACAGCAGGCGGTGATTAGGAACGCTATTGAGTAGAGAATAGTCACGAACTCTCAGCACCTCCCCTCTCATTCACACCCGGTTTCAACCGGGTGACCACGGCGGGCTTCATATTTATTTAACCGTTTCAACGGTTTCCCAGTCCATTGAGCGTCGTAAGCGTACTTTCGCTCAGGAGTACGCGTTGTTCGTGAAACCGTATGGGTTGGAGTGGCGAGACGAGGAAACCGTTAAAACGGCATTAACATACTTGACTAATCAACGTCAGTAGTCGAACGCCGAAGGCGTTGGCAAATTCCAGCCCGGGGCAGCGCCCCAGGAAAAGGAACCAAGCTAATAGGGGAACGCTGTAAGCGTTCGCGAGTTGAGCTTTGGGAAGATTCGTGACGCCGCGCCGGACTACTCGCCAACGCTTTCAGCGTTAGCG
>Ga0134125_10000555_pt1 | contig 49501 bp, 40 predicted proteins | sample KB31751_FD_96464 | JGI IMG/M metagenome (GOLD analysis project Ga0134125, IMG submission 96464) | Terrestrial soil microbial communities with excess Nitrogen fertilizer from Kellogg Biological Station, Michigan, USA - KB3-175-1 | ecosystem: Environmental > Terrestrial > Soil > Unclassified ... | reverse complement strand
CGCGGCGAGCGCCACGCAGGCGAGGACCGCGGCGAGGAGCGGCTTCTTTTTGATCTTGGCGGGCAAGGTCGCTGCGAAGCCGGTCACGAGCAGGGACCTTCCCGGGCGCGTCCGCTTCTCCTTCCCAAACAGCTCGGACCGCCGATCAGAGCGCAGGAGCGGTCTCGGGTCGGGGGGAGGACGCCAGCAGGGCGTCGAGCACGAGCAGGGCGCCGGCCTTCGAGAGCGGCTCGTTGAGGTTGCCGCACTTCGGCGACTGCACGCACGAAGGGCAGCCCGACCGGCACGAGCAGCCGGCGATCAGCCGCTGCGCGTCGGAGCACAGCTCCTCGAAGCGCTGGAAGGCGATCCGGGTGATGCCGACGCCGCCCGGGTGGCCGTCGTAGATGAAGATCGTCGGCACGCCCGTCTGGGGGTGGAAGTTCGTCGAGAGGCCCCCGATGTCCCAACGGTCGCACATCGCGATCAGCGGCAGCACCGCGATCTGGGCGTGCTCGGTCGCGTGGAGCGAGCCGAGCAGCTGCTCCATCGAGACCCGCTCGGCGAGCTCCTCGGCGTCGAGCTCGAACCACAGCGCCTGCGTCTGGAAGCTCGTCGGGGGCAGGTCGAGCGCGAACAGGTCCAGCTGGGAGTGGTCTGCGAGCTTGCGCCGCTGGTAGGCGAGGACGGTCTCGGTCACCGATACCTCGCCGAAGGACAGCGTCACGCCGAGCGCCTCGCGGCGGTCGAGCAGCCGCACGATCTCCGTGTCGGTGCTGCGCTTGGGCTGCGTGTACCACTCGCCCGAGAAGGGGCTGACCATCGCCCGCCGCCGGTCGAGGTCGAGCTCCCGGACCTCATACGAGCGTCCGAGGTGCATGTAGACGGCGCCCTCGTGGACGGTCGAGTGGGCGCGCGCGGCCTCGGTCGTGCCGAGCAGCTCGCCCGAGGAGACATCGACGATCGCGAAGCTCTCCGCCGAGGCCGAGCGCAGCGAGACGTCCCCGGCCGGGTAGCGGTCGGGATGACGGGGCACGAACGTCTCGCCCGTGACCTTGCCGGCGCGGCGGCGCAGCTCGCCGGCGCTCTCCAGCTGCTCGGCGGCCGCCTCCCAGCGGGGGCCCAGGAAATCCGCGTCCGAGCGCGAGAGCGGGCCCTCGTGTGCAGCGCAGAGCAGGTGCTGGCGGTAGATCAGGGGGCTCTCGTGGTCGAGGATCGCCGCCTCGACGGGCCGGTCGAGGAACTCGTCGGGGTGACGGCAGAAGAACTGGTCGAGCGCGTCCTCGCCCGCCACGTACACCGCCAGGCCGCGCCCCCGCCGTCCCGCGCGGCCCCACATCTGGCGCAGCGACGCGACCGTCCCGGGGAACGTCACGACGATCGCCGCGTCGAGCTCGCCGACGTCGATGCCGAGCTCCAGGGCGTCGGTCGTGACGATCGCCCGCAGCTCGCCACCCATCAGGCGCTGCTCGAGCTCGCGGCGCTGCTGGGCGGTGTAGCCCGCGCGGTAGGGCGCGACGCGCTCTGCCAGCTCGGGGTCGCTCGTGGCGAGGTCGTCGTGGACGAGGCGGCTCAGCACCTCGACGCCCTTGCGCGACTTCATGAAGCAGATCGCGCGGGCCCCCTCGCGGACCAGCCCCGCGAGCATCTCCGCCGCCTCGCCGAGCGCCGAGCGGCGGGCGCCGCTCGCCTCGTCGGTCAGCGGCGGGTTCCAGATCGCGATCCGCCGCTCGGGTTTCGGCGAGCCGTCGCGGTCGATCAGCGTGAAGTCCTCGAGGCCCGTCAGGCGCTCCGCCAGCTCGACGGGGTTGGCGATCGTCGCCGAGGCGAGCATCACGCGGGGCTCGGTCCCGTAGGCGGCGGCGATCCGCCGCAGCCGCCGGATCACGTTCGCGACGTGCGAGCCGAACACCCCCCGGTAGACGTGGGCCTCGTCGATCACGACGACCGCGAGGTTCGCGAACAGGTCCGCCCAGGCGGCGTGGTTGGGGAGGATGCCGACGTGGAGCATGTCGGGGTTCGTGAGGATCACGTTCGCGCCCCGGCGGATCTGGGCGCGCTCCTCGCGAGGCGTGTCGCCGTCGTAGATCGCGGGGCGGACGACGCCGCTGAGGGCGAAGGAGGAGAGCGCCCGCGCCTGGTCCTGGGCGAGCGCCTTCGTCGGGTAGAGGTAGATCGCGCGGGCCCGCGGGTCGCGGCAGAGGACCTCCAGCGTCGGCAGGTTGAAGCACATCGACTTGCCCGACGCCGTCCCCGTGGTGACGATCGTCGGTCCCTCCCAGGCCGCGGCGAGCGCTTCGGCCTGGTGTGAGTAGAGGCGTTCGACGCCGGTCCGGGCGAGCCCGTCGAGCAGCTTCGGGTGCAGATCGTCGATCAATGGGGCTGGCGTGCCCGGGCTCGCGCCCTCGCGCGCCTCCCGCACCAGGCGGCCGTCCTCCCGGCCCGTGTCGAGCAGCTCGCTCCAGGGCTCTTTTCTGCGGTCGAGGGCCAAGGACTTGAGATAGTAGAGGCGATGTCAGGCGCCGCGGCGGGGTTCCCTCCCAAACTCCGAACGTTCCACCACGCGGCATATCCGGCTGAGCGGATCGCCGCCGAGCGGGAGGCGAGCGTCGCCGTCTGCCTGCCCGCGCGGGAATGCGCCGCGACCGTCGGGGCGATCGTCCGCGCCCTCGGGGAGCTGCGCGAGGCGGGCGCGCTGGATGAGATCGTGGTCATCGACGCGGCCTCGGTCGACGGCACCGCCGAGATCGCCGCGGGAGCCGGCGCGCGGGTCCTGCAGGAGGCCGACCTGCTGGCGGGCTGCGGTCCCGTCCTCGGCAAGGGCGATGCGATGTGGCGCTCGCTCGCGGCCGTCGAGGCCGACGTGATCTGCTTCCTCGACGCCGACACGGAAGACTTCTCGGCGCACTTCGCCACCGGCCTGCTCGGCCCGCTGCTGTGCGAGCCGGGCGTCGACTTCGTCAAGGCCTTCTACCGCCGACCCCTGGCGAGCGATGCCGAGAAGCCGGGCGAGGGCGGCGGGCGGGTCAACCACCTGACGGCTCGACCAGCGCTCGCGACCTTCTACCCGGAGCTCGCCGAGGTGCGCCAGCCGCTCGCCGGCGAGATCGCCGCGCGCCGTGAGCTGCTCACGAGCCTGCCGTTCGCGACGGGCTACGGCGTCGAGATCGCGATGCTGATCGACGTCTGGCGGGCCGTCGGGCTGGGGAGGATGGCCCAGGTCGACCTCGAGGAGCACCGCAACCCCCACCAGTCCCTCGCCGCGCTCGCGCCGATGGCGGCGACCGTGCTCGCGACGATCGCCCGGCGACTGGAAGCGGACGGGCGGCTGACGGGCGGCGCCGACGGCGAGGTCGGGGCCGCGGGTCGCGGCGCGCCGCTCGAACGGCCCGCCCTGTTCGCCCTCGCGGAGAGCGCGCAGCGGGTGACTGGCACGTGAGCGGGGGCGCGGGGGCGACGCGCTGCCTCTACCTCGATCTCGACGGGACGCTCCTGGGCAGGGGCGCCTCGCTGCTGCACGACGGCGAGGGCGGCGTCACGATCGACGGCGTGCGGGCGATCCAGGCGTGTCTGCGGGCGGGCGTCGAGGTCGTCCTGATGTCCGGCCGGCGCCGCGTCCAGGTCGCCGAGGACGCGCGCCTCCTCGGCCAGGCCTCGTACATCTTCGAGGCCGGCGCCTGCCTGGTCCTCGACGGCGAGGAGCACTGGCTGACGGGCTCGCTGCTGCCGGGAGAGCTGTCGATCTTCGAGCAGGTCGAGGCCGCGGGCGCGCCGGACCTGCTGCTGGAGACCTACCGGGGGCGCCTGGAGCACCACGAGCCGTGGCACCTTCACCGCGAAGTCTCACACCTGTTTCGCGGTCTCGTCGACGCGGCCGAGGTGGATCAGCTGCTCGCGTCCCACGGGCACGATCTGCGGCTCGTCGACAACGGCGTCGTCCAGCGCCGCTCGGAGGCGCTCGCCGCGCTCCCGCACGTTCGCGCCTACCACCTCGTGCCGATCGGAGCGTCCAAGGCGGCCGCGGTCGCCCTTCACGCACGGGCTCGGGGCTACGCGCGGGAGGAGACGTTCGCGGTCGGCGACTCGCGCGAGGATCTGGCCTGCGCGGATCGGGTGGGAACGTTCTGGCTGGTCGGCAATGCCGTCGAGCGCGACCCGAGCATCCGCGAGGCGATCGGCGGACGGGAGAACGTCCGGGTCGCCGAGGCGGGGCACGGGCCGGGGGTCTACGAGGCCGTCATCCAGACGCTGATGGGAAGTGGCGCTTGAGCCAGGCGTCGATGTCGGCGTCGGCATCGCTTGTATCCGCGCGCTCGGGCGGCGGCGGCGTGGGTGACAAGGGCGACGGCGGAGCTCCCGGCACCTGCTCGAACGGCGGTGGTCCCGGGACGATGCCGGCGCGTCGCTCCTCCTCGTAGAGGCGCTCGACGACGAACTCCTTCAGCAGCGTCTGGTAGCCGACGTTGTGCAGCGTCGCGAGCGTCTTCAACCGCCGGACCGTGAACTGGTCGAGCCTGATCGCGATCGGCTTCGTGCGCTTGGGCCTGATCCGGTCCTGCATCTCGAGGATCCGGTCCCGCTTCTCCTCCGCCTCGAAGAACCTGTCGAGCTCCAGGGAGACGCCGCGGAGAGGGTCGAAGTCCTCGCTCATTCCGGGGCGACCGATCGCGATGCGCCTGTCCGTTCGGTCGAGCCCGGGCGCTGTGGGGTTGTCCCCGGATACTCCGCGTGCGCGATGGTATTTGCGCGGTCGATACCACTGCTATCGCGAGACGTTCCGTCAGTCACAAGAGCTCCTCGGGTCGATACCACTGCGATCGGAGCTTCTTTCTCCGTCCCGGTCGCGCCCTCCGGGACGGACGCCTCAGCGCCCCGCCATACGCCGCCACACGCGACGCCAGAACCCCGGCTGGGGCCGGCGCCGCCACAGCGCGGGCGGCGGGACGGTCGCACGGACGAGCGCGACCCAGTCGTCGAGCGGTAGCTCGCCGGAGATCAGGCGCCCGAGCGCGCCCGTGACGGGCGCGTGGACGCCGGCCCGCTCGATCGCGGCCGCGAGCAGGGGCACCGACTCGAGCGCCTCGACCGCCTGGCCGACCCGTTGCGGGATCTCGGCGGCCGGGACGCCCGCCGCGAGCAGCTCGCCCGCCCGCCGGTTGCGGCTCTCGCGGGCGAGGGCCGTGGCGACCAGGTCGCCCGCCCCGGCCAGGCCGATCATCGACTCCGGGCGCGCCCCGAGGCCCTCGGCGAAGCGCCAGACCTCGGCGAAGATGTGCCCGGCCGCGGCGCCCGCCGCGTTCAGGCCCTGGGCCTCGGTCGCGCCGGCCGCGAGCGCGGCGGCGTTCTTGGCGGCGCCGGCGAGCTCGACGCCGACGGGATCGTTCGACTGCTCGCAGACGACCCCTGCTCGGGTGAAGATCTGGGCCAGCGAGCGCGCCAGGTCCTCGTCGACCGACGCCGCGACCAGCGCGGCGCCTTCGCGGACCATCTCGCGGGCATGCGCGGGTCCGCCCAGGCAGGCGACGCGGGAGGCGCCGAAGCGCTCCGAGAGGACGACCGTGGGCGGCTGGCCCGCGGGGGGCACGAGGCCCTTGGCGACGGACACGATCGCCGCTCGCGGGGCGAGGCCCGACGCGACGAGCGAGTCGATCGCCTCGCCGAGGGCGCGCGATGGCACCGCCAGGAACACGTAGTCGGCGCGGGCGGCCCCGGCCGTCGAGGGCTCGACCCGCATCCCGCCCGGCAGGGGGACGCCCGGCAGGTAGGCGCGGTTCTCGCGGTCGCGGTCGATCGCCGCGGCCTGCTCGGCGCTGCGCGTCTGCAGGGTCGTCCGCAGGCCCCCCCGCGCGAGCAGAACCGCCAGGGCGGTGCCGAACGAGCCCGCCCCGATCACCGTCGCGCGCCGCACGCCGGGCGTCGGCAGCGAGCGGGCGCGGGGAGACGCGCTGCCCCGGACGGCCGGGCTGGCGGTAGGCTCGGGCTCGTCCATCTGATGAGCGAGCCTAACGACCAAGCCGCCGCCGCAGCCCCGTGGCGAAACTGGGCCGGCGATCAGACATGCCGCCCCGCGCGACGCGTCGCGCCGGCGAGCGTCGAGGAGCTCTCGGCCGCGCTGCTTCAGGCGAACCGCGAGGGCCTGCGGGTACGTGTGGCGGGCGCGGGGCACTCCTTCGGGGACGTTGCGCTGACCGACGGCGCGATGATCTCGCTGGAGCGGATGCGGGCGGTGCTCGACGTGGACGCCTCCTCGGGCCTCGTTCGCGTCCAGGCGGGGATCACGATCCACGAGCTCAGCCGGCGCCTCGCCGCCCACGGGCTCGCGCTCGAGAACCTCGGCGACATTGACGTCCAGTCGATCGCGGGCGCGATCTCGACGGCGACCCATGGGACCGGAGCGCGGCTCGGCAACATCGCCTCCCAGGTGAGGGCGCTGACGCTCGTCCTCGCCGACGGCTCGCTCGTGCGCTGCTCGACGGAGCAGGACCCGGAGCTCTTCAGGGCCGCGCGGGTGTCGCTCGGCTCACTCGGCGTCGTCGCCGAGGTCACCCTGCAGTGCGTCCCCGCCTTCACGCTGCGCGGCGTCGACGCGCCGGCGCCGCTCGCCGAGGTCCTCGACGGATTCGAGCAGCGCGCGCTCGGCAACGATCACTTCGAGTTCTTCGTCTTCCCCCACGCGGACGTCGCGCTGACCCGCACCAACAACCGCACCGACGAGCCGCCCCGGCCGCGTAGCCGCGCGAGCGCGTACCTGAACGACATCGTCCTCACCAACCACGTCTTCGGGCTCCTCTGCCGCGCGGGGCGACGCGTGCCCGGCGCGATCCCGCGGCTCAACCGGCTCGTGACGACGCTCGCGGGCAGCTCGACGAGGGTCGACCGCTCGTTCGAGATCTTCGCGAGCCCGCGGCTGGTCCGCTTCACCGAGATGGAGTACGCGCTGCCGCGTGAGCGCACCCCGGAGGCGGTCCGGGCGGTCATGGAGATGATCCCCCGCGAAGGCTTCGCCGTCCCCTTCCCGATCGAGGTCCGCACGGTCGCGCCCGACGACGCGATGCTGAGCACCGCCGCCGGCCGCGAGAGCGGCTTCGTCGCGGTGCACATGTACGAGGGGATGGAGTGGCGGCCCTACTTCGAGGCCGTGGCCGAGATCATGGACGGCCTCGAGGGGCGGCCCCACTGGGGCAAGCGCCACTTCCAGACCGCCGCCGGCCTGCGCCCCCGCTACCCCGACTGGGACGCCTTCCAGGCGATCCGGGCGCGGCTCGACCCAACCGGGCTGTTCGTAAACGGATGGAGCGAGCGCGTGCTCGGCCCGATCGGCTCCGCGCCGGGTGTCCCCGCGCCGGACTCCGCCGGAGCGCCGGGAGCGGGGCAGGGCTCGCCGCCCGCGGCATGAGTCCCGAGCAGCGCTACGCCCGCCTGGAGCGCGCGACCGAGAGCCTGCGGGCGCCCTTCGCCCTCGTCGACCTCGACGCGCTCTGGTCGAACGCGACCGAGATGGAGGGCCGGGCGCGGGGCAAGCCGATCCGCCTCGCGAGCAAGTCGGTCCGCTGCCGCGAGCTCCAGCAGCGCGTGCTCGCGCGTCCCGGCTATCGGGGGACGCTCGCATTCACGCTGCCCGAGGCGCTCTGGCTCGCCTCGAAAGGCGGCGGGGACCTGCTCGTCGCCTACCCGAGCGCCGACCCCGTCGCGCTCGCCGAGCTGGCCCGCTCGCAGGCGGACGTCACCGTGATGGTCGATGGGGTCGAGCAACTCGAGCTGATCGAGCGCGCCCGAGCGGCCGCGGGGGATTCGGCGGTGGATGTCTCCGTCTGCCTGGACATCGACACGGGCTGGATCGCGGCCGGAGGGCGACTCCGCGCCGGGGCCCGGCGCTCGCCCGTGCGGACACCCGAGCAGGCCGCCGCGCTGGCACGCGAGGTCATCGCCCGGCCGGGCCTTCGGCTGCGCTCGATCATGGCCTACGAGGCGCAGATCGCGGGCGTCGGGGACGACCCGCCCGGGAGGCCGATCAGGGCCCGCGCGATCAGGGCGATGCAGGCCCGCTCGGCCGTCGAGCTCGCCGCGCGGCGGGCCGCGATCGTCGCGGCGGTCGAGGCAGAGCTGGCGCGCGCCGGCGCGGCGCCGCTGCGGCTCGTCAACGGCGGCGGCACGGGAAGCCTGCAGACGACGAGCGCCGAGGCGGCTGTGACCGAGCTGGCCGCGGGCTCGGGCCTCTACGGCCCGACCCTGTTCGACGCCTACCGGGCGTTCGCCCCGCAGCCCGCCGCGCTGTTCGCGCTGCCGGTCGTTCGAAGGCCGGGTCCGGGTGTGGTCACGGCGCTGGGCGGGGGCTATCTCGCCTCCGGGCCGGCCGACGCCGCGCGCCTGCCCCGCCCGTACCTGCCCGCGGGCCTGCGACTGGACGGCCAGGAGGGCGCGGGGGAGGTGCAGACGCCGCTGCTCGGCGCCGCCGCGGACGGTCTTGCGATCGGCGACCGCGTCTACATGCGCCACGCCAAGGCCGGCGAGCTGTGCGAGCGTTTCGACCGTCTATACCTGCTCGAAGGCGAGGAGATCGTCGGCGAGGCGCCGACCTACCGTGGGGAGGGACAATGCTTTCTGTGAACGGGCACGACGCGATGGAGCCGGTGCTGCGCGAGGTCGTCGAGGCGCTCGCCCCGCTCGACCGCACGCCCTGCTCCCCGGGCGAGCGCGAGGCGGCCGAGTGGCTGGCCGCGCGGATGCGCGCGATCCCCGGGGTCGAGGTGGCGCTCGAGGACGAGCCCTCGTGGGGGATCTTCCCCCCGACCTCGGCGCTCGTCGGAGCGCTGGGAATGGCCGGCGCCTTCGCGGCGCTGCGTCGACGCAGCGCCGCCGCCGTCGGCCTCGCCGCGGTATGCGCGGGGGGGCTTCTCGACGAGGCCCAGAACGGCCCCCGGGTCCTGCGCCGGCTCGTCCGGCGACGCCGCAAGACGGTCAACGTCGTCGCCCGGGCGGGCGACCCGGAGGCCGTCGAGACGGTCGTCGTGATCGCCCACCACGACGCGCCCCAGACCGGGGTCCTGTTCGACCAGACGCTGCTGCGGCGCGCGTGGGAACGCAACCCGGAGCGGATGTCCCGCGCGAAAACCTCGCTTCCGCAGTGGTGGATCGGCCTCGCCTCCCCGCTCGGAGCGCTGCTCACCGCCGTGACCGGCCGGCGCGGACCGGCAAGGGCGGGCCTCGCGCTCGGCACGCTCGGCACGGCGCTCGTCGCCGACGTGTGGCGCAGCGCGACCGTGCCGGGGGCGAACGACAACCTGTCCGGCGTGGCGGCGCTCGTCGCGCTCGCGGAGACGCTCTCAGCGGAGTCGACGCCGGGGCTGAGGGTGCTGCTCGTCTCCTGCGGAGCGGAGGAGACGCTCCAAGACGGGATCCGCGCCTTCGTCGCGAGCCACCGCGAGCGACTCGACCCCGCGCGGACGACCTTTCTGAACCTCGACACGATCGGCTCGCCGCACCTGATCATGCTCGAGGGAGAGGGCCCGATCTGGATGGAGCGCTACACCGGCCCGTGGCTGCGCGACCTCGTTGCCTCGACGGCCGAGCGGCTGGGGATCGAGCTCGAGCGAGGCTTCCTGGCGCGCTCCTCGACGGACTCGGTGATCCCGAGCCGCGCGGGCTACCCGACCGCGACGCTCGTCTCGATCACCGACTGGCGGGCGCCCGCCAACTACCACCTGCCGAGCGACGTCCCGGAGAAGCTCGACTACGGCACCGTCGCCGACGGGACGCGGCTGGTACGCGAGGTGATCGCGGAGCTCGCAGCTCGCGCCACCGGCGGGCGCCGCGAGCAGGCTTTGTCATCGTAGGCGGGTGCCCGAGGGCGACACGATCCACCGCGCCGCCGGTCGCATCCGGGCGGCGCTGCAGGGACGCGTTCCCGAGCTGATCGAGACCCCGCAGGCCCGTCACCGCCACGACCGCTGGCCGGAGAAGCTCGCGGGGCGAACGCTCACCGCGGTCGACGCGCACGGCAAGCACCTCTTCCTGCGCTTCGAGGGCGGCCTGACGATCCACTCGCACCTGCGCATGACGGGCTCGTGGTCGGTCAGGCAGCTCGACGCCGCTCCGCGGCGCTCGCGGCGACGCGCGTGGCTGGTGCTCGCCGCGGGAGGCTGGGAGGCCGTCGAGTTCGACGGCCCGGTCCTCGAGCTGATGAGCGACGCGCGGGCGCGCACCGATCCCCGCCTCGCGGGCCTCGGGCCCGACGTGATCGGGGAGCGCTTCGACGAGGGGACGTTCCTCACGCGTCTGCGCGAAGACGATCCGACCCGTCCGATCGGCGACGCCCTGCTCGATCAGCGCACGATCGCGGGCATCGGCAACATGTGGAAGGCCGAGTGCTGCTTCGCCGCGCGCCTCGATCCGTGGCGAGCGGCCGCCGAGGTCGCCGACGCGCAGGTGCTCGAGGCCGTTGCATTCGCCCGCGCCGAAATGTCGCGCTCGGTGCGCGAGGGCACGCACACCCGCCCCCACGCCGTCTACCGCCAGGCGGGACGACCGTGCCCGCGCTGCGGGACGAAGATCCGCCAGCGGGGGCAGTGGGAGAACAACAGGGTGACGTTCTGGTGCCCCGCCTGCCAGGTCTGAGGGGGGACGACGAGGCGCGATCCGTCGGAAGCGCCAGAGGGCGCAGCGTTGCCCTTCAAGTTTCGTCATGCGGGATCGGTCCGGCGTATAGTCGCAATACAGCTACGACCTGAGGGGGATGGCGTGTCGGTGATGACGAGAGGGACGCTGAGCGGCGCTCGAGCTGGACTTCGCGCGCTGACGACCTTGCAAGACGCACTTGCGCTCGACGATCTATGGACGGCGTATCTGGCGAATATGGATTTTGACGACACCGCGCGGTTGGAACTGGACGTGCCGGAGCTCGTGTCGCTGGTTGGCGCGATGTTGGGCAGGATTGGTCAGGGCACATCTGACGTCCGAGAGCTGCGGAACGTTCTGGACGGTTACACCAGCGATGAGTTCGAAGAGGCCGTTGCGGGGCTCTTCGCGGACCGGCAAGTCGAGGGCGCTCAAGTCGAACGCAACCTCGCCGGAGTTCGGGAGGATTGGGAGCTGCGTGGCGCAGTGATCGCGGCGTGCCGGTACATCGAGGCCGAGACGCCGAGTGTGATGGCGGAAACGGCCCAGCAGCTCGCCGGGCTCGCCGCTGGATTGTCGGCGCCGGGCGATTTCCCGCCCCCTTTCCGTTGTGCGCTCTTCCTGGCCGTCGTGGGCGCAGGCATTGTGGGAAGCATCGGTCCGCACGGTCTCATCACAGCTCCGACACTGGTAAACGCTGTGGCGGGTGGTGCGCTCGGGTGGGGCTCAAGCGGCTGCGGGGAGACGCTCGAGGCGCTCGCGCGCCACCGGCGCTGAGCGCGACGACGTTGCCTCGCCCCCGCGGGTTCGTCCGACGCTTGCGGCAGCGGGCGTAGATGCTCCGCCTTCGGCCGCCGGCTCAGATCACGCGAGCGAGCTCTTGCCCAGCTCGCCGCAGTGCTGCGGGGCCGCGGGCCTTGACGACCTTCTGCAGGTCGAGGATGCGCAGGTCGAAGCTGTCGAGCTCGACGCTCGCGGCGACGGCGTAACAGGGGACGCCGGACTGCCGCGCGAGCGTCGCGATCTCGAACGCGGCGCTGCCCGCGAGCGTCCGCTCGCTCAGGGCGGGCACGGCGAGCACGACCGCGCGAGCGGCTCGCATTCGCTCGTGGAACCGCTCGTGCTCTAGCAGCGCGGCGGTCTCTCGGTCGTCGGTGGGGGCCGGCAGGACGATCTCGTCGGGCTCGGGCCTACCGGCCTCGCGCAGCCCCGCGGCGAGAGCCACGGCCACGGCGCGGGCGCCGAGCCGGGCCGAGAAGGGCTCGCAGACGAGCAGGGCGTGCTGGGGGATCCCGCGGGTGCTGGGGCTCACGATCGGGCATCCTTCCACCAATGGCTCCCTCGACCGAGCACGAGATCCTCGACGTGAGCGGCCACGAGGTCCGGGTCAGCAACCCCGGCAAGCCGTACTTCCCGGCGGCGGGGATCACGAAGCTCGACCTCGTCAACTACTACGTGGAGTGCGAGCAGGCCGTCGTGCGGGGCCTGAGAGAGCGCCCCACGGTGATGAAGCGCTGGGTCGACGGGGTGGAGGGCAAGCCCTTCTTCCAGAAGCGCGTGCCCGACAGCGCTCCCGACTGGATCGAGACCGCGACCGTCACCTTCCCGAGCGGCCGGCACGCCCGCGAGCTCGTCCCCAACGACGCCGCCCACCTCGTCTGGGGGGTGAACCTCGGCGTGATCGACTGGAACCCTTGGCCGGTTCGTCGTGCCGATCTCGACAAGCCCGACGAGCTGCGGGTCGACCTCGACCCGTGTCCCGGCGTGCCGTTCGACGAGGTGCGGCAGGTGGCGCTCGACGTCAGGGAGGTGCTGGAGGCCCACGACCTGCTCGGCTTCCCGAAGACGTCCGGCTCGCGCGGCATCCACATCTACGTGCGGATCGCCCCCGAGCACGGCTTCGAAGAAGTCCGCCGCGCCGCGCTCGCGCTTGCGCGCGAGGTCGAACGGCGGATGCCGGGGAGGGCGACGAGCCGGTGGTGGAAGGAGGAACGGGAGGGGGTCTTCATCGACTACAACCAGAACGCCCGCGACCGCACGATCGCCTCCGCGTACTCGGTCCGCGCGGTGCCCGACGCGCGCGTGTCCTGCCCGCTGGAGTGGGACGAGGTCGCGGCGGTCGAGCCGGAGGAGCTGACGCTGCGAACGGTCCCCGCCCGCCTGGCCGAGCGCGGCGACCCGGCGGCGGCGATCGACGATCGACCGGGGAGCCTCGACGGCCTGCTCGAGCTGGCAGCCCGCGACGAGCGCGAGGGCCTGGGCGACGCTCCCTGGCCGCCCCACTTCCGCAAGCAGAAGGGGGAGCCCAAGCGCGTTCAGCCGAGTCGGGCGAAGGGCGAGCAGGCGAAGCCCACGAAGACCTCGAAGACCTCGAACGCGGCGAAGACCGCGGAGGCTGAGGGTTGAGCCTCCCCCTGGAGCCCCCTCTGAAGCCCCAGCTCGCGCTCTCGCGCAAGGAGCTTCCCGAAGGGCCGGTCTACCGCTACGAGATCAAGCTCGATGGCTTTCGCTGCCTCGCCTTCGTGGACGGCGAGGAGAGCTTCCTGCAGTCGCGCAACGGGAGGCCCCTGAGCCGCTACTTCCCCGAGCTCGCGCTGCCTGCTGGCCGTTACGTGCTCGACGGCGAGATCGTCGTGCGCGACGGGGAGGGCCGGGAGGACTTCGACGCGCTCGGCCAGCGGATCCACCCGGCCGTCTCGCGGATCGAACGTCTCGCGGGGGAGACGCCGGCCGTGTTCGTCGCCTTCGACCTGCTCGCGCGCGAGGACGAGGTGCTGCTCGATCGCACTTACGACGAGCGTCGCGTCGCGCTCGAGGAGCTGCTCGCCGAGCCCGCGTTCGCCGCGGCGCCGGTCGAGCTGATGGAGGTCAGCGACGATCCGGCGCGGGCGCGGGAATGGCTGCAGGGCGCCGAGGGGGCGATCGCCAAGGAGCGCGACGCGCCCTACCGGCCGGGGGAGCGCAAGGGGATGGTGAAGATCAAGCGCGTCCGCACGATCGACGCGGTCGTCGTCGGCTGGCGTCCCGGCAAGGAGGAGGGCACCGTCGGCGCTCTGATCCTCGGCCTCTACGACGGCGGCGAGCTGCGCGTCGTCGGGCACTGCTCGGGGCTCTCCGCGAAGGAGAAGAAGCGCCTCGTCGGGTTCTTCGAGCCGTATGAGTCTGGCGAGCGCGGCTCGGCCGACCCGAGTCGCTGGTCATCCGGCAAGGATCTCGAGTGGGTCGGGCTGCGCCCGGAGCTCGTCGTCGAGATCGACTTCGACCACGTCTCCGCGGGGCGGATCCGCCACGGCGCGAAGCTGCGCCGCTGGCGCGAGGACAAGCCCCCTTCGGAGTGCACCTACGAGCAGCTGCGCGGCTGAGCCGGTCCTCTAGAGTCAGCCGCGTGAGCGCCGAGACAGCGACCGTCGCCGAGGAGGAGTACCTGCAGATCCTGTTCTGGCTGCAGGAGGCGGGCCTGCCGATGACCGGCGCCAACGTCGCGCGCGCGATGCAGCTCTCCCCGCCGACCGTCCACGAGATGATCGGGCGCCTCGAGCGCGACGGGTACATCACGCGGGGCTCCGACCGCGCGATCGCCTTCACCGAGAGCGGCGCGGGGCACGCCGAGGGCATCGTGCGCCGTCACCGCCTGATCGAGCGCTTCCTGACGGACGTGCTGGGGGTGCCGTGGGACGAGGTCCATGAGGAGGCCGAGCGTCTCGAGCACGCGATGTCGCCGGTGCTGGAGGAGCGCATGCTGGCCGCGATCGGCGACGCCAAGACCTGCCCCCACGGCCACCCGATCGTCGCCGGGCAGCGCCTGCAGGGCGTGCCGCTCGCCGACGTCGAGGTCGGCGCGTCGGTCAGGATCCTGCGCTTCGAGAACGAGGCCGAGGACCTGCTGCACTACCTGAAGGCCTCGGGGATCGAGCCGGGGATGGACGCGGAGCTGGCCGAGCGCGACGAGGCGAAGGTCGTCCTGCGCCGCGCCGACGGCACGATCTGCGCGGTCACCCCGTCGGTCGCCGAGACCGTCTCGGTGATCGCCGATCCCTCCCCGCCGCCGCGCACTGCGCTGCCCGAGCAGCTCGTGCTGGGCCAGCGCTACGGTCGCTGAGCTCTCGGGCCTCGCGGCGCACGGGGCTGCGGCGCGGACGCTCAGGCTACGGCGTTCAGCGCTCCGGCTTCGACTTTCACCAGTTTGATCGTGTCGGCGCGGCAGTAGATCTGCAGGTCGTACGTTTCCCCGCCGGCGAGCGAGACGTCGGCCGTCATCGGGATCTCGATGGGCACGGGTGCCTGTTCCCCCGGGGATGGCAGTCCGACTTCGACGGGCGTGCCGAACAACACCGCGGGTCCCGTTCCGGCGATGCCTTCGTAGCCGAACTGGCAGGTGATCACGTAGCGTTCGGGCCCCGGGTTCGTCACCCGCAGCGACGCGTTGAGTAGCGCGTGCGCGCTGGAGGCCAGCACGAGGTTCTTGCCGCCGCCGCTGGTCTTGGTGCTGAGGACCAAGACGTTTTCCAGCGGCAAGGAGATAGGCGAGCCGAAGCTCATCTGCACGAACGCCGTCGGGACGTCCGCGGGCGTGCCCGCCGCACCGTCTTTGCCGGCCGCGCCGTCTTTACCCGTGGACCCCTTTGGTCCGGCGGGGCCCTGCGGTCCGCGAGCCCCCGTCGCACCGCGCGCGCCGCGGAGCTTCCTGAGCACCTTCGGGTTGATCTGCTTCGTCGAGTTGATGAGGTAGTGGCCGGCCGCGAAGGCTCCGCCGCTCATCGCGAGCACCAACGCAAGCGTGGCGGCGACGTTCGCGTAGGTCTGTCTCCTGCGCATGCCTACGTCCCCATCCGATTCCAACCGCGCGAAGACCGCTACAGCGAGCGGTACGCCTCGGCGAGGCGCCTCACGCCCGTCTCGATCTCCTGCGGCGTGACGCCGGAGTAGGCGAGTCGGAGCGTGTTCTCGCCGCCCTCGAGCAGGAAGTCGGTGCCCTTCACGAACGCCACGCCGCGCTCCGCGGCCGCGTCGAACAGGCGGTTCACGTCGGTGCCCGTGGGCAGCGTGACCCACAGGAAGTAGCCGCCCTGGGGGGCGACGAACTCGGCCTCGGGAAGCTCGCGGCGCAATGCCTCCCCGAGCGTCGCAGCCCGCTCGGCCAGCGCCCGCTTGACGGTCTCGATCGAGTCGACGATCTTGCCCGAGGCGCAGAACTCGTAGACGAGCGACTCCGAGACCATGTTCGGCGAGATGTAGGTGTTCGTCGCCCGCTTTATCAGCGCCGCGATCAGGTCCGGGGGGCCGACGAGGTAGCCGACGCGCACGCCCGGGGCGACCGTCTTGGTGAACGACGACGCGTAGACGACGTGGCTGCCGTCGATCGAGAGCATCGTCGGGACCGGCTCGCCGGTGAAGCGAAGCTCTCCGTAGGGGTCGTCCTCGAGCACCACGAAGTCGTACCGCGCGGCCAGCTCGAGCAGCTCTTCGCGCTTGCGCAGCGAGAGCGTGTAGCCGGCGGGGTTCTGGAAGTTGGGGATGACGTGGGCGAGCTTCGGCCGCGCGCCGCCCTCGAGCAGCGCCGCCAGCGCCCGCGTGTCGATCCCGTCCGTCTCCAGCGCCACCGGGTGAAGCTGCGCGCCGCGCTCGCGCAGGCCTAGCAGCGTGCGGTCGTAGGTCGGGCTCTCCACGACGACCTCGTCGCCCGCGTGGACGAGGTGGTCGAAGAGGAAGGCGTCGGCCTGCAGCGAGCCGTTGGTGACGAGCACCCGCTCGGGCTCGACCCCGTGCTTGTCGGCGATCCAGGCGCGCAGGCGCGGGTAGCCGACGGCCGTGCCGTAGGCGGTCGTCCCTTCCGGGTCGCTCTCGAACGCCCGCACGGCCGCTTCCTTGAGGCCGTCGACGTCGATGATGTCCAGCGACGGGACGCCGCGGGCGAAGGAGATGGTCGGTCCGGTGGTCGTAGGCATAGCGGCGTAGCTTAGGCGTCCGAGCAGCTCGTCGTAGTCATGTGTCAGATCGCGGGCCGCCCGCTCCAGCCGTTCGCGGAAGCGCAGCAGCTCGGCCGGCGCGGGGGCGGCGGGGCGCTGGGTGCTCGGCGGGGATGGCGTCGCGGCGCGGGGAGGGGGCGGGGTGCGGGCCGCCGGTGCCGGTATGCCGACGGCGGGTTGCGGCGGCCGGGCGAGGCCCTCCGCCGGAGGCGACGGACGCGCGGCCTCGACGGACTCGTCGACGATCCTCCCGAAGCCGGTCCGGCGGGGTGCGAAGGCCGGCTCGATGGGTCGCTCGGGGGGCTCGGGCCGCATCGGCGGACTTGGCTCGGGTACTCCGGCAGCGGCGTGCAGCGGCGCCGTCCGAGGTTCTCCGGCGGGCTCGGGCGACCCGATCGCGTGCAGCGTCCGTTCGAGCTCCCCGAGCTTGCGCTCGAGCTCCTGAATCGTCTGCGTGAGGGCCCGCTCGTCCATTCAGGCCAAGCGTATCGGCCGTCCCCGGCGCGACGGCGGGCGGCAGCCGGGAGGGTGGCGCCCTACGGGCGCTGTGGGTGAAGCCCGGCGGGCGCTGCGCGGGACTCGCGTCGGGCGCTGTGGGGGACTCGCGTCAGGCGCTGCGGGGGACTCGCGTCAGGCGCTGCCGACGGAGGTGCCGCCGAGCACCTCGACGGCGATCTCGGCGGCTTCGGTCGGCGTGCGGCCGACCCGCACGCCCTTTGCTTCGAGCGCCTCGGCCTTGGCGGCCGCGGTGCCCGAGGAGCCGGAGACGATCGCCCCGGCGTGGCCCATCTGCTTGCCCGCCGGAGCCGTGAAGCCCGCGATGTAGGCGACGACGGGCTTGCTCATGTGCTCGGCGATGTAGTCGGCCGCCTCTTCCTCGGCCGAGCCGCCGATCTCGCCGGAGAGGACGACGAGCTCCGTCTCCTCGTCGGCCTCGAACAGCTCGAGCACGTCGACGAAGGAGGAGCCCGGGACCGGGTCGCCGCCGATGCCGACGATCGTGCTGCAGCCGAAGCCGGCCTGGGCGATCTCGTTGCCGATCTGGTAGGTCAGCGTGCCCGAGCGCGAGACGACCCCGACGTTGCCGGGCTTGAAGAAGGAGGCGGGGATGATCCCCACGTTGGCCTTGCCCGGGGAGAGGATCCCGGGGCAGTTCGGGCCGACCAGGCGGGTGCCCGGGAAGTCGCGCCCCAGCGTGTTGTAGACGCGGAGCTCGTCGTGCGCGGGGATGCCCTCGGTGATCGCGATCACGAGCGCCACGCCCGCGGCGGCGGCTTCGAGGATCGAGTCCGCGGCGAAGCGGGGCGGCACGAAGATCATCGCCGTGTTCGGCTGCGCCTCGGTCGCGGCCTGCTCCCAGCTGTCGAAGACGGGGATCCCCTCGACGTCCTGGCCGCCCTTGCCGGGCGTGACGCCGCCGACCACGTTGGTGCCGTAGCTGCGGTTGTTGAGCGTGTGGAAGGTCCCCTCGCGGCCGGTGATGCCGGCTACGCAGAGACGGGTTCCCTCGTCGATCAGAACGGACATCAGACCGGCGCCCCCGCGGCGCGGCCGGAGGCCAGCGCGACGACCTTCTCGGCGGCTTCGTTCATCGTCGAGGCCGGGTAGACGTTCGGGAGCGCGGCCTCCTGCAGCAGCTTGCGGCCCGCCTCGTCGTTGGTGCCGTCGAGGCGGACCACGAAGGGGATCGATTTGCCGTGCTCGTCGAGCTGGCCGAAGGCTGCGATCAGTCCTTCCGCGACTTCGTCGCAGCGGGTGATGCCTCCGAAGATGTTGAAGAGGACTGCCTTGACGGCGTCGTTGGCGAGGATCAGCTCGACCGCCCCGCGGATCTTCTCGGCGTTCGATCCGCCGCCCGCGTCGAGGAAGTTCGCGGGACGCCCTCCGGCCTGGGCGACGACGTCGAGCGTGGACATGACGAGCCCCGCGCCGTTGCCGAGGATCCCGATGTCGCCGTCGAGCTTGACGTACTGCACGCCCTCTTCCTTGGCGCGCCGCTCGAGCGGGTCTTCGTTGGCGGTGTCGGAGAGGTCCTGGTTCTCGGGGTGGCGGTAGAGCGCGTTGCCGTCGAGTGAGACCTTCGAGTCGAGCGCCTTCACTTCGCGCTCGGGCGTCACGATCAGCGGGTTGATCTCGGCCAGGGTGGCGTCCTCGGACAGCCACACCTCGTACAGCGCGACGAGCGCGTCGGCGACGCCCTGCTGGACGTCCTCCTCGGCGCCTCCGTCGCGGGCGATCTGCAGCGCCTCCTCGTTCGAGAGACCCACGAGCGGGTCGACGTGGCGGCGGATCAGCTTCTCGGGGGTCTTCTCGGCGACCTCTTCGATGTCGACGCCGCCCTCGACGCTGAACATCACGAGCGGCTTCTTGGCCGCGCGGTCGAGCAGGACCGACGCGTAGTACTCCGAGGCGATGTCCGAGGCGTGCTCGATCCAGACTTTGTGGACCGTGTGCCCCTTGATGTCCATGCCGAGGATGTTCCGCGCGTGCTCGCGCAGCTCGGCCTCGTCGGCGGCGAGCTTCACGCCGCCCGCCTTGCCGCGGCCGCCGATCAGGACCTGCGCCTTGACCACGACGGGATAGCCGATCTCCGCGGCAGCCTCGACGGCCGCCTCGACGTCGGTCACGGCCTTCCCGGAGGAGACCCGCAATCCGTGGCGGGCGAACAGCTCCTTGCCTTGATACTCCAACAGGTCCATCGCGGCGCGGGACTCTAACGCAAGATGAACGGAGGCGTACACGACGGGCCCTCTGGGACCCCGTGCCGCGGTCGAAGGCTCCGGCGCGGCATAATGCCCGCTCGATGGCGCTGCCAAAGAACGTTACATTCGTCACTTTCGACGTCTACGGGACCCTGATCGACTGGGAGACGGGGATCTACGAGGCGTTCGCGAAGGAGGCCGCTCGCGACGGGGTCGAGATCGACCGCGCGACGCTGATCCCGATGTTCCACGAGATCGAGCGTGAGATCGAGGGCGGCTCCTACGAGCTCTACGCGGAGGTGCTGAGGCGCACCGCCCTGGAGATCGCCAAACGGCTCGACTGGGCGCTCGAGCCCTCCCGCTCGGGCTTCCTGCCCGACTCGGTCCAGCGCTGGATGCCGTTCAAGGAAACGGCCACCCAGCTTCAGAAGCTCGGCAAGAAGTACAAACTCGGTCTGCTCTCGAACATCGACGACAAGCTGCTCGGCCAGACGCGCCGTCACATCGGGATCGACTTCGACCTCGTGGTGACGGCCCAGCAGGTCCGCTCCTACAAGCCCGAGCCGCCCCACTTCACCGAGTGCGCCCGGCGGATCGGCGGCAAGCGCGGCTGGGTCCACGTCGCGGCGAGCCACTACCACGACGTCGCTCCGTGCGTCAAACAGCGAGTCCCCGTGATCTGGGTGAATCGCGGCAAGGAGACGCTCGAAGCGTCCGCCAAGAAGCCCACGGCCGAGGTCGCGAACCTCAAAGAGGCCGCGAAGCTGCTCGGCGTCAGCTAGCCCTCGTGCGGGCTCGCGCCCTGCACGCCGACGCGATCGTCATCACGAGCTCGCTGCTGCAGGTCAACTGCGTGCTGCTGCGGGGAGGCGCCGCGCGCCCGGGCCAGGCGCCGGAGGGTCCGTTGAGCGTCGTCGAGGTGCCGGCCGGCGGCGCCCCGACGCCGCAAGGCGCCGAGACGTTCGTCGTCGACTCGCCGGTGCTCCCGGAAGAGCTCGAGCTGCTTCCCTCGGTGCTCGCCCAGGCAGGCTTCCCCGAGCCGGCGGCCCTGCTCGCGACCCACGCCGACTGGGATCACGTCCTCGGCCCCCTTGCCTTTCCCGGGACGCCGCTGGGCTGCGCGGAGAGCAGCGCGGCCCGGCTGCGGGCCGAGCCCGGCGAGGCGCAGCGCGAACTGCGCTCATTCGACGAAGAGCTCTACCTGGAGCGCCCGCGTCCCCTCGGGCTCGGCAGCGTGCAGGCGCTCCCCGTCCCCGGTCATCTCGAGATCGGGGAGCAGAGCCTCGAGTTGCACGCGACCGGCGGGCACACGCCCGACGGGATGGCGATCCTCGCGCCCTGGGCGGGCGTGCTGATCGCCGGCGACTACCTCTCGGCGGTCGAGATCCCGATGCTCAACCCGGGCGGCGAGGTCGACGGCTACCTCGCGACGCTCGAGCGCCTGAGGCTGCTGCTCTCCCGCGTCGAGCACGTCGTGCCCGGCCACGGCCCGATCCTGGGTCCCGAGCGCGCCGCAGAGGTGCTCGAGGAGGATGTGGCGTACCTGCGGGCGCTCGCCGGCGAAGGGGCGGACGCGCCGCTGCCCGAGGGGCGTCGCTCGGCCGAGATGCGCAAGCTCCACGCGCGCAACGTGTCAGCGCTGGCCGCGCCCTAGTAAGGCGGCGCCAACGCCGCTGCCGGGCAGAGCGGCGGGGGTCAGCCGTCGCTCTTGATCGTCGCGATCGGTGCGCCCGCCTGGATCGGCGCGCCCTCCTCGATCGGCAGATCGACGATCGTGCCCGCCTTGTGGGCGGTGATCTCGTTCTCCATCTTCATCGCCTCGATGATGCAGAGCAGCTGCCCCTCGGTGACGACGTCGCCCTTCTTGACGAGGACCTTCCACATGTTGCCCTGCAGCGGCGCCTCGAGCGTGTCCGGGCCTCCCCCCGCGGCGGCTTTGCGCTCGCTCCGTTTGGCCTTCGCCGCCGGCGCGGCGCCGTTGGCGGGCGCGACCGCGCCGCCGCCCGCGAACGGGGGTCCCACGACGCGCACGTCGAACCGCTTGCCCGAGACCTCGACGGCGTAGGTCTGCTCGACCGTCTCGGCCTCCTCCTCGCCGCCGGCCGGTGCAGTCTTCTCGAAGGCGAGCGTCTTCAGCCACTGCTTGTCCTCGAGCAGGTCCTTGCAGGTGCTGCCGCGTTTCCAGTCGTCGGTCGCGAGCAGGGCCTGGTGGAAGGGGATCAGCGTCTTCAGGCCCTCGATCTCGTATTCGGAGAGCGCCCTCAGCATGCGCTGTGTGGCCGCCTCGCGGTCGGCGTCCCAGACGATCAGCTTCGCCACCATCGGGTCGTACATCGGCGAGACTTCCCCGTTTTCGCCGACGCCCGAGTCGACCCGCACGCCCGGGCCCGTCGGCTCGCGGTAGCGGCCGATCTTGCCCGGCGCCGGGGCGAAGTTCTTGGAGGCGTCCTCGGCGTTGATGCGGCACTCGATCGCGTGCCCGCGCAGCTCGACGTCCGCCTGGGCGTATGAGAGTTCCTCGCCGGCCGCCGCGCGGATCCCCTCCTTGACGATGTCGATCCCGGTCGTCATCTCGGTCACGCAGTGCTCGACCTGCACGCGCGTGTTCATCTCTAGGAAGAAGTACTCGGGCTCGCCCGGCTCCCCCTGGTGGGTCGAGAACAGTCCCTCGATCGTCCCCGCGCCGACGTAGTCGACAGCCCTGGCGGCGTCGACGCCGATCTTGCCGATCTGCTCGCGGATCTGGGAGTCGACGACCCATTCGGGCGCCGGGGACTCCTCGATCACCTTCTGGTGGCGGCGCTGGATCGAGCAGTCGCGCTCGCCGAGGTGGATCACGTTGCCGTGACGGTCGGCGAGGACCTGGACCTCGACGTGGCGAGGGTCGTGCAGGTAGCGCTCGAGGTAGACGGTCGGGTCGGAGAAGAACTTCTCGCCTTCGCGGCTGGAGCCCTCGAAGGCGCCCTCGAGCTCGTCCTCCGAGAGCGCGACGCGGAAGCCCTTGCCGCCGCCGCCGCCCGCGGCCTTGACCGCGACGGGGAAGCCGATCTCCTCCTTGGCGATGCGCAGCGCATCGGCGACGGTCGCGACCGGCTCGGTCGTGCCGGGCACGATCGGCACGCCGGCGGCCTTCATCAGCTCGCGGGCGCGGGTCTTCGACCCCATCGCCTCGATCGCGCTCGCGGGAGGGCCGATGAAGACGATGCCCGCGTCCTCGCAGGCCTGCGCGAACGGCGCGTTCTCGGCCAGGAAGCCGTAACCGGGGTGGATCGCCTGGGCGCCGGAGCGCGCGGCGGCGTCGAGGATCTTCTCGATGTGCAGGTAGTTGTCCGCGGCGGGGCCGTCGCCGAGGTTGTAGGCCTCGTCGGCTCGCGCCACGTGCAGCGCGTCGCGGTCCAGCTCGGAGTAGACGGCGACGCTCGCGATGCCCATCTCCTGCAGGGCGCGCGCGATACGGATCGCGATCTCGCCGCGATTGGCGATCAGGACCTTCTCGAACATCGGCCGCGGAAGCTTAGCGATGACGGGCGCCGCGCTCCGTGGCGAGCCGCGTCGCCCCCCGCGCCGAGAGCCCTCGTGCGGGCGCCACGTCTACCCCTTGATCGTGAAGGCCCTGGTCGCGCCCTTGCCGTTGCCGGCCGCGTCGTGCGGCACGGCCCGCAGGCTGTAGCTGCCTCGCGCCAGCTTGCGGCCGTGGAGCCTGCCGCTGAAGTGGAGGCTGTCCGCCCCCGCCACGTCACTGTGCGTGAACTCGCCCAGAGCGCGCAGGAACGTGCACTTCCTGCCGTGCTTGTTCGCCTTGCTCGGCTTCTTGCACGAGTGGCCTTGGCGGCGGCCCGCGACCGGGATCAGGACGGTGAAGGTCGTCGTGCCCGCCTGGGTGTCGCGCCAGCTGATCTTCGTGCCGTATCTCCGTTTGGCGGCGGACACGGTCGCTCCCTTAGGGGCAGCGAAGAACGACGACGGCGAGAGCGCGAGGCCGGTGATCGTGCCGGGGACCGGCGTGGGGCTCGGTTTTCCGGGCCCCGGGATGGCTTTGCACGGCGCGGAGTGGCCCTGGAGCTCCAGTGCTCCCTTGTCCTGCGCCGCGGCGCAGTCGCCGTTGCCGTCGACGACGCGCGCGGCGCCCGCGAGGTCGGTGCTCGACGCGACGATCCCGAACGGCAAAGGCAGGGCGCCCGCGGGGACCGCGTCGACCGCCGGGGAGCCGGCGAGCAGCCCGTAGGCCGAGATCGGTTCGGTGGCGAGGGCGAAGAGGGCGGGCAGCGGGCCGGGTTCGGCCTCGCCGGGGCTGCTCGCGCCGCACCCGATCGCGCCGAGGGACGGCGTTTCTGCCTGGGTCTGCAGCGGGGCGTCGGAGTAGGCGCACGAGACAGACGCCTTTGCCCCCGTCAGAGTCTGCGCGACCTGAGGCTCGAGCACGATCGAGCCCTGGATCGCGACGCTCGCGGCGCTGGTCGCGGAGCTTTTCCCGACCGCCTCGACGCCGGTGGTTTCAAACGCGTCGTTGACGGTCCCGGGGACGCCGGCGTCGATCGTGGAGGCCGACACCGTGAGCGTGCGCGCGGCGCCGCTGGCGCTTTCGAAGAAGACGCCGGTGTGGCCGCCGAGGATCTCCGAGGAGTCGATCGTGACGTTCGAGTTACCGCTCTGCAGAGTCGCGCGACTGGCCGTCGGGCCGGCCTGCAGGAGGGAGCGTTGGATCACGAGGCCCTGGCCTTCGCCCGGTCCGATGTGGGTCAGGGCCGGCGAGCTGCTTTCGAGGTTGGTCGTGAGCCTGCTGTCGGTGAGTGTCGTGTTGCCTTCCCCGACGAGCATCGCCTGGCCGCTCCAGGTCCCGCCGATTTCGACGTGTTCGAGCGTCGACGTGACGGCCGCCGTCTCGAGCAGGTTCAGCGCGGTGCTTTTGCTGGCTTTGTTGCTCATCGTGATCGCCAGGCCCGAGATGTGGGCGGGAGCGCGTGAGAGCAGGACGGCGAAGTCTTTGTTGTCCACCGCGATCGAGTCTTCGTGGAGCGTCACGGAGCCGTCTTCTTCGGCCACCAGGCCGTCGTTCGCTTCGCTCAGCCCGCCTTCCTGAATGATCTTGGTGCCGCTGATCGACAGCCCGGAGCGTTCGCTGCCGACGCCGCCGGCTTCACCCAGGCCGGCGTCCTTGATCGTGGCGCCGGCGATCGTCAGCGCGGTTTCGGTGGCCTGCACGCCGAAGCCCGAAGCGCCGTTTTCCATTTCGACCGTTCCGCCTTCGATCGCGATCGAGCCTTTGTGGCCTTCGACGCCGTTTTTGCCGCCCGTCGACCCGTTTTCGACGAACAGGTTCTTGAGGGCCACTTCGGCGCCCGTCTCTTCGATCGCCGCGCCGGCTCCGGTCTCGCGCGCGACCTTCATGTCGGAGATCGTGATCGCGGTGGCGGGGGAGGTGACCGTGAAGACGGGACCGGTTTCGTTGGCGACGATCAGCCCTTCTTCGCCGTTGATCGTGAGGCCTTTGTCGGTGGCTTTGTTGAGCACGACGGCTTCTTTTTCGTAGCTGCCTTCGGCTTCGACCTCGATCGTGTTGGGGCCCGCGACCCCCTCGGCCACGAAGACCGCGTGTTTGATCGTTTCGCACGGCTGCGCTTTGCTGCAGGGGCTCGTGTCTTCGCCGCCTCGCTGGTTGACGTAGAACGTCGCCGCCGACGCCGTGCCTGCGGTCGCGGCGAACAGGCAGGCGGACAGGAGAGTCATCCAAAGCGCACGGCGGGTCTCGGTCATCTCGCCTCTCGGGGTCGTTGTCGCCGCCTGGCGGACGGCCTTGAAGAGCCGGCGACCCCCCTTCGCCACGCGTCGTCAGATTACTGACAGGCCAGGATGGCGGAAGGCGATATGGACGAGTGGCTAGGCGGCGGCGGGCGCGATCATCCCGGCGGCGACCGTGGCGTTGCTCGCCTCGTCGATCAGGATGAAGCTGCCGGTGCGGCGGTTGGCGGAGTACGGGTCGAACGCGAGCGGGGCGCTCGTGCGCAGCCGGACCTTGCCGATGTCGTTGAGGCCGAGCTCGGCAGGCGGTCCGAGCCGTTCGAGCGAATGGGTGTCGAGCTGGTCCTCGAGCGACTCGACGACCGCGGTGACGGTCCGGGAGGTGTGCTTGAGCACGTACCTCCCGCCGGGGCGCAGCAGGTCGGCCGCCATCCAGCAGATGTCGGCGCGCAGCTCGCGCGCGACCTCGGGGGCCTCTTCGGGGTGGCAGATCAGCTCGCCCCGGGAGACGTCGAGCTCGTCCTCGAGGCGCAGCGTGAACGACATCGGCGCCGTCGCCTCCTCGAGCGGCCCGTCGAAGGTGTCGATCGCCGCGATCCGCGAGCGTCCGCCGCCGGGCAGCACCGCGACCTCGTCGCCGCGGCGCAGCAGGCCGCTCGCGAGCTGGCCCGCGTAGCCGCGGTAGTCGCCGCCGTCCCCGTTCGCGGGCCGGATCACCCACTGCACGGGGAAGCGCGCCGGGCGCTCGCCCGGGTGGTCGTAGGCGACCTCGACGCTCTCCAGGTGGTCGAGCAGCACCGGCCCGTCGTACCAGGGCATCTCCGGCGAGCGCGACACCACGTTGTCGCCGTTCAGCGCCGACATCGGGATGTAGGTGATCGAGGAGACGCCCGTGAGCTTCTCGGCGTAGCCCTCGAACTCGGCCCGCAGCTCTTCGAAGCGCTCGCGGGAGTAGTCGACGAGGTCCATCTTGTTGATCGCGACGACCATCTCCGGGATGCCCAGCAGGGCGCTGATGAAGGCGTGGCGCTTGGACTGCTCGAGCACCCCGCGGCGCGCGTCGAGCAGGACGACCGAGACGTCGGCGGTCGACGCGCCGGTGACCATGTTGCGGGTGTACTGCTGGTGGCCGGGGCAGTCGGCGATGATGAAGCGCCGCTTGGCCGTCGCGAAGTAGCGGTAGGCGACGTCGATCGTGATGCCCTGCTCGCGCTCGGCGCGCAGCCCGTCGGTCAGCAGCGCGAGGTCGAGCGTCCCCCCGCCGCCGCGGCGCTCGCTCGCCTGGGCGACGTGCGCGAGCTGGTCTTCGAAGACCTGCTTGGAGTCGTAGAGCAGCCGGCCGATCAGCGTGCTCTTGCCGTCGTCGACCGACCCGGCCGTCGTGAAGCGCAGCAGGTCGAGCGTCATGGCCTAGAAGTAGCCGGCCTTCTTGCGGTCCTCCATCGCCGCCTCCGAGACGCGGTCGTCGGCGCGGGTCTCACCGCGCTCGGTGATCCGCGTGGCGGCGATCTCGAGGACGACCTCCTCGAGCGTGGCGGCCTTGGAGATGACCCCGCCGGTGCAGCTCATGTCGCCGACCGTGCGGTAGCGGACCGTGTCCCGGTAGACCTCCTCGCCCTCGATCAGCTCCGTGACCTCGGGGTCGTAGGCGTAGAGCATCCCGTCGCGCGCGAACACCTCGCGCTCGTGGGCGAAGTAGATCGAGGGGACCTCCAGCTGCTCGGAGTCGATGTACTCCCAGACGTCGAGCTCGGTCCAGTTGGAGAGCGGGAAGACGCGCACGTGCTCGCCCTTGTGGATGCGCCCGTTGTAGAGGTTCCACAGCTCGGGGCGCTGGTTCTTCGGGTCCCACTGTCCGAAGTCGTCGCGGAAGGACATGATCCGCTCCTTCGCCCGCGCGCGCTCCTCGTCGCGCCGCGCCCCGCCGAAGGCCGCGTCGAAGCCGTGCTCGGCGATCGCGTCGAGCAGGGTCACCGTCTGCAGGCGGTTGCGCGAGGCGCGGGGCCCGGTCTCCTCGACGGCGCGGCCCTTGTCGATCGACTCCTGAACGCTCGCGACGATCAGCCGCTCACCCAGCTCGGCGACGCGCCGATCGCGGTACTCGATCACCTCGGGGAAGTTGTGGCCCGTGTCGACGTGCATCAACGGGAACGGGAACGGGGCCGGGCGGAAGGCCTTCTCGGCCAGCCGCAACAGCACGATCGAGTCCTTGCCGCCGCTGAACAGCAGCACCGGCCGCTCGAATTCCGCCGCGACCTCGCGCATCACGTGGATCGCCTCGGACTCGAGCGCCCGCAGGTGGCTGAGCTGGGGTCGCGTGGCGACGCTCATCAGGGCTCGACCACCTCGACGTGAAGACCGCACTCCGTCTTCTCGGTCCCGGCCCAGCGTCCCTCGCGGCCGCTGCCGGGCTTGGTGCACGGGGCGCACCCGATCGACTCGTAGCCTTGGTCGTGGAGCGAGTTGTAGGGCAGCTCGCGCTCGTGGATCCGCCGCCACAGGTCCTTGTCGGTCCAGTGCGCGAGCGGGTTGTACTTCCACAGACCCCGCTTCTCGTCGCGTTCGATCAGCTGCGTCTCGGCGCGCGTCGGGCCCTGCTCGCGGCGCAGGCCCGTGATCCAGCCCTCGGCGCCCCCGAGCGAGCGCTCGAGGGCCGCGACCTTGGCGACCGAGCAGCAGTGCTCGGGGCCGCTCCACGGAACGTCGGGACTGGACGCGTCGAAGACCTCGATCTCCACGCCGAAGCGCTCCTCGAAGGCCCGCCAGGTCTGCAGCGTCTCCTCGAACAGCACGCCGGTGTCGATCGTCACGATCCGAACCGAGGAGCCGGTGCCCTGATCCAGGCGCATGAGCTCGTCGATCAGGACGGACTCCTCCTTCTGGAAGGAGCACAGCAGGACGGCGTCGCGGCCGTGCCGCGCGGCCTCGCGCAGCGTGTGCGTGAGGCTCAGCGCGGGGTCGACGCTGGTCTGGCTCTGGGGTTGGGTGCTGTTCAGTGGTTGCATCTGATCCGGCCTCGTTTCCTCGTCTCCTGGCCCAGTCATCGAGTTGGCTCTAGACGGCGCACTCGCCCTCGCCGCGAATCACTTCAAACGGAACATCCCGGTTCCAGTCGATGAACTGGTTCATCGTCTCCAGCCCGAAGTCGACCGGCATCGAGAGGTCCTTGACCTGTGCCTCGAGCTCGCCCGTTCCCACACGCTCGGCGAAGGCGCCCCATGTCTCTCCGCTCTCGCGGTTGGACTCATAGTGGCGGATCCAGCGCTCGATCGCGTCGGGTACTCGCTTGGACGGCAGGCGCAGCTTCAGACGCGTCCCGAACTTGACCTCGCCGCCTTCCCACACTCCCCCGACGTGGGGGATGTAGGCGGGAATCGTGTGGTCGCCGACTTTGATCGAAGCGCCCGTGAAGCCGATGCTGCCGACGTGGTGCTGACCGCAGCCGTTCGGGCAGCCGCTGATCTTGATGTTCAGCTCGCGCGTCAGCTCGTCGGCGATCTCCATCGATTCGATCCGCTCCTGAACGGCGGCGTTCAGACCCATCGAGCTCGTGATCCCGAGCTTGCACGAGTCGGTTCCCGGGCAGGAGACGACGTCGACGATCTCGCGCGCGCCGGGCTCGCCGAGCCCGAGCTCCGAGAGCGCCCGCCACACGTCGTATACGCACTCCTCGCGCACCCAGCGCAGCACGATGTTCTGCTGGACGGTCGTGCGGGCGTAACCGCCGGAGAAGTCGCGCATGATCTTGGCGAGGCCGCGGAACTGCTCCGGGGTCAGGTCGCCTCGCGTCACTTTCACCTCGACCGTGACGTAGCCGTCCTGCTTCTGCTCGGCGACGTTGGTCGAGGAGAAGCGCTCGAACTCCGAGAGGTCGCCGTTCGGGGTGCCGTAGCTGGCGGGCGCGGCCGGGGCCGACTCGCGCTCGTCGTCGAGGAAGAGACGGTGCTCGACCGAGAAGTCGCGTTCGGCGACCCAGTCGCCCTTCAGCTCCTCCTCGACCTGGTTGCGCAGCTCCTCGATCCCGTACTTGTCGACGAACACCTTGATGCGCGCCCGCGCGCGGTTGGCTCGCAGCCACTCCTGACGGTCGAAGATCCGCATCACGGCCTCCGTCACCTTCAGGTACTCGCCGTTGTCGAGCTGGAGGAAGTCGTAGAGGGTCGGCGCGACGCGGGGCATGATCGAGGTGCCGCCGCCGACGAGCATCTCCACGCCGCGGACCTCGCGGCCGTCGATCTCCCTGACGCGCGCGCGGAAGGCGACGTCGTGAATGCCGCTGATCGCGCGGTCGCGGGGGCTGCCGTCGAAGGAGGTCTTGACCTTGCGCGGCATCCCCTGCGTCGTCGGGTGGCGCACGAAGTAGCGCACGTACGCGCCCGCGTAGGGGGTGAGGTCGAAGAGCTCGTCCTTCGCGACGCCCGCCCACGGGTCGCCCGTGACGTTGCGCATCGTGTTCCCGCAGCCCTCGCGGCTCGAGAGCCCCGACTCGCCGAGCTCGCGGATCAGCTTCTCGGCTTCGGGCAGCGGCACGTGGTGCATCTGGATGTTCTGCCGCGTCGTGACGTGCCCCTTGCGCAGCGGCACGTACTTCTCGACGACGTCCGCGAACGCCTCCATCTGCTCCGGCGTGACGCCGCCGAAGGGGAGCTTCACGCGGATCATCTGGACGTCGGGCTGGCGCTGCCCGTAGACGCCCTGCTTGAGGCGGAACTTGATGAACTCGTCTTCCTCCGTCTCGCCGGCGAGGAATTTCGTCGCCTCGGTCTTGAAGTCGTCGTACTCCCGCTGGAGGATCGGGATGATGTGCCCGGGGACGTTCTTGAGGATCTCGGGGTCCTCGAGCGTTCCACGTTCGGTCGGCACGGACACTGGCTCCATCTGGCGAAAACCTCCTGTCCGGGCCGCGGCCCGGATCGATCGGGTCGGCGCCCCCGTCGGCGCCAGAGACGATATTGAGCTAAAGCCTAGCGGCTTTCAGGTATTTATCCAGGGGTCCGGCAGGTCCGTCTCGGACTCGCGCGAGACGCCCTCGATCCGGGCCGCGCGTACCCAGCCGTCGAGCGGCGCCGGAGCGGCCACGAGCACCGGCGCGGTGGCGCGCATGAAGCGCTCGAGGGCCGCCACGACGGCGGCCGCCTCCTCGGGTGAGGCCGAAGGGGCGATCAGGGTGAGGCTGGAAGCGGGACTACCCATGTCGCGTGATTGTGACCGAAGCGGCGGGTCGGGGGCCGGGTCGCTTCGTTCCGGGTCTCTCCGCGGCGCGCGCGCGAAGAGCCGTCGCCTCCGATCAGGCCCGTGCGTCCCGTCCGGGCTTCGCTCCCCCGCGCCCCCGCTGCGCCGGCCGCTGGTCGAGCCGGCGGCCGAACGCCGCCTCGACGGCGCCGGTCATCGTCTGTTGGAACGCTGCGGTGACCGCTTCGGAGGCCAGGGGACGCAACTGGTCCAGGGCCTGCTGCACGCGCGGCCAGTCGCCCTCGGGACGCTCCGCCGCGTCGAACGGCTCCCAGATGTAGGAGAGGAACAGCTGGACGAAGACCTCTGCGATGCGCTCGGTCTGCCGCCGCAGCTTCGCCGTCGCCTCCAGCGCGGCGCCCAGCGGCACGCCCAGGCTCACCAGCCGCTCGCCGGCGGCCAGAAGGGTCGGGCTGGGGACTTCGTAGGAGCCCTCGCCGACCGGGACCACGAGGTTGAGCTTGCAGGCCCTGGTCAGCAGCCCCGAGTCGAGCTCGCCGCCGAGCCTCTCGACGAGGCCGTCGCGGTCGACCATCTCGGGCGTCTCCGTTTCGAACGGCGCCATCAGCGAGCGCGTGAAGCCGAGCACCTGCTCCTCGGCGCCGCTGGCCTGCTCGAGCAGATGAGCGATCGCGGTCAGGTTGAAGCCCTGCGCCTGCATCTCGCGGATCAGCTGCAGCTCGGCGAGATGGTGGGGACCGTAGTAGCCCACCCGGCCCTGCACCTGCGGAGGGGGGATGAGGCCGCGCGACTGGTAGCTGCGCACGTTGCGCACGGTCAGCCCGGCCTCCTGGGCCAGCTCGTCGATCGTCATTCGGCGCTCGCTCCTGGCGCCGCCTCGCTCCCGGTTCCGGCTCCGCGACACTCTCGGATCCTAACAGAGACCAATGTGACATAAAATGATGTAACATAGGATCATGTTCAGGCGCGCGACGTCGAGGAAGCAGCCGGTGCGGGTGCTGATCGCCTGGGCGGTCGCGATCGTGGCGCTCGCGGTCCTCGGCACCGGCGTCGCCGACCGCCTCGCGCCGATGTCCCTGGACGTGCCGGGCACCCCCTCCTCGCGGGCCGAAGCGCTCCTCCGCTCGAAGTTCGGCAACACGATCCCGATCGCGATCCTGCTGCGCGGTCCCCCCGCCGCCACCGACCGCGAGGGCAGACGCCTCGTGGCCGCCCTGCGCAAGCAGCTCGACACGCAGGTGCTCTCGCCGTGGGACGAGTCCAGCGCGATGTCCTCCGCGACCGTCGGCTCGCTGCGGCCCGCCCCGGGGACGGCCTTCGTCCTGGTCGACTACGTGCGGCCTGCGAGTCAGGCGATGGCGGTGGTGCCGTCGACCGAACTCATCGTCTCCCGCACCGTCGGCGCCCCCGTCCGCAGCTATCTGACCGGCGTAGCGGTGATCGGCCGAGCGATCCAGCAGGAGACTCTGGCCGACACCGCGCGGGCGGAGACGATCGCCCTGCCGATCCTGATCCTCGTGCTGCTGGCGGTCTTCCGCTCCCCCGTGGCCGCCGCGGTGCCGCTGGCGATGGGAGCGGCCACCGTCACCGCCGGGCACGGCCTGCTGTGGCTGACCAGCTACCTCACGCCGATCAACTCCCTCGGGGTCGCGATCGCGGCGATGATGAGCCTCGCGCTCGGGGTGGACTACGCGCTGCTGATGGTCTCCCGCGTGCGTCAGGAGATCGCGGCCGGCTGGGACCACGAGAGGGCGGTCTCGACGGCCTCCCGGGCGGCGGGTCGAACGATCGTCGCGGCCGGCGGCACCCTCGCCCTGACGATGCTCGCGGCGAGCGCGGTAGCCACCCCCGGGCTGCTGGGCCCGGTCGCGATCGGGGTGGTCATCTCGGGCCTGCTCAGCGTCGCGCTGGCGATCTCGGCGATGCCGGCTCTGCTGCGCCTGCTCGGCCCGTGGCTGAACCGCTGGGAGATCCGCCTCCCTCGCCGCGGCGACGGACGGCGCCCCGGCGGCGCCGGCGCCCTGGCCGAACGGCTGATCTCCAAGCCGGCCGTCGCCGCGCCCCTGATCCTCGCCGTCATGTTCGCGCTGGCCGCCCCCGCCGGGGGGCTGCGGCTCGGCCCCCCGGACGCCGCCGAGCTGCCCGCGTCCAGCCCCGCTCGTCAGGCCGTGGCGGTCGTCGAACGCACGATCGGCCCGGGCTGGTCGGCTCCGTTCGTGATCGTCGCAAACGCCCGTCACGGCGCGATCACCACGCCTTCGCGGCTGCGTGCGCTGATGCGCTGGCAGGAAGAGATCGCCCGCGCCCCCGGCGTCGCGACCGTGCTCGGACCGGCCTCCGTGGCCGGCGCGCAGGCCAAGCTCGACGAAGCCCGGGCGGCGATGAGCTCCGCCCCGGCGCGACTGCGGGGAGCCGGCCGCGGCATCGCCGACCTGCGCTCGGGACTGGCAGACGCAGGCGACGGCGTGGCCCGCCTGCGCAGCGGCCTTGCCGCGGCGGCGGCCGGCGCGCGCTCGCTCGACGGCGGCGCGGCGCAGGCCTCCACCGGAGCGGGGCGCCTGGCCCACGAAGGGGTCCGCGCCGCCGGCGGCGCCGGGCAGCTCGCGCACGCGACTGCGCGCGCGCACTCGGGTGCGACGCTGCTGGCGCGGGAAAGCCGCCGTACTCACGCCGGGGCCCGTCGTCTGGCAAGCGAGACCGGTCGGGCTCGCGGCGGAGCGCGCCGGCTACATGAAGGTCTGGGGCAGGCTGCAGAAGGATCGGCCCGGCTGGCCGGCGGCCTGGACGAAGCGGCGGCCGGTGCGCGGCGCCTGGCGGCCTCCGACCACGAACTGGCGACCGGGGCCGGGCAGCTGGCGCAGGGCATGGACGCCTTCGACGCCGCCGTCCACGTGGCGCTGAAGCCGGTCGAACTGCTGGCGGGCGAGCTCGGCTCGCTTGCGGCGAGACTCTCCGCGCTGCAGGAATCAAGCGCGCTGCTGGGTGCACGGACCCGCGCCGCGATGCGCGAACTGCGGGCGATGCCGGCGGCCGCCGGGGACGCCCACTACAGGATGCTGGAACAGGACCTGGCCGCGCTCGAAAGGCTGATCGAAGAAAGCGACCTCTCCCAGCTCGCCGGCCTCGAAGCGCAGCTGGCGCAAGGGCTGCAGGCGCTCGCCGGCCTGCCCGCCGAGATCTCCCGGTTGACGGGGACGGTCGACCGGCTGACGGCCGGCGCCGACCGGCTCGCGGTGGGCACCCGGGAATCGGAACAGGGCGCGCTCCAGCTCAGCGCCGGCCTGCAGACGTTGTCCGCGGCCGGGCACACGCTGGAAGGCGGGATGGGAACTCTCGACGGGGGAGCAGGCGAACTGGAAGGCGGGCTGGTCGGGCTGGAGGCGGGCGATCGCCGCCTCGCCGGCGGCCTCGGCAAGCTCTCGGCGGGAAACGGCCGGCTGGCCGGCGGGCTCGCCCGGCTCGCCGGCGGCGGCGAACAGCTCGCGCACGGCCTGGACAGGCTGGCAGGGGCGGACACCCGGCTCGCCGACGGGCTCGGCTCGCTCGCCGCCGGTGGCGAGAAGCTGGCGGGCGGGCTGTCGGGCGGCGTGGGCAGCTCCGGGCGACTGGCTTCGGGCCTCGCACGGACGCAGGGTCCGCTGCGCAGCTACGCGACGATGCTCGCCGCCTACGAGCGCGACTACCGGCTGCTGCACGGTGACGCCCCCAACGCGCTCGACTCCGGCTATCTGGTGCTGACAGCGCTCGACGGCACGGTCTCGCCGATGCGCGAGCAGGTAGCCCAGCTCGTCAACGTCGACAGCGGCGGGCAGGCAGCGCGGATGGTGGTCGTCGCCTCCAGCGCGCCCGGCTCGCCGGCTACCGCCGCGCTGAGCAGGAAGTTGCGTGCGAGCCTGCCCTCGCTGGCTGCCGCGACCGGCAGCAGGGTCGAGATCGGACAGGGAGCCCAGTACCTGCTCGACTACAAGAACGCGAACACGGCCCGCGTCCCGTGGCTGGTTGCGGCGCTGGCGCTCGTGGCGACGCTCACGCTCGTCGTCGTGCTGCGGGCGGTTCCGCTGGCGCTGCTCGCCGTCGCGCTCAACCTGGCGACGATCGCCGTCGCGCTGGGGGCGCTGCAGTTTCTCACCGAACGGCACGTCCTCGGCGGCCCCGGCTATGTGGACGCCGCCTCGGGAGCGGGGATCCTCGCGATCATGTTCGTGCTGTCGATCGACTACGAGGTCTTCCTGCTGACCCGCATGCGCGAGCACTGGGTCGGCGCGGGCGACCACGAAGCCGCGATCCGTCACGGGCTGCGCCACACCGCCGGTGTGATCACCGGCTCGGCGGCGATCATGGCCGCGGTCTTCGTCGCCTTCGCGGGCGCCGGCGTCATCCCGCTGCGCCAGTTCGGCGTCGGACTCACGATCGCCGTCGTGCTCGACGCCACGATCGTACGGCTCGTGCTGCTGCCGGCGGTGATGCGCCTCGCCGGCCGGCGCGTATGGTGGCTGCCCGGCTGGCTGGACCGCAGGCTGCCGGTGCTCGAGTAACCCGCTAGAGCGGGATGTTGCCGTGCTTGCGCTTCGGGCCCGGTTCGCGCTTGGTCTGCAGCGTGTGCAGCGCGGTGATCAGCTTCGGGCGCGTCTCGTGGGGGACGATCACGTCGTCGATGTAGCCGCGCTCGGCCGCCGTGTAGGGGTTCGCGAAGCGCGCCTTGTAGTCCTCCATCAGCTTCGCCCGGCGCTCCTCCGGCGTCGGGCTGCCGGCGATGTCGCGCCGGTAGATGATGTTGACGGCGCCCTCCGCCCCCATCACGGCGACCTCGGAGGTCGGCCAGGCGAAGTTGAAGTCCGCGAGCATGTGCTTGGAGGCCATCACGTCGTAGGCGCCGCCGTAGGCCTTGCGGGTGATCACCGTCAGCTTCGGGACGGTCGCCTCGGTGAAGGCGTAGAGCAGCTTGGCGCCGTGACGGATGATGCCGCCCCACTCCTGGCTCGTGCCGGGGAGGAAGCCGGGCACGTCGACGAAGGTGAGAATCGGGATGTTGAAGGCGTCGCAGGTGCGCACGAAGCGCGCGGCCTTGGCGGAGGCGTCGATGTCGAGCACGCCGGCGAGCTGCGCCGGCTGGTTGCCGACGACGCCGATCGCGATGCCGTCCAGGCGCGAGAAGCCGCAGATGATGTTCTTGGCGTGGTGTTCGTGCACCTCGAAGAACTCGCTGTCGTCGACGATCAGGCGCACCACGTCGCGCATGTCATACGGCTTGTTCGGGTTGTCCGGGACGACGTGGTCGAGCTCGGGGTCCATCCGCTGCGGGTCGTCGGTGGGGGCCACGCGGGGGACCGTCTGCATGTTGTTCTGGGGCAGGAAGCCGATCAGGTAGCGGCAGTCCTCCAGGCACGCGTCCTCGTCCTCGGAGGCGAAGTGCGCGACTCCTGACTTGGTGTTGTGCGACATCGCCCCGCCCAGCTCCTCGAAGCCGACCTCCTCGCCCGTGACCGTCTTGATCACGTCGGGGCCGGTGATGAACATGTGCGAGGTCTCCTTGACCATGAAGATGAAGTCGGTGATGGCCGGCGAGTAGACGGCCCCGCCGGCGCACGGGCCCATGATCAGCGAGATCTGCGGGATCACGCCCGAGCAGCGGACGTTGCGCACGAACACGTCGCCGTAGGCGCCGAGCGAGACGACGCCCTCCTGAATGCGCGCGCCGCCGGAGTCGTTGATCCCGATCACGGGGCAGCCGATCTTGGCCGCCAGATCCATGATCTTGACCATCTTCTCGCCCATCACCTCGCCGAGCGAGCCGCCGAAGACGGTGAAGTCCTGGCTGAAGACGCAGACCGTGCGGCCTTCGATCGTGCCGTGCCCGGTCACGACCGCGTCGCCCCAGGGACGGTTCTTCTGCATGTCGAAGTCGTAGGTGCGGTGGCGCACGAACGTGTCGAGCTCCTGAAAGGAGCCCGGGTCGAGCAGCTTCTCGATCCGCTCGCGGGCGGTGTACTTGCCGCGCGCGTGCTGCTTCTCCTCGGCCTCCGGCGCCGAGTGCAGGGCCGCCTCGCGCAGCTCGTGCAGCTGGGCGAGCTTCTCCTCGTAGGTCTCGGGGGCCTTCTGGCGAGGCTCCTTGCGGTGCCCGCTGCGTGAGGTCGCCAGCAGGGCGGCGTCGGCCTGGCGGTCGTGGGGGCTGCTCGACATCGGCGCAGGATCTTAGCCGGAGCGGGACGGCGGCCCCGCAGCGCCGGGATCGGGTCGAGCGCTAGGCGCGCGAGAACGGGCGGTGGTGCGCCGCGCCGAGACGGTCCAGCACGCCGGTGAGAATCGCGGTCACCTCCTCGGCGGCGCTCTCCTCGGCCGCCTTCAGCTCGGCGGCGATGTCCTTCGCGCCCGGGCGTTCGGGTGCCGGCTCCTCCCCGGCCTCAGCGGCGACCGCGATTGCCTCGGTGTCGGTGTCGGTGTCGGTCGCGTCGGCGTCGGCGTCGGCCTCATCGACCACGTTCTCTGCGGCCTCCGCGTCGGGCTCTGCGGCAGGGGGATCCTCGCTGGGCTGCGCCGCGGCGGTCTCGACGACCTCGGCCTCGGCGACCGGAGGCTCGTGCTCGGCCACCACGATCACGGGCAGCGCCTCCTCGGGGGAGACGGGAAGGTAGTCGGGCCTGGGCTCGGAGATCGCCTCCGAAGACGCCGGTCGCAGTTCCTCGTCGCTCTTGGCCGCGGGCGCCGGCGGGACCTCGGCCTGCGCCTGCGCCTCGGTGCGCCTGCGCCTGCCGCCGAAAAGGCGGGCGAAGAAGCCCCTGCGGGGCTCGGGCTCGGCGCGAGTCTCGGGGGTGGGCGCGCCGGCCGCCGGTTGCGTCTCCTCGGTTTGGGCCGGCGCAGAGGGCCAGGCGGGGGGCGCTGGCGCGACCTCACGCGCGTCGGCTTCGGCCGCTCGCAGCGCGCTCTCGATCGCGGGGGCGTCCCCATCCGGTCCGGGCCAGCCCGCGGCGCGCCGCGCCGCCTCGGTCGCGGGCGCGGGCCTCGGCTCCTCGGTTCGGATCTCGTCGGTGGAGGACGCGCCGGCGGACTGCTCGGTCTCCTGCGCGGCCGGAACGTCTCCCGCCTCGCGCGAAGGCGGGGCGTCGGCCTCGGCTTCGACGCTGCTCTGCGCTTCACCCTCGGCGCCGGTTTCGCGGGCAGCGTCGGCCCCATCCAGGGCGCCAGCTTCGTCCAGGGCGTCGGCCTCGTCCAGGGCGTCGGCCTCGTCCAGGGCGTCGGCCTCGTCCAGGGCGTCGGCCTCGTCCAGGGCGTCGGCCCCGTCCGGGGCGCCGGCCTCCGCCAGGGCGCCGGCCTCGCCCGCGGGGCCGGCCTCCGCCTCGGTCTTGGACTCGTCCTGTGCCTCAGCGCCCGGGTCTGCCTCGGGCGCAGCCGCCGTAGGCAGCTCCCGCTCGACCGTGAGCGTCACGCGCGTACCCCAGCCGGACGGCTTGATCGCGACGGTGCCCGTCATGCCCGCGGCCTCCCATTCCACGAGCTTCTCGGGCTCCGACCGCGTGATCGCTATCTCGCCCAGCTCGCCGAGGTGGCGGGCCAGGGAGTCGGGGTTGCTCAGCTCCGCCCACAGCTCGGGCGGCGACTTGACGAGCGTCCGCTGAACCTCAGAGGAGATCATCAGCTGACGTGTTCGCTCCCCGTCCGGCGACTCCTCCCGGTGGGCGCGAGGCCCCGCGGATCGGGTCTAGGAGACGTGGACCCAGCGGGCTTCCGAGGGGGTGCCCCTGGCGTCGTTGACGAACAGCATGTACCAGCCGGCCGGGATCAGCCCTGCGCCTTCGGGGACCGTGACGCGGATCGCGCCGGCTTCGCGCGCGAAGCCGAGGGCGATCGAGCGTTGCTCGGGGTCGGTCACGTGGGTGGTGGCGGCGGGGCGCAGGAGGTTCGCGGTGGCGACGGTGGCCGCGTCTGAGACCTGGAAGCTCGCGGAGGCGCCCCGCGTGAGGCTCGCCGGGCCGCCGGTGATGCGCGGGCGGGTCCCGTGGTAGAGGTACGGCGGCGAGTAGATCTCGATCGCTTTCTGGAAGTAGCTGGGGGCGGTGTCCTGCTTGTCGCCGAACAGCGGGTTGCTGCCGAGCGTCACGATCCGGCCGTCCGGGAGGAGCAGCGCCTCGGAGTGGTAGTCGCGACCGATCGTCGGGCTGGCGAGCGTCGTCAGCTTGTTCGTCGCCGGGTCGAAGGCGTGGCATTCGAAGATGTCGCTGCCGTGCTCGCCGCGGTAGTAGCGCGAGCCGCCCGCGATGATCACCTGGTTGTCGGGTGCGATCACGGTCTCGGGGTAGCGTGTCGGGACCGGCAGGTTGCCCGCCGGGCTGTAGTGAGGCGTGGGCGAGCCCAGTTCGGCGACGTCGATCCGCGAGGTGGCGGATTCGGATTTCCCGACCCCGCCGCCGCCGACGATCATGTAGCGCTGAGCCTGGGCGGGGGGGAGCAGGACGGTGCCGCTCGTCTCGAGGTCCTGCGGGTCGCGAACGCCCGGGACCACTTGGAAGGAGTTGTCGCTCAGGTTCCAGATGCCCGGCGTCCGGTATTTGTCGGCCGGGCCGTAGCCGGAGCTGCCGCCCGAGAAGAACAGGTTGCCGGACGGCAGCAAGAACAGCGCCGGGAAGGTCGGGAACTGACGCTCGAGCTTCGGTTCGGGGCTCCAGCGTCGGGTCGCCGGGTCGTAGATCTCGTTCTTGCCGGGGATGATCTGGCCGAACTTGTCGAGGCCCGAGACGGCGAGCACCTTGCCGTTCTTCAGGCCGACGAGCGTCGGGTACCAGCGCGCGAGGCTGAGATCGCTGACCCGTTCGTAGCTTTCGCTCGCCGGGTTGAAGAGGTAGGACTTCTTGGAGGCCCAGAAGTTCTCCTCGTTCAGCGTCAGGCTGTTGGCGAGGCCGAACACCTGGCGGGCCTCCGAGCCGTGCAGGCCCGCGATCGAGAAGCGGGTCGCCGTGCCGACGATCGCCTGCTTGCCCTTTTCCATCGCTTCGACCCAGATTTCGCCCTGGCCCGCTTTCAGCTCGCCGCCGTGGCGGGTCGCGGCGGGCACGCTTACGGCCTCCACCGAGCGGTACGGGCGTCCCCCGGGACCGACGAATTCCGACCCGGCGGGGAGCCGCACGGGGCGCCCACCGACGCGTTCGTTGAGGATCACCATCACCCCGGCCGCGCGCACGATCCGGCTCGCGAGGATCTCGTAGCGGCTGGTGCCGCCGGCGATCAGCAGCTTGCCGTCGGGCAGGAAGGCGTGGCCTCCGCAGAACAGGTCGCTCGGCGTGTGGATCAGCTTGAAGCGGTTGTTCGCGGGGTTCCAGACGATCGACTTGAAATGGCCCGCGCGGAAGGCGCCCGCGTCGTTGCCGGAGCCGGCGACGATCAGGACCTTGCCCGTGTAGAGGAGGGCGGCGTGGACCGCGTTGATGCGGAACCTGGCGGGAACGTCGAGGACCGACCAGTGGCCCTTTTCTTCCTTGTAGGAGCGGGTGTTGATTTCGATTTCGTGGATCTCGCTGGAGGCAAAGGAGATCACCGCCGGCCCGTTGACCGCGAGCAGGCCCGCGAGCAGCGCCAGGCCGACCAGCCAGCGCAAGAAGTGGTCGCGCCGGCGCGGCGCCCGGCCCGTCACCGTCGTGCCCCGCTCACGTCAGCTCGAGGCTCGTCGACTGCGCCCTCGCCGGCGCTTGGGCGTCCCGCCTGCGGAACGTCTCCGCGCGCCAGATCGCGACCGGGAGCAGGCAGATCACGAGCGTGAGCGCGACCCACACGTACATCCACGGGTCGGGCGTCCCGCCCAGGAACGCGACGAGGATGATCGTGAAGGAGATCGCCGCCCAGCGCAGGTGGCGGCTGAAGGTCCTGATGCCGTCCTGCTTCTTGGCCTGGCCCTTGGCGGTCACCACGAAGCTCCCGCCCCGCCGCGTCAGCGAGCCGCCGAGCGCCGAGACGAAGACGGGCGTGGAGAGCATCGAGATGAACATCCCGTGCGAGCCGAAGGACCCCGGGCTCTCGTGGGGGCTGACGTTGTGCCGGCGGTTCCAGACGTAGAGCCCCGCCTGCAGGGCCGCGGCGTCCAGGTAGAACATCAGCCAGAGGTTCACCGGCACGACGATCCCTTTGGCGCCGAGGACCATGAACAGGGCCCCGTTGAAGATCCCGAGGACGAACGCGATCGCGGTCGTGGGGTAGTAGGAGGTCAGGAGCACGTAGTGCACGAAGCGCCGCGGCGAGAGGCGGTGGGCGCTGCGCCAGAAGCGCGTCAACAGCAGGTCGAAGGTGCCGCGGGACCAGCGGTACTGCTGGCTGAAGTAGTCGGTGAAGGTCGTCGGGCCCTCGCCGACGGCGATCACGTCGGGGGTGTAGACCGAGCTCCAGCGCCGCCCGGTCTCGGGGTTGCGCGCGGTGTGGATCGCAAGGCCCGTGGCGATGTCCTCGGTGACCGAGTCCTGCAGGCCGCCGACCCCCTTCAGCGCCGAGATCCTGACGGCGAGGTTCGTGCCGACGAACATCGGCGTGCGGGTGCGGTTGCCGGCCCGCTGGACGAGCGAGTGGAACAGGAACTGCTGGGACTCCGCCGACTTCGTGACGAAGCCGTCGAAGTTGCCATAGACCTGCGGCCCGACGACGAACGCGACGTCGGGGTCGCGGAAGTAGCCGAGGAACCGCTCCGCGAAGTTCGCGAGCGGCACGTGGTCGGGGTCGACCGAGATCAGGTACTCGTAGTCGTCCCCGTGGGCGTCGAGCCAGGCGTTGTAGTTGCCGTGCTTGCTGCGCGCCTTGAAGGCGCCTTTCGAGCGGTTGTAGCGGGCCATGCCGCGCCGGCTGAAGTAGCGAACGCCCAGCTCCTCGCACATCTCCCGTACGTCCTCCTCGCCCCCCTCGTCGAGCAGCCACACGTCGAACGGGCCGTCGTGACGAATGCGCAGCGCGGCTTCGAGGGTCCGCCGCACGATCTCCCGCGGCTCCCTGTCCGGGACGATCGTGGTCGCGAAGGCGACCGGCGAGCCGGGCGGGGGCTTGACCGGCACGGGATTGCGGGCCGCGAGCGAGGCGCGCCCGATCGTCGTCACGTTGACGAGCAGGAACAGCCCGATCAGGCCGGTGTTGAGCGTCATCAGCACCGAGGCGGCCGCGAGCAGGCCGGACTTCGCGCCGTGCGGCCAGTGCGAGGGAAGCATCAGGAAGACGAGGAAGCCGCCGACGACGCCGAGGGCGAGCATCACGAGCAGCGAGGTGCGCAGCGGACGTCCGTCGCCGAGGCGCGTGAACTCCACGCGGTAGGGCTCCCCGGCCGGGGGCTCACGCAGAGGCCCGGCGAGTTCGCTGTAGGCGCTGTAGTCGTAGCTGTGCCCGACGGGCGGCGGAGGGGCGCCGTCGCGACCGTGCAGGACCGTGTCCGTCGTCTTCAACTCATGTCTTCCGTAACCGCTTGGCCCCCTCGCTCGAGCGCCGCGATGCGCCCGGCGAGCTCCTGTTCAATACACGCTTTAGCTAAGCGTTTTCTTCTGGACGATCGTTGGGACTGCCGTCTAAGGTCTGCCGATGCGATTTGGATTCGCGGCGCTGCTCCCGGCGCTCGCGGCGCTGACACTCGGCGCTTGCGCCTCCGGTCAGGCCGCCTCAGGAGGCAGGAACCCGCTGGCCGGCCAGGCCTTCTACGTCGAACCGAACGGCATCGCCGCCCAGCAGGTGAGCGAATGGCGCGAAACCGACCAGGGCAAGGACGCCGGGGTGCTCGAACGGGTCTCGACGCAGCCCGTGGCCGCCTGGTTCACTGGCGAGGCCGACGTCGAGCGCGAGATCCGGGGCCTGACCGCCAAGGCCGCCTCGGCGGGACGCAGCGCCCTGCTCGTCGCCTACGACATCCCCGGGCGCGACTGCGGCGCCTTCTCCAAGGGGGGCGCGAGCTCGGCGCGCGGGTACCGCCGCTGGATCGAAGCCTTCGCCGCGGGCATCGGGGGCGCCCGGGCGACGGTCGTGCTCGAGCCCGACGCTCTCGCACAGACCCTCTCGCGCTGCCTGCCCGCGGGGCTCGCCGCGCAGCGCTACGAACTGCTGGCGTTCGCCGTCGGGGTCCTGCGCAAGCAGCGCAGCACGAGCGTCTACATCGACGCGGGCAACCCCGGCTGGGTCCACGACCTGCGACGGCTCGCGGCGGCGCTGAAGCGGTCCGGGATCGGCGGCGCGAACGGCTTCGCCCTGAACGTCTCGAACTTCTACCGGGTCCCGACCGTGACGGGCTACGGGACTCGGCTCTCGCGCCTGGTGGGCGGCAAGCACTTCGTGATCGACACCTCCCGCGACGGCAACGGCCCCGACACGGCGGCCGCCGACGCGCCCGACTGGTGCAACCCGCCCGGACGGGCGCTCGGTCCGAACCCGACGACGAAGACGGGGATCTCCCTCGTTGACGCCTTCCTGTGGGTCAAGCAGCCCGGCTCGAGCGACGGCTCGTGCCGTCCCGGGGAGCCGAGGGCCGGTCAGTGGTGGCCGAACTACGCCCTCGAACTGGCCGAGAACGCGGGCGGCTGATCAGCCTGCGGAGTTGACCGCGAGTTCGAGCGCGGCCGCCGGCCACCAGCTGCCCGCGGCGGGCCCGCCGTTGCAGGTCCCGTCGGACGTCCCGGGGTGCTTGACCCAGAGCAGGGCGTCCGTCTCGGCGTTGCCGGCGGCGGCCGTCGGCGCGGTGCCGAGGCCACGGCCCGGCGGGTTGCACCATTCCCCTCCGGGCGCCGCGCCGCGCCCGTTGCGGGAGGTGTCGATCACGAAGTGGGCCCCGCCGCCGAGAGCCGCGACGATCGCTTCGCCGTAGGACTCCTCGGCCGCCGTGGCGCCGAAGCTCGAGACGTTCAGGGAGAAGCCGCGCGCCCCCGCGACGCCGGCTTTCTTCAACCGTCCCGCGATCGTCGCCGCGGGCTGCCAGCCGGCGTGGCCGGCGTCGAGGTAGACGGCTGTCGTGCCGCCCTTGGCGAGCGTCTTGACGGCGTAGGAGAGCAGGGAGTAGTAGGAGGACTGCTGTTCTGAGCCGAGGCATTCGAGCTCCGAGAGGGCGTCCGGCTCGAGGATCACCGCGGCGCTCCGTCCGGCGATGCCGGCCGCCATTTCGTCGATGAACTTCTTGTAGGCCGCCGCGTCGGCGGCTCCCCCCGAGGAGTACTGGCTGCAGTCGCGCCAGGGGAGGTCGTAGGCGACCAGCAGCGGCAGCCGCCGGGCCGCGGCGGCCTGCCCGACCCACCAGGAGACGTCGCCCCCGGCCCCCCCGTGCCCGTAGGTCCAGTCGCCGAACCACTTCGCCACCGGCCGCGTCGCGATCTTTTCGATCTGCGCCGCTTCCGCGCTGCGGCCTTCGCGTGCCCATTCGGCGGCCGTCTGGGAAGCGGGAGAGCCCGGTTCGACGTAGAGGCCCGTAGCCGCGAACGGGTCGGCGGGGGAGCGTTTGGCTTCTTCGGCACCCGGCCCTTCTTCGCCGGCCGGTGCTTCGCCGCCCGCGGGGCCTTCTTCTGAAGCGGGCGCTTCGCCTGCAGGTGGGGCGCCCGTGCCGCCCGGGGGCCCGGCTTCTTCGACCGGCGGGACTTCGCCGACCGGCCCGGTCAGTGGCGGTGACGGTTCTGCGACTTCACGGTGGTGCTTGGCGCGTTTGCGGGCGTGTCGGCGGGCGTGCCTGACAGTGTGGCGATGGGCGCGTGCCGCCGTTGAGCCGCGCCGGGCGCCGGCGGGCGGGGCGAGCACGAGCGTCGACGCCGCGCAGGCGAGCGCGAGAATGGACAGCACGAGATGGCGTCGAGCGGCGCTCACACGGGCGGATCGGCGATGGCGCGGGACGATGTGAGCGATTCGGCGCGGGCTCAACGCTAAGGCTGGCCTGCCAGCGCCGCCCCGCTCGAGGAGAGCTGACCGCGCTCGTGGAGGAGCTCGGCTATCTGCACGGCGTTCGTCGCCGCCCCCTTGTGCAGGTTGTCCGCCACGATCCACATGTCGAGGGCACGCTCGTGTCCAGGGTCGCGGCGGATCCGGCCGACGAAGACCTCGTCGCGCCCCGCGGCGTTGATCGCCAGCGGGTAGGACGCGGCGGCGGGGTCGTCGAGCACGACGACCCCGGGCGCGGCCGCGAGCAGCTCGCGGGCCCGCTCGGGGGAGAGGTCCTCGCGGGTCTGCACGTTGACCGCCTCGGAGTGGCCGGTGACGACGGGCACGCGCGCGCAGGTCGCGCTGACGCGGATCGAGGGGTCGCCGAGGATCTTGCGGGTCTCGTTGATGAGCTTGCGCTCCTCGTCGGTGTGGTCGTCCCCGGGCGGGAAGCTGCCCGCGTGGGGCAGGACGTTGAAGGCGATCTGGTGGGCGTAGGCGTCCGGCGGCTCGATGTCCCGCTCGTGCAGCAGCGCGTGGGATTGGTCGAGCAGCTCGTCGACGGCCTTGCGGCCGGTGCCGGAGACCGCCTGGTAGGTCGAGATCACGAGCCGTTCGATCCCCGCCGCGTCGTGGATCGGCTTGAGCGCGACGACCATCTGCATCGTCGAGCAGTTCGGGTTGGCGATGATGCCGTGATGGTCCGCGAGCGCCTCGGGGTTGACCTCGGCGACGACGAGCGGCACGCCGTCCTCCATCCGCCACCGCGAGGAGTTGTCGATCACGATCGCGCCGGCCGCGGCGAAGCGCGGCGCCCACTCGCCCGAGGTCGTCCCGCCCGCCGAGAACAGCGCCACGTCGAAGCCCTTGATCGACTCCTCGTCGAGGCCCCGCACGATCAGGCCGCCCTCGAGCTCGCGTCCGACCGAGCGCGCGGAGGCGAACGGCACGATCTCCGACGCCGGGAAGCCGCGCTCGCGAAGCAGCCGCAGCATCAGCGTTCCGACCTGACCGGTCGCTCCGACGACCGCGACTCTGTAGCCCTCGCTCATCGGCTCAGGGTACCGAGGACTCGCCCCGGCGGCGCCTTTGCGGGCGGGCGGGCGCTAGGCGCCGGTCTGGGCGGTCATGAAGTAGATCGTCAGCAGTACGAGCACGCAGCCGAGGATGTTCACGCGCAGGACGCGGGCGCGCAGCGCCTGGTACTCGGCGCTGAAAGCGACCGGACCGTCGCCGGCTGCTTTGACGTCGCGCTCGGCCAGCTCGGCGAGCTTGCGCTCGTTGGGGGCGAAGAAGGCGCCCCCGAGTGCGCCCAGCACGATGATCACGCCCAGGCCCCACTGCACGTAGAAGTCGCTCCAGGTGTGGAGTTTGCTCGCCAGGTAGATGCCCGCGAGCAGCGCGAGCCCGAGGAAGGGCGAGATCACGAACTTGCCGACCGAGTCCTGAATGCGGTGGACGCCGGGCATCGAGCGCGGCTCCTTGCCGATCCCGACGGCGTACATCACCGGGTAGGCGAAGGTCACGCCGAAGGCGATCACGATCGCGGCGATGTGAACCGCCAGCGCGAACGTGTAGAAGGTGACCGCGGGCTCCATCGCCGGTAACCCTATGCGGGCGGGCGGCGGACCGTCTACGGCTTGATCGTCATGAAGAGGATCGTCAGCAGGACGAGCCCGGAGGCGATCGACCCGACGAGGTTCAGCCGGCGGGTGATCTCGCGGTACTCGCGCCCCGGCGCGAACGCGCCTTCCCCGTTCCACGCCTCGAGGTCGCGCGCGACCGCCTCCTCGGCGCGCTTGGCGGCGGGCATCAGCACGCTCCCGACGAGCCCCCCGATGACGACGATCGCGGCGAGCCCCCACTGCACGAAGAACTCGCTCCAGTGGTGCCCATCGCTCGCCAGGAAGATCCCGGCGGCGAGGATCACGACGAGCGCCGGGTTCAGGATCCAGCGCGAGACCATGAATTCGACGCGATGCAGCAGCGGCAGGCCGCGCGGGTCGCGCTTGGCGGCGACGGCGTACACGAGCGGCAGCGAGAACGTCCAGCCGAAGGCGATCACGACGGCCATGACGTGGACCGCCATCACGACGTCGTACCCGGTCACGGCGGGGACCAGCACCGCAGCGCTCAGAAGGTCGGCGCGTACTTGCCGAAGACGTCCTGCATCGCTCCGCAGACCTCCCCGAGCGAGCAGCGGTCCTTCAGCGCCTGGCGGATCGAGGGCAGCAGGTTCTCGCTGCCGCGGGCGGCGGCGCGCAGCTCCTCCAGCCGCTTGCCGACCAGCTCCTGGTCGCGGTTCGCCTTGAACTCCGTCAGTCGGCCGACCTGTTCGCGCTCGGACTCGGGGTCGACGCGGAGCAGGTCCGGGACCTCGAGATCCTCCTCCTCGAAGGCGTTGACGCCGACGACGACGTCCTGGCCGATCCGGTAGCGCTCCTGGTAGCCCCAGGCCGACTCGTCGATCTCGCCGGTGATGAACTGGATCGCGTTGACCGATCCGCCGAGCGCGTCGACCTTCGCGATCAGACGGTTCGCGCGCTCTTCGATCTCGTCGGTCAGCGCCTCGACGAAGTAGGAGCCGGCGAACGGGTCGACCGTGTCGGCCGCGCCCGACTCGTGGGCCAGGATCTGCTGCGTCCGCAGAGCGATTTTCGCGGCCCGCTCGGTGGGCAGGGCGAGCGCCTCGTCGAAGCCGTTGGTGTGCAGCGACTGGGTCCCCCCGCAGACGGCCGCGAAGCCCTGCAGGGCAACCCGCACGATGTTGTTCTCCGGCTGCTGGGCCGTGAGAGTCACGCCGCCCGTCTGGGTGTGGAAGCGCAGCATCGTCGACTTCGGGTTCTTGGCGCCGAAGCGCTCGGTCATGATGTGCGCCCACATCCGTCGCGCCGCGCGGAACTTCGCGACCTCCTGAAAGACGTTGTTGTGGCCGTTGAAGAAGAACGCCAGGCGGGGCGCGAAGTCGTCGACGTCGAGGCCCTTCTCGATCGCCGCCTGCACGTAGGCGATGCCCGAGGAGAGCGTGAAGGCGACCTCCTGAACCGCCGAGCAGCCCTTCTCGCGGAAGTGGTAGCCGGAGATCGAGATCGTGTTCCAGCGCGGGACCCGTTCGTTGCAGTACTGGAACAGGTCGGTCGTGAGCCGCATCGTCGGCTCCGGGGGGTAGATGTAGTTGCCCCGCGCGATGTACTCCTTCAGGACGTCGTTCTGAGTCGTCCCCCGCAGCTTCTCGCTCGGCACGCCCTGCTCCTCGCCGACCAGCTCGTAGAGCAGCAGCAGGCAGGCGGCCGGCGCGTTGATCGTCATCGAGGTGGAGACCTGGTCGAGCGGGATCCCGTCGAAGGCGGTGCGCATGTCGTCGATCGTGTCGATCGCGACGCCAGTGCGGCCGACCTCGCCCAGGCAGCGCGGGTTGTCGGAGTCCAGGCCGAGCTGGGTCGGCAGGTCGAAGGCCATCGAGAGGCCCGTCGAGCCCTTCGAGATCAGGTACCGGTAGCGCTCGTTCGACTCCTTCGCGGAGGCGTAGCCCGCGTACTGGCGCATCGTCCAGGTCTGCTTGCGGTACATCTCGCGGTGGACGCCGCGGGTGTACGGGTAGGACCCCGGCTCGCCGAGGTCGAGCTCGGCGGGAAGGTCGGATTCGTCGTAGAGCTCGGCGATCTCGATGCCCGAGTCGGTGAACCGGCGCGGGTCGTCGGGGCCGACGATCGGCGCGACGCTGAGGTCCTGGGAGTCGCTGTCGGGCTCTGCTGTGGTTGCCATGAACCTGATGATATGGCCCCGGGGCGGCCCGCCGCGAGGCCGCCGTCGCCCGCCGCAATAAGTCTGGCGGCCGTCTGCGCGCCGGAGAGCCAGGGTATCCTCCGCACCATGGCGACCTGTCTAGTAACCGGGGGCGCGGGGTTCCTCGGATCACACCTCTGCGACGAGCTGCTCGCTCGAGGCCACCGCGTGATCTGCGTGGACAACCTCGAGACGGGCTCGCTCGCGAACATCGCGCACATCCGCGACCCCGAGCGCTTCACGTTCCTGCACGTCGACATCACCGACCCGTACTTCGTCGAGGAGGACGTCGACTTCGTCTACCACTTCGCCTCGCCGGCCTCGCCGATCGACTACCTGCGGCTGCCGCTCCACACGCTGAAGGTCGGCTCCCACGGGACCCATCACACGCTCGGCCTGGCGAAGCTCAAGCGCGCGCGCTTCCTGACGGCCTCCACCAGTGAGGTCTACGGAGACCCCCTCGAGCATCCCCAGTCGGAGAGCTACTGGGGCCACGTCAACCCGATCGGCCCGCGCGGGGTCTACGACGAGGCCAAGCGCTACGCCGAGGCGCTGACGATGGCCTACCACCGCCAGCAGGGGGTCGACACGGCGATCGTGCGCATCTTCAACACCTACGGGAGCCGCATGCGACCCCACGACGGCCGCGCGATCCCGACGTTCCTGCGCCAGGCGCTCGCGGGTCGTCCGATCACGGTCTTCGGCGACGGCAGCCAGACCCGCTCGTTCTGTTACGTCAGCGATCTGATCAGGGGCATCATCGCGCTCGCCGAGTCCGGTTATCATGACCCTGTGAACATCGGGAATCCTGATGAGTTCACGCTGCTGGAACTTGCGGAGACCGTTCGCGAGCTGACGGGCGCCAGCTCCGAGATCGTCTACGAGGCCCTCCCGATCGACGATCCCAAGCAGCGCCGCCCGAACATCTCGCTCGCCCAGGAGCTGCTCGGCTGGGGTCCCGAGGTCGCGCTGCGCGACGGGTTGCAGCGGACGATCGAGGACTCGGGCGTCGAGGTCCTGATCGGCGGTGGGCCGCGCTGAGCCGCGGCCCCGCACCCGCCGGGGGGGCGCGATCGCACGCCGCCGGCGTCCGCGTCCTCCGCTCCGTACGCGGGCGGCGGGTGTTCTGATGGACGAGATGGGAACGCGTATGTCGGGGACGTCGACCCCTCAGGCCCGAAGGGTCACACCGGCCACCGCGCCGCCGCGAGCGACGCGCCCCGGCCCGCTTCTGCGCCCGGAGCTCAACAGGGCTCCCTCCGAGCCGCCCCCCGAGCGCGACGTCCGGGCCAAGCGCCCGCCGGTCCTCGGCTTCCTGCTGCGCTTCACGACGATGCTCAGAGGAGGACGGGTGCTGACGCTGCTCGCCCTCGACTTCGCTGCCGTCGCGCTCGCGATCTTCACCGCGCTCGTCCTGAAGGAAGCGGTTCACGGCGGCGTCGCCTTCTCCAGCGACCTGCACGGGACCGAAGACTTCCTGCCCTTCTCCTACCTGCTGACGGCGCTGCTGTTCGCCAACTCGGGCCTGTACGCCGAGCGGGCGCTGCGCCCAGGCCTGACCCGCGTCGTCGGCTCCCTGTTCGAGGTCGCGGTCGTCGCGCTGATCTTCGCCGTCGTCAACGGCGAACACTTCTCCAGCTACTACCTCTTCTACGGCTCGCTCGTCTTCGCGATCTTCTACGT
>Ga0134125_10000554_pt1 | contig 49577 bp, 37 predicted proteins | sample KB31751_FD_96464 | JGI IMG/M metagenome (GOLD analysis project Ga0134125, IMG submission 96464) | Terrestrial soil microbial communities with excess Nitrogen fertilizer from Kellogg Biological Station, Michigan, USA - KB3-175-1 | ecosystem: Environmental > Terrestrial > Soil > Unclassified ... | reverse complement strand
CTTCGCCGGAAGAACTGCGCCGCGGACAGCGCGCGCTGCACTACCATCTCTATGCCGCCGCGCCGCTCGTGTTCATCGCTGAGTTCGCGGAGGACAACGGCATCGATCTTTACGCCGAACGCGACCATGCGCTCGCGCGGCTGGTGAAGCGCTCGACGGCCGGCCTGGTGGACAGCAGCTACTTCCAGCAGAAGACGGGCATCCAGCAGGACCTTCCGGATGGACCTCCCTCCGCTGAGGCGATTGGCTGGGCCGTCCCATACGTGAAGCGCTTTCCCGATCCCGCGATCTCCGCCCTGATCGCCAAGGCGCCATCGCTGAGTTACATGTATCTCGGCGGCCTTCCTGCCGGCGCAGAGAATACTGCCAGATAGAGCTGCCTATCGGGCTGCCGCTTCCAGCTGGTAGAAGCGTGCGGCGTTCTCTCCGAAGACCTGCCTCTCCGTCTCCTCGTTCAATTGCGGCGCAAGAATCTCGTCAACCGCGCCGATTACCCGGTCATAGCTTCCGGCCAGCAGGCAGACCGGCCAGTCGCTGCCGAACATCAGTCGGTCGAATCCGAAGCAAAGCGTCACATGCTCGACGTAGGGTCGCAGATCATCGACCGACCATGATTTGTGGTCCGCTTCGGTAATCATCCCGGAGAGCTTGCAATAGACATTGGGTTTTTCCGCAACCTTGGCGATCCACTCTCGCCATGGATCTAGCCGCCCAGTACGAATCCCCGGTTTTGAGATGTGATCGATGACGGCACGCAAGCCGGGGACGGCGTCGAGTGCTTCCAGCACGAACGGCAGGTGGCGCGGATGGGTGAGAAAGTCGAACGCCACGTCGCGATCAGCAAGCGTGCGAAGCGCCGATATGACGCTGGGCTGCAGAATCCATCGATCGTTCGGGAGGTCCTGCAGCATCGGGCGAATGCCGACAAACTTCGGAATCTTCCGATATCTCTCCAGCGTCGCCGGGAAATGCTCATCCTCCATGTCGAGCCATCCGACCACACCAGCGATGGAATCGTCCGTTGCAGCGAGATCGAGAAGAAAGTCAGTCTCCGCCATTGTCGGGGCGGCCTGTACGACAACCGTTTTGCCAATGTTGTGTTGGTCGAGCGACGCACGCAAGTCTGCCGGCAGGTAATTGCGGTAGAGCACCGGGTCCGAAGGACTCATCCAGCCATAGTCGCCCCGCTCCGGTTTCCAGTAATGCTGATGGCTGTCAATTCTCATCGCTCTCGATTGTAGGTGAGCGAGTTGCGAGCGCGTTCACGATGCTGAATGTGTCATAAACACAGCCACCCCATACACCGCCGGAGGCCTGCACCAGCGCGGCCCAGAGGCGCGTGTCATCGGGAAGTTCTGGATGGGGAGCAAGGTCTGGCCTCGGCTTTCGCGCGGCGAGGATCGCGGCACCTTCTTCCGGGGTGAGGAGCTTTTCGGGGTCCGTCCCGCGGAAGTGGACCTCCCCATGCAGCGCATTGCGGTCCACCGTTATTTCGACAATATCGCCCTCCAGGATGCGGCCAATGGGCCCGCCCGCAAGCGCTTCCGGCGAGACATGCCCGATGCACGCACCGGTGGAGACGCCAGAGAAACGTGCGTCCGTGATCACGGCGACGTGCTTGCAAAAAGGAAGCGCCTTCAGCGCGGAGGTCACCTGATACGTCTCCTGCATGCCCGCGCCGAGCGGTCCACCGCAGATCAACACAATCACATCGCCATGACCAACCTTGCCTTCCTTGATGGCGGCGATCGCAGCAGCCTCGGTGATGAAGACACGCGCCGGGCCGATGTGGCGATAGGTGTTGTCTGCATCGATCAGCGATGGATCGATCGAAGTGGACTTGATGACCGAGCCTTCCGGCGCGATGTTGCCGGAAGGGAAACAAACCGTCGCCGTGAGTCCGCGCCGGCGGGCGAGGTCGGGCGACATGATGACTTCCGATGGCTCGATGCCATTGAGATCGTGCAGGCGCTGCCGGAGGGCACGGCGGCGCTCGGACTGTTCCCACCAGTCGAGGTTTTCGGCGAGCGTGGCGCCGGTTGCGGTCATGACAGAGGTATTGAGCAGGCCGGCGGCGCGGAGGTGCAGCATGACCTCGGGGACGGCCCCGGCGAGAAAGACCTGCACGGTGGCAAAGTTGCGCGGGCCGTTGGGGAGAGCATCGACGAGTCGCGGCGCGGCGCGGTTGATGCGCGTCCAATCGTCGACAGTGGGGCGGCGCAGTCCCGCTGCGTGCGCGATGGCAGGCACATGCAGCAGCAGATTCGTCGACCCGCCGAACGCCGCATGCAGCACCATTGCGTTTTCGATCGCGGCGGGTGTGAGGATGTCGCCGGTGCCGATGCCAAGGCGGCTGAGGCGCAGCAAGGCGCGAGCAGATCGGGTAGCAGCATCGAGCCACAGCGGCTGACCCGAAGCCGCGAGCGCAGTGTGCGGCAGCGCGAGGCCGAGACCTTCCGCGACGACCTGCGAACTCGCCGCGGTTCCCAGGAACTGGCAGCCGCCGCCGGGCGAGGCGCAGGCACGGCAGCCTATCTCCGCGGCGTATTCGGCGGTGATTTCGCCCTGGGCGAAGCGCGCGCCAATGGTCTGCACCTTGCCGGCGTCTTCGGCGGGACGGTCTGGCTCGGATTCCGGCAGCAGCGTGACGCCGCCAGGCACCAGCACGCTCGGGTACTGCCCGGAAGAAGCGAGCGCCATCATCATGGCGGGCAGCCCCTTGTCGCAGGTGGCGATGCCGAGCACGCCGCGACGCGTGGGCAGCGACCGCATGAGGCGGCGCAGCGTCATGGCGGCATCGTTGCGGAAGGGCAGCGAATCCAGCATGCCCGCGGTGCCCTGGGTGCGGCCGTCGCAGGGGTCAGTGACGGCGCCGGCGAAGGGGGTGGCGTGCAGGTTGCGCAGCTCGCGCGCAGCTTCCGCAACAAGCAGCCCGACCTCCCAATGCCCGGTGTGGAAGCCGAGCGCGATCGGCGTGCCGTCGGCGGCACGCAGGCCGCCATGCGTGGATAGGATCAGGAATTCAGGATCGAGCAGTCGCTGCGGCTCCCAACCCATGCCGGCGTTCTGCGTAAGACCGAAGAGATTGCCGGAGGGCGCGGTGAGGAGCATCTCCGGCGTGATGGGAAGCTGGCCTTCGGGACCGCGGGCGTGGGTCTGCGCGGAGGCGAAGAGCGCGGCATCGGTTTCAAGAACGCTGGAGACCGTCGGGACTGGAGATGTAGACATGTTTCCTTAAAGATAGGCCTCGCCAGTTGGGCGGCGCTTCGGCAAGGCGAGGGTAAGAAGGGCTGCCAGGATCAGAGCGAGCGCCATCAGGAATTCGCCGGCGCGGTCCGAGTGGGTGAAGCCGCGCAGCCATCCGACGAAATAAGTTCCAAGGAATCCGCCCAATGCGCCGCAGCTGTTCACCAGCGCAAAGACCTCGCCGGCGTGCTGGCGCGGGACGCGGTCGGGAATGATGGAGAAGAATGGCGGATAGGGTGCATACATCGCTCCGCAGGCAAGGACCAGACAGGCAAAGGCCAGCCAGAAACTGACCGGCGCGAAGAGAAACGAGCCCATCATGGCAACTCCACCCACCATAAGGAACGGCCAGACGAGCGGAGCGGTGCGGCCGGTGCGGTCAGAGACATGGCCCATGCCCACCTCTCCCGCAATGGCGAGCAGATAGGGTGCGGCGGCGAGCAGTCCGGTCGTGCTGAGCGAGAGAGCGGACGCCTTATGAATGATGGCGGGGAGCCAGAGGACGAAGCCATATACTCCAAGGCTCCAAAAAATGTACTGCGCGCAAAGGATCAAAACATCGCCGCGGAGAAGCACGGAGAGGAGCGTGGCGGAGGCCTCGCGCGCAAGCTCCGGCGCGGATTGCTGCTGCGTGATAGCGGCCTCAAGTTCGGTGGCCTGGGCAGGATCGAGCCAACGCGCCTCGCCGGGGCTGTCGCGTACTGTGGCGATCCAGACGGCGCTCCAGAGGATTGCGGGCAGTCCCTCAATGATGAAAGTACGCTGCCAGCCAAGGTGCTGGGTCAGGAAACCGGTGATGGCTGACATCCAGAGTACGGTGACCGGATTCCCAAGCAGTAGAATGCTGTTGGCCCGCGAGCGTTCCGAGCGCGGAAACCAGCGCGTCAACAGAAACAGCATAGCGGGGAACGTGACGCTCTCTGCCAGGCCGAGGACGAAGCGATCCACGCAGAGCAGCGCAAAGCTTCGCAGAATGCCTGTGAGTGTCGCCAGAACCCCCCAGATCACAAGCGCGATGAACACAACGCGTGTCGCGCTGACGCGCCGGGCGAGGAGCATTCCCGGAACCTGAAAGAGAAAGTATCCCAGGAAGAACATGGCCCCCAGCCATGCGAGCTGGTTATCCGTGATGTGCAGCGTGCGCGACATGCCCGCAGCCGCGCCGAAGCCGAAGTTCGCGCGATCGAGGTACGCGAGGCTGTAGGTGATGAAAAAGATCGGCAGCAGGATGGCGCGGCGCAAGGGATGAAACTCCGTCCGACCGTTGAATGCATGAGGCCGAGGCAACTGGCGGCCCTCAACTTTTCCTCACACCCAACCGTCTGATAAAAGAACCAGACGCAGCAGAGTTGCGAATGCCACGCCCGCTTCGATAGGCTCTCCGGGTCTTCTGTTTGAGACCCGAACAAAATCATAACGGGTAAAACCAGTCTTGTCGTTCCGTTAAGGATTATGCGATTTCTCCTTGCCATCTTCGCCCTACTGTTTTTCGCGCCCGCAATGCAGGCGCAGTCGCTCTTCAGCCAGCGTCCAGTAGACGCTTATGCCGCCTATCTGGAACGCGGGTCATTCGGCGCTGTCGCGGACGGCGCGGCCGATGACACTGCCGCGATCCAGGCGGCCATCGATCGCGTTGCCGACACGACGGGCGGCGGGGTGGTCTTCATCGCGGAGGGCCGCTACCGGATTACGCATACCGTCCATCTGTGGTCCGGCATCCGGCTTATCGGCTATGGTGCGCATCGGCCGGTGTTTGTTCTCGGCGCGAAGACACCGGGCTATCAGGAAGGACATGAGTTCCTCGGCACGGGCCGCTACATGCTGCAGTTTGCCTCGCGGAGGCCCTCGCCAGGTAGTGATGTGGTCGATGCGAACGAATTCACCTTTTACAGCGGCATCAACAACGTGGATTTTGAGATTGGAAACGGAAATCCGGCTGCTATTGCCATCCGGTTTCACGTCGCGCAGCATAGCTATCTTTCGCACATGAACATCAGCGTGGGACAGGGACGAGCCGGATTGGAAGACGTGGGCAACAATGCCAGCGATCTGCACATCACGGGCGGCGACTACGGCATCATCTCCGTTCGCACTTCGCCGGCGTGGCAGTTCCTGCTGATGGATTCCACCATCGAGGGTCAGCGCAAGGCCGCGATTCATACACAGGAAGTCGGCATGACGCTGGTGCGCGACCGCATCGCGCATACCCCCGTCGCCATCGAGATCACGCAGGGCATGGTGGAGCAACTCTACGGGCGCGACCTGACGCTTGAGGACATTCGCCGCACCGCGCTGGTGCTGGGGGATGTAGCCAAGGCGCATCACGAGGTGACGCTGGACCATGTTCTCTGCAGAGAGGTACCGACATTTGTCGACGGTAATGTTGCAATTCCGGCGATTCGCACGCTGCGCGCGCCCGCTCCGCGCTACGTAGAGGAACACCTGGCGATTGGGCTGGCAATTGGCCCGGACGGCCGCGAGCGCGGCGTAACGATGCAGCACAAGGAGAGCACTGCCGCCGCGCCTGAGGTGAAGTCGGACATTCCGTCGCTTCCTTCCATGGCGGAGTGGACGAACGTACACGACCTGGGCGTAAAGGGTGACGGCAAGGCAGACGATACGACCGCGCTGCAGGCCGCCATCGACGGCCATCGCGTGCTGTACTTCCCCACCGGCAGTTACAAAGTCTCAAAGACGATTCAGCTGCGGGCCGACAGCGTTCTGATTGGCTTCAATCCATCGACCGCCGTCATCACCGATCCGGAGAGCGATCCGGCCTTCGCAGGCGAGGGCGATGCGATCCCGCTGGTACAGAGTGCGAAAGGTGGCGACGCCATCATCAGCGGCATCGGCATCGATACCGGCAGCGTGGCGCCCCGGGCGGCCGGCATTGTCTGGATGGCCGGGCCGCATTCCATGCTCGACGACGTTAATTTTGCCGCGGGGCATGGACGCATCGGGCAGACCTTCGGCGGCGGATTCCGGCCGCAGGCAGGCGCGCAGCAGCGAGGGCCGGGCACCGGTCCCGGCGGCGGGGGCGCCGGACGAGCCTCCGTAGCGCAGGGTGCAACTCCTCCCCAGCGGCCCGCAGGCGGATTTCCACGTGGACCGAGCACGGCGGAGACGCAATATCCCAGCATCACCGTGCGCGACGGCGGCGGCGGCCTGCTGCGCGGCATCTGGACCTCGAACACCAATGCCAAGGCTGGACTCGTGGTCGAGAACACCGATACGCCGACGGTCGTTTACCAGATGTCCTGTGAGCACCACATGCATCATGAGACGCGGTTTCACAATGCGGCGAACTGGACGATCTATGCGCTGCAGACAGAGGAGGAGAACCCTGCCGGCGCGGACTCTTTCACCGCCGAGCTTGTGGACTCGCGGAACATAACCTTCGCCAACCTCTTTACCTATCGCGTCTCGCGCAATGTCAAACCCAAGCTGAATGCAGTCGAGTCGACCAACTCTAGCGGAATCCGGTTTGAGAACATGCATAACTTCAGCATGACGCGGCTGGCCTATGACAACAGCATCTTCGATGCCAGCAGCGGCGTGCGAGTCCGCACGCATGATTTCACCTCGTTTGAGATATCCGCGGCGAACAAGCTGGGAGCACCGCTGCCGCTGCCCGCTGCGTTCGCACCGGGAGCGCACATCGAGCAACTCGCCTCAGGATTCAGCAATGCGTCGGGGTTGTCGACGGACAGTGCGGGTCATCTCTTCTTCACGGATTCCCTGATGCACAAGGTCTATCGCTGGAACGCGGAGACAAAGCAGGCGGAGTTGCTGACAGACCAGGTTCCTTCGCCTCAGGCGGCGGGATTCGTTGCGCCCGGTACGCTGCTCGCGATCGACCTCGGCAAGGCCGTGTACAGCATTGATCCTCAGACGGGGTCTGTGCAAAAGCTCTCGCCGGCCGCAGCCGCGGAGGATGGCACGAGCCTGCTCATGCCTGTCGGATTTCACAACAGCATGGACACCCTGGTGAAGCAGATGGATCGCCGCGGCGTGGTTTATGCGCGCGGCAGCAATATGGCAATTACCGCGAACGTCACCGATGAGCATCGCGATTTCTTCTACGCACCCGGCACAAAGACCGCGGTGATGGCCGGAGGCACTTGGCAGCCGATGCTGCAGGCGTCGCAGTGGAGCGTGATGCCCATAGGGGGCAAGCGCCTCGCTTCGAGCGAAGAGGACGACACCACCTATCGCCTTACGCTGGACAGCCTGAATCGCATTACGGTGTCGCAGTTTGCGCCGCGCGGCGGATCGAGCGTCGCTACCGACGACGCGGGAAACGTCTATCTCGCCGAAGGGCAGGTCTATATCTATAACTCGGCGGGAAAGCAGCTCGGCGTTCTCGAAGTTCCGGAGCGGCCAACCAGCCTCGCGTTCGGAGGCGAAGACCATCGCACGCTCTTCATCGGCGCGCGCGGTTCGCTGTTCTCAATCCGGACACAGGCTGCAGGCCACTGATGGCGCACCCCAGTCTCTGAAATGTTTGCGGCAAGAATTGCATCGTGGGAAGAACCTGCTGAATACATCGAGACTCAAATCAATCCATTGAAGGTGTGGATTATTTCGTGGTTGCCGGGAGCACCTGATCCCATCATTGACAATGATTAGCGGAACTCGGTAGAGTACGCCGAAACAAAAATTCGATTATCGAATAATGTGTATCGTGTTGATCGCACGGCGCTCCGTTGTGCAGCCGTTTGGCCTGCGGCTTTTCGAACAGAAACAAAGGAACCCACTTAGTGGATTGGGATTGATTCGATCTCGGGAGAATTATGACAAAAAGTTCTCGTATCTTCGCGACATTCGCCCTCGTCCTCACAACAAGTTCAATGTGGGCCCAGAATTCCGCTCAGCCTGACTACATGAATCCTGCGCTGCCGGCCCATGATCGCGCGGTGGACCTGGTAAACCGCATGACGCTGGAAGAGAAGGCGTCGCAGCTGGTGAATACGGCGCGCGCCATTCCGCGGCTGCATGTGGACGCGTACCAGTGGTGGAGCGAGGCCCTGCATGGCGTCATCAACCAGGGCGTCACCGAATATCCCGAGCCGATTGGCCTGGCCGCGACCTTCGACCAGCAGGCGGTCCACACCATGGGCCATTACATCGGAGTGGAAGGCCGCATCAAGCATGTGCAGAACGACCGCGAGCATCACGTCGGCATCTACGGCGGTCTCGACTACTGGGCGCCGAACCTGAATATCTTTCGCGATCCGCGCTGGGGCCGCGGCCAGGAAACCTACGGCGAGGACCCGTACCTGACCGCGCGCATGGGCGTCAATTTCGTCGAGGGCGTACAGGGCGACGATCCCAGGTACTACCTCGGCATCGCAACTCCCAAGCACTATGCCGTGCATTCCGGCCCGGAGCCTACGCGCCACTTCGCAGATGTCGACGTGCCGAAGCATGACGAAGTCGACACTTACGAGCCCGCGTTCCGGGCCGCCATTACCGAGGGCAAGGCGGACTCCATCATGTGCGCGTATAACGCCATCAATGGCGAGCCCGCATGCGCCAACAAGTATCTGCTGGTAGACCAACTGCGCGACAAGTGGGGCTTCCAGGGCTATGTTGTCTCCGACTGCGATGCCGTCCGCGACATTTTCACTGGCCACCACTTCCGACCTACGCAGGCTGAGTCCTCGGCCATCTCCCTGGAACGGGGCATGGACAATGAGTGCTACGGCGGGGGCCCCGGCCGGAACAACTCCGATTTCCAACCTTTCATCGAAGCGGTCCAGAAGGGCTATCTCTCGCAGGAGGCGATGGATACCGCGGTCGTCCGCTTGATGGAGGCCCGCATCAAGCTGGGCATGTTCGATCCGCCGGACATGGTGCCCTACACCAAGATCGACGAGAAGGAGCTTGACTCCGCCGAGCACCGCGCCTTTGCACGCAAGCTGGGCAACGAGTCGATGGTGCTGCTGAAGAACGACGGAACGCTGCCGCTGAAGCCCTCCGTGAAAAAAGTGCTGGTGGTTGGCCCACTGGCGCCTGAGACTCGCTACCTGATCGGCAACTATGCCGGCACCCCCACGCATATCGTGTCCGTGATGGAAGGCCTGAAGGCCGAGTTCCCGAACGTTGCGTTCACATATGTGGCCGGCACGCAGTTCCTCCGCCCCGATGGCGCGCCGGTTCCCAACGCAGCGCTCACCACCCCCGATGGCAAGCCCGGCCTGAAGGCGGAGTACAGCGAAGCTCCCGCGGCCGGCGGTCGCGGTTTTGGCGGCGGGGGAGGCCGCGGTGGGCCCATCGCAACCGGTCCGGCGATCGCAACTCGCACTGAGCCCAATATCAACCTGACCGGAACGAATGTTCCATCCGAAGCCGCCGGCAAGAATGTCATCGTGCACTACACCGGCTTCATCACCGCGCCCGAGACGGCCGATTACATGATCGGTACGAAGGGCACGGGCTTTGCGCGCTTCGTGATCGACGGCAACAACGTCGTCATGCAGAATGGCACGGAAGCACGCACCGGGCGCGTCCACCTTGTGAAGGGAGAGAAGGCCTCGCTCGACATCACCATCGGCGGCGGCTTTGGCAGGTTCGGCGGCGCGGCCAATGCAGCAGCCAACGCAGCGCCCGCTGGTCCACACGCGACTCTGATCTGGGAGAAGGCCACCGATGAGGCATCGCCTGACGCCATCGCCGCGGCGAAGAACGCCGACTTGGTCCTGGCTGTGGTTGGCATCACCAGTTCGCTCGAAGGCGAGGAGATGCAGGTCAACCTGCCGGGCTTCCAGGGCGGTGACCGCACCAGCATCGACATGCCCGCAGGCGAAGAGAACCTAGTGGAAGCGATGGTCGGCACCGGCAAGCCCACGGTGGTTGTGCTGATGAATGGCAGCGCACTCGCCGTCAACTGGATCAATGACCACGCCAACGCGGTCCTTGAGGCTTTCTATCCTGGCGAAGAGGGCGGCGCTGCCGTAGCGGAAACGTTGAGCGGCAAGAACAATCCCGCAGGCCGGCTGCCGGTCACGTTCTACACGGGTGTCAGCCAGCTTCCGAATTTCGAGAGTTACTCGATGGAGGGCCGGACCTATCGCTACTTCAAAGGGAAGCCGCTTTATCCGTTTGGGTACGGCCTGAGCTACACGAAATTCGCATACAGCAGGCTGAGCCTGGCCAGGAGCGCCATCAACGCCGGCGATCCGCTGGTCGCTTCGGCCACCATCACGAATACGGGAGATCGCGAGGGCGATGAAGTGGCGGAGGTCTACATCACCTTCCCGGACGTGCCCGGAGCTCCACTGCGCGCGCTTCGCGGGTTCAAGCGCGTTCATCTTAAGCCGGGCGAGTCGCAGCAGGTCGAGTTCGAGCTAAAGGATCGCGATCTGATGATGGTCACCACGGATGGCAACCCAATCATCTCGGAGGGCAAGTATTCCATCTCAATCGGCGGCGGCCAGCCCGACACAGGAGCGCCGGCAGTGAATGCGGCCTTCCAGGTGAACGGCACCAAGCCGTTGCCCGAATAACAGGCGCAACCGGAGAAACAAAGAACCGCCGTAAAAAGGGTGGCCTATTCTTTCGGCCACCTTTTTTGCTGCCCGAGGGGCATTGCGGCCAGATGACTGCCTTGAAGCTCAAATGGCGCTGCCTCGGACCGGATTGCAAACCCTAACGTGGTGGCCAGGGACCGGATCGAACCGCCGACGCGTAAGGGCCTTTGCATGGCCGCGGCAGACCACTGAGCCGACGATCAAATCGCGCGGCCCAATCTGATCGCAACTGGAAAGTGGTGGCCAGGGACGGGATCGAACCGCCGACGCGTAAGGGCCTTTGCATGGCCGCGGGCAAACCACTGAGCCGGCGATCAGATCGCGCGGCCCAATCTGATCGCAACTGGAAAGTGGTGGCCAGGGACGGGATCGAACCGCCGACGCCGGCCTTTTCAGGGCCGCGCTCTACCACTGAGCTACCTGGCCTTGGCATGTGTTGACGCCTCATTCGGGACAGCCAAGTGTCGTCCGGGCGGGAGCAGGAAGCGACCGCGCAGTCGCGCAGGTTCCAGCGTCCTGACAAGTATATAGCAATCGCATTGGATACCTCCAAGCGCCGATCCACCGGTGTACGCCGGCGCGATATGCTGGGTCTCTATCGCTTCTCGCTCTGATGGAGGAAATCTGATGCTCGGCGTTCGCCGCGACTCGGTGGGTCCAATTGCACCCGTATCGACTTGGCTATGGCTGCTGTTTCGCCCGTCGATGGCGCTTGCTGTAGCGGCGGCCATGCTTGCATCTCTCGCATCCAATGCGCAGACTTCGGCCGGCGCAAAGTCCGCGGGCACGGCTGCTCCCGGCGAAGTCCGTGCCCAGGCTGCGCTTGACTCCGCAAAGCACTACGGCATGCCTGGTCTGTACGCGTTCCTCAAGCCCTTCCCCAAAGGCGCCGACCTGCACATGCATCTGTCTGGCGCAGTCTACGCCGAGACCTTCATCGCTGAAGCCATCCAGCAAAACCTCTGCGTCTCGCCTGTTCCTCATACCGACGCAACTGGCAATCCGCCCTCGCCCGTCGGACAGAACGCCGTCGAGTTTAGCCACCCTCCGTGCGCCAACGGCGCGGTGCCGGTCTCGAACGCGCTCACCAATCAGGCGCTTTACGACAACCTCATTGACAGCTTTTCCATGCGCGCATTCGTGCCCACGGAGGGCATCAACGGCCACGACCAGTTTTTTGCCACCTTCGCGCGCTTCGGAGGGTTGAAGGACGAGACCGGCGAGTGGCTCGACGAGGTGGCCTCGCGTGCCGCAGCCCAGAACGAGCAATACCTGGAGATCATGTCGACGCCGACATTTTCCAACGCCGCCAAACTGGGTGCGCAGATTGGCTGGCCGGCGGGATCAGAGAAGGAGGTCTCGCATCAAACACTCGCAGCGGTGCGCGATAAGCTGATTGCCGGTGGTCTGCGCAGCGAAGTCGCGGTGGATGAGAAAGAGCTTGCGGATGCGAAGAAGGCTCGCGCGAATCTAGGGCGCTGCGGCCCGACGCAGGACTATGTGAATTTCGGAGAGCAATCAAGTTGCTTTGTTCAAATCCACTTCCTCTATCAAATCCTCCGCGGCTACCCGCCGCAGCAGGTCTTCGCGCAGACACTCCTCGGCTTCGAAATTGCTTCCGACGATCCCGACGTCGTCGGCATCAACTTCGTCATGCCCGAGGACGGCCGCATCTCCATGCAGGACTACCACCTCCAGATGCAGATGCTCGACTACCTGCACTCGGTCTATCCGCAGGTGCATATCTCGCTGCATGCCGGCGAGCTCGCGCCGGGTCTCGTTCCGCCTGAAGGCCTGCGCTTCCACATCCGCGAAGCCGTCGAGCTTGGCCATGCCGAGCGCATTGGCCATGGCGTCGACATCCTGTATGAAGACCACCCCTACGATCTGCTCAAGGAGATGGCGGCGAAGCATGTCGACGTCGAGATCAATCTCACCTCCAACGACGGGATCCTCGGCATCAAAGGCGCGGACCATCCACTCGCCGCCTACATGGCCGCGCACGTACCCTTCTCCCTTTCCACGGACGACGAGGGGGTCTCGCGCATCGACCTCACGCACGAATACGCCCGCGCTGTCGAGGAACACGGCCTAACCTATCTCGACCTCAAACGCTCCGCACGCGACTCGCTCGAGCACAGTTTCCTGCACGGTGAAAGCCTCTATGCGCGCCCGGACGACTACAACCGTCGGCGCTCCCAGTGCAGCGCTGCGATAACGCCTGACAGCAAACCTTCAGGCCAGTGCAGCCGCTTCCTCCAGGACAACGAAAGAGCGGCTGCGCAATGGGAGCTCGAACGGCGGTTTGCGCAGTTTGAACAGAATGCTGGCCGCCTCCATGATGCGTCCGCCCAATAGTTGCCCGGGGCTGGAAATCTCCCTGTGATGTCATCAATCGAAGGAGCACCGGCCGACAGTACGGTATACAACGGAGCGTCGGCCGACGCATCGAACTCACTGCGCAGGCAGTGGAAGAAAGGCTGCATGCGAAGGAGGTTGTGATATGAAATTCATTCGATCTGCCCTCGCAGGTGTGGCAATGGTAGGCACGCTTGGACTGCTTACGCCCGCGGCTTTGGCCCAGACCACGACAACGCGTGATCGGACAACGACTACAACGACGCAGACGCACTCGGAATACGGCGACACCAACTGGGAAGCGCCCCGCGGATATGTCGAGGCATATCCGGAGAACGGTACGCCCAACATGGTCGCACGGCAGGGCTACTCCGCCGGTTACAACCAGGGACAGGCAGATGCCTCACGCGGCAAGAAGTTCAATCCTACTGACAACGACGCCTATGGAAAGGCAGTGATTCCGAAGGGCATGGATCACGATGCTTTCAAGCAGGAATTCCGCGAGGCGTTCGTAAAGGGCTATTCCAACGGCTTCAAGGGCGGACCGGACGAGCGGCACTAACTCAAGTGAATTTGAGAACACGACGGGCCGGCGCGAGCCGGCCCTTTCGCGTGCTTGGCTCAGATTGCACCGCTGGAAAGTGGTTCGACCAATAGCGTAAGATGCTCCCCGAACAGTTTCTGAGCCATTTTCGAGGGAGCACGAGATGAAGAAGCAACTAAAGATGTGTCTCACAGCGGCAGCACTGGCCGCATTTGCGGCGCCGATGTTAGCCGCCAAAGTCTGCGACGTGCGCAAGTACGGCGCCAAGGGCGACGGCACCACCAAGGACACCAAAGCCATCCAGGCTGCGATCGATGATTGCGCCAAGCAAAAAAAGGGCGGTACCGTGACGCTCAGTGGTGGCACATTCCTCAGCGCACCCATTGTGCTGAAGAGCAACATCACCCTGAATCTTGGGAAGGACACGACCTTACTCGGCTCACCCGACCATGATGACTACCCGGTGATTCAGGAGTTTCGCCAGCAGGGCCATCAGGCACTGGTCAGCGCGGTCCATGCGGAGCATGTTTCCATCACCGGCGAGGGGACGATCGACGGCAACGGCGCGTCATGGTGGCATGTCTATCGGGAGGCGGGACCGCCGACAATTCCGGGATCCGGAGTTGCGCGTGGGCAGGCAGCGCGCCCGCGCCTGGTTGTGTTCGACCACTGCAAACATGTCTCGCTGACTGGAGTCACTGTCAAGAACTCGCCCTTCTGGCAGGTGGTTCCTTATTACTCGGACGACATCGTGATTCGCAACGTGCGCATTACCGCTACGCTGCCCTCGCCCAACACGGATGCCATCGATCCATTCAGTTCCTCGAATCTGGTAATCGATCATGTCTACGCCGACACCGGCGACGACGACGTTGCAATCAAGAGCGGCTTTGCCAACTCACCCGGCGGCGATGAGCCGAGCAAGAACATCACGATCACGGACTGCACATTCGACCACGGTCACGGCGTCTCTCTTGGGAGTGAGATTGCCGGCGGTGTCCAGAATGTTCGAGTCGAACGCGTCAAGTTTACCGGTACCGACAACGGCATACGGATCAAAGCGAATCGTGACCGCGGTGCGGATGTTTCGAACATTGTGTTCAAAGACATCACGATGGACAACGTGAAGAATCCGATCCTGATTACGGAGTATTATCCAAGCGCCGGTACTCTGAATCCCGTCGCCGCCATGCCGGTCACACGCCTGACGCCGATGTTCCACAACATCACTATCGAGAACGTCACTGCGACCAACAGCGGCAACGACGGCAGCATTGTTGGCCTGCCGGAATCGCCCGTGCTCGACCTCACTCTCAGGAACGTCCACATCTCCGGCAAAACCGGGATGCTGATCGCCTATGCCAAAGTCACCATGGAAAATACAGACTTCAAGGCCGAAAGCGGCGAGCCGCTCCGCGTTGCGGAGAGTGCGACGGTCACGAAGAAGTAAGGCGATCGAACTCAATCCAAAGGCGCGGCGGGGAAGTTCGGTCGCGCCTTTGCCGCGGTTTCGTTATGGCACGAAGAGTAACAGCAGCCCGAAGAGCGAAATAATCGCGCCAATGGCGAAGACTTTCTTGCGTTTCCTGCTTGCCGCCACCTCTTCCCGCGACGGCGGAATCTCCGAGTGCGCGACGCGGATTAGACGCGAATAGATCATCACTCCGACACCGATAACTGCCAGCAGCAGGCCAATCGTCCTTTGCGTTCCCATCAATCTTTCTGCTCCTCGGCTTCCCGATCAGCATACTGCCTTCGCCCGAAGATCGCGGTCCCGATCCGCACACAGGTCGATCCCTCTTCAATCGCGACGGCGAAGTCGTTCGACATGCCCATCGAGAGCCCAATCAGTGTTGGGCAGATCTCCAGCGAAGCGTCGCGCAACCGCCGCAGCTCGCGAAAGTACGGCCTCGCCGTCTCCGCATCTTCGCTCCACGGCGGCACAGTCATCAGCCCGTAGGCAAGCAGCCCCTCCATCTCGCGCATCGCCTCCAGCAGCGCCGGCAACTCACTAGGCGCGATGCCATGCTTTGACGCTTCATGGCTCAATTTCACTTCAATCAGCACCGGCAGCTTGCGCTCCGCTGCACGCGCCGCCGCATCCAGCCGTGCCGCGATCTTCACCGAATCGACCGAATCGACAGCATCGAAGATCTCCGCCGCCTTGTTCGTCTTGTTGGATTGCAGCGGGCCGATCAGATGCATTTTCGCGTCCGCAAGGTCACCCAACTCCGCGCGCTTCTGTTGCCACTCCTGCACCCGGTTCTCGCCGAACAGCCGCACGCCCGCCGCATACGCTTCAACGATCGCCGCTGCCGGATGCATCTTGCTTACAGCCATCAGCGCGACATCGCTCTCCGCGCGACCTGCACGCCGGCACGCCGCGGCAATCTCCTCCTGGATTCGCGCAACATTGTTCGCCAGTGGCATCCTAGGAACATCTTATGTGGTCTGCACGGAGGGAGTAATTCAAATGGAGACGGGCGCGCGCCTCTGGCCGGTTCTGTTGCTCATCGGTTCCAACACGTTCATGACCTTTGCATGGTACGGGCACCTCAAGTACAAAGAGGTCGATCTCTGGAAGGTCATCCTCATCAGCTGGGGCATCGCGTTCTTCGAGTACTGCCTGCAGGTTCCCGCGAACCGCATCGGCTCACGCGTCTACACCGTGGACCAGCTCAAGGTCATTCAGGAGGTCATCACGTTGTCGGTTTTCGGTGTCTTCAGTGTCTTCTACTTCGGCGACCATCTGCGCTGGAACCACGCAGTCGCGTTCGCGTGCCTGGTCTGCGGCGCATTCTTCATGTTCCACAAGTTCTGAGCAAAGAAAGACGCGGCTGGCGTTTGCCCACCGCGCTTTCGTGGAACCCGAAGAGGAGTGAATCGCGTTATGGGTTGAATATGCCGCCCACCGTCTCGTTGTTGCTCATCGTGATGGTGCACTGCAGGTGTGCTCCCGTCGTCGGATCGGTGGCACTGGTTGGAACCACCGCACAATTCGATGACCAGCCGGCGAACACCGAGCCGGAAGCGGGTGCCGCAGTCAGCGTAACAACTGTCGTCTTCGCGATGCTGTTGCTGCAGGTGCCGTTCACCACGCCGCAGGCGATCGTTCCCGGCGAACTGGTGATGGTGCCTGCGCCTGTGCCGGTCATGTAGACCGCAAGCGTCGGCAGAGTGGTCTGCCCTCCCTGTCCGCTTGCTGGCAGCGCTGTCAGCTGCGCCGTCGCGGAGATCAACGCGCCGCCGCTGGTGGTGCCGATGGCGGTGATCGTCGTTGCCTCGCTGGTAAGGTTGGTGCCTACATCCGTTGCCAGACCATTCTGGTCGATCGTCGCGACAGCCACGTTGCTCGATGACCAGGCCAGGCTATTCGTAAGGTTCTGTGTCGGTCCGCCAGGGGTCAACGTGCCCAGCGCAATGAACTGCGTGGTCTCGCCCTGGAACGTCGCTGTCGCCCCGGTAGGCACAATCGTAATCGTCGCGGCGGAGGAGCTCGTGCCGATATTCACCGTCAGCGTTGCGGTGCTGTTGATGCCGCCGGACTGCGCAATGATGGTCGTAGTGCCGGAGCCAACCGCGGTCGCCAGGCCGGACGAGTTGATCGTCGCCACCTGCGCGTTCGATGAAATCCAGGTGACCTGGCTGTTCAGGTTCTGCGAAGCGCCGCCGGTTAGGCTGCCGGCCGCCTCAAATTGAGTGGTTTCGCCCACGAATGTCTCTGTCGCCGTGCCAGGCGTGATGGTGATGAACGGATTGCCCGACCCCGATCCGCTGCCGGCCGAAACACTCACAGTGATGTCTGAAGTTACGATGATGCCATTTGACTGCGCCATCACCTCCGTATAGCCGGGCCCAACGGCAGTAGCCATACCCGCGGCATTGATCGTCGCAACCGCGGGATTGGTCACGGACCAAGAAACGTTGTTGGTGATATTCGAGGTCGTCGGATTGTCCGACCCGCGCTGGCTGAGGCCGACCGCGGTGAACTGGACCGTCTGCCCAACCGCCGTCAACTGCGTCGCACCTGGCCCAGGAATGATGGTGATGTCCTGGAGCGTATTGCAGCCCGCAAATGAGAGCGCCAGTGGGAGCACCAGCATCGAGTAAAAGAGAGAGGACATGGACCTGCGCGGAATCATCGGCAAACTCCTGCATCCAACCTACGGACGCAGTGCCGCCGATACCATGCCACTCAACTGTCCCGGCCTGCAACTTTGGTGCAAGGGGCTGTTACTGGATCTCTAACCCCTTGTCGCGAATGCTACCGGCCATTAGCGCGTCACAGGCGTCTCCGGCGGCCCCGCTGCTGTTCCCACCGGCGTCTTGCTGGCCGGCGGATCGGTTGGATTGAAGCGTCGCGCCAGTTCCGGCGTAGACACCACGTCTGCAGCGTCAGGATTTACAGCCTTTTCCACTTCCACGCCGAACACATAGCTCGGTCCGAACATGTTGCTGGTGAAGATCACCAGCTTCTTGTCCGGCGAGAAGCGCACATTCGGTTCTTCGCGGTAGTAGTGATGCGACATATTGACAAGGTGTTCGGAGTGGAAGACGCCGGGATGCCAGAAGTCCGGCCCCGTCAGCGAACCATTTCCCCCGTCCAGCATCCGCGGGTGGAATAGCTCGATCCATTCGCCATCTTTGGATCGCGCTACCTGTCCCGGATCGCCGCCATCGTCGCAGAAGAGGTCCAGGTCTTTGGTCAGATTGAAGTGGATTCCCCATTCATCGCGCAGCAAGTGGAACGCTGTCCGCTTGCCTGTCTTCAGGTTATAGCCGGCAAGATAGAACACCTCGCCTTTCGGATACTGCCAGTCATACCAGATCGTCTCGCCATCCAGACCCCAGAACTCATGGCCGGCGATCTCATTCACCATCGTCCGCTTGTGGATCAGCGTATTGTGCGTGCCGTCGGTGTGGATCATCCAGATGCGGTCCACCTTCTGCCATGGCCCTTCATGGCAGTACATCAACAGCTCCGGATCGGTGGGCGAGAAGAGAAGGTGATTCACCCAGTCGGTGGAGTGCAGCAGTTCCTTGATGTCGCCGGCCTTTTCGCCGTGTGGACCAGGCTCCAGGCGCAACGTGAACAGCACCAGCGGCAGCCGCGCGGCCAGCCGCGCCTCCATCATCGCGCCCTTGTTGGTGGGCTGATAGTGCGGCCCTTGCACTGCGCTGCCAACGCGGTTGTCGCTTGCGCCAGCCGGTTGCCGCGCGGCGGGAACATTGGAGCCGTACTGTTTGCCGGTGTCGTCACCGATGATGTAGGTGCCTGCCACCAGAGTCTCGTCCGCATTTACGCTCACCACGCTCATGCTGGACGTGTTTGGCAGCTTGGGAACATCCACCAGCTTCGTCACCTTGCCGGTGTTCGTATCGGCCTTATAAACGGAAGTGACGTGGTTCGCATCGGTAGTGGTGTAAAAGATACTGTTCGTCTTGTGTCCGACAACCAGCGTATGAATCGTGCCGGGGACCGGGCCTGCCTCGCCGGCCTGGCGCTTTGGATTTTCCACCAGCAGCTTCGTCTTCCTCGTGGCGAGGTCCAGCACATGGATGCCGTCGGGCGCCGTGTACACCATCTGCTTGAGGTCCGGAGTATAGGCGTTGATGTTGAAGTAAAAGCCGCCGGAGTTCGGCTCATCAGACAGCCGCCACACGCGATGGCCTGTATCCTTGTCCACCCAGGAGCGCGGCGGCGCGGGATCGCCGGGGCGCGTCTGCGCCGATGCGGCGAGGGGAAGCACCGTGAACGTAGAGAGGACGGCTGCGGCGGCGACGGCACGAAGTTGCATAGAGGCTTCTCCTGAGATCGGCGGCTTGCACCCATGGCCTTGAAAATGGCCGGAACATCGCAGATTTTTGAGCTATGCGAAAACGCGCCGAAGGTTTTGCACGAGAGTTATACACCGGCGGTCATTCGATTGGGAAATAATTCCGAAAGAGGAATCCCGAGGTGCGAACCAAGCCCATCTCTGCGGAAAACAGCAAGGCCGGCGGCGGAAGTTGTTCCGCGCGGACCGGCCTCGCGAACGTCGTTGGAGCCCTGGGGAGGGCTGCGTGCTCTAAGCAAGTTGCTGCTTAGCGATAGTAGCCATAGTGTGCGCGATCATGGCGGTGCGCGCGCAGCCACTCCTCATGACGGCGGATTTCTTCACGCCGGATCTCGTCGCGCCGAATCTCTTCCCGCCGCCGGATCTCATACGCGGTCGGGCGAGCCTCGACGACCACCGCAGCCGGACGTCCGAAGCGCGCTGCTACATAAACCTGGGCATCCGACTTTGCCGGCGCAGAAACGAGCAGAGCGCCTGCGCCCACTACTCCGAGCAGCGATTTGGTAAGCGTGGACTTGTGGGTCAGCTTTGCGAGCTTCGATTTGGCGGTGGCGAGTGTCATTTTCTTTGGGCCTCCTGCCCATCCTGTGGCGGCTTGTCTTGCTTCCGCGCACGTAAGAGTGAACCCCCTCTGTCGCGGTGCTGTTGTGCGCAACTTCGGCGGCACACGGTGTTGCAGAAAGTCCTTTGCTTCGAGCGAATCATCCGATTCTTTGCAACCTTTCCCCGCTGGCATCATCACACCGAATCGCGTAGAACGAACTGATGGAGATTCTTACCGCGGCGGAGATGGCTGCCACCGACCGGCGCACCGCCGAGGGCTTCGGCATCTCGATGCGCACGCTGATGGAGAACGCCGGTTCTGCCGTCGCGCGCTTCTGCCTGCGCCAGTATGAGGATGCAAAGCGCATCGCGGTCCTTTGCGGCAAAGGCAACAACGGTGGCGATGGTTTCGTTGCCGCGCGTGTGCTGGCCGCGAGCGGCCGCAACGTCAGGGTGATTTTGCTGGGCAACGCCGGCGACGTGAAGGGCGAGGCCGCCGCTGCATTGCACGCGCTGGAAGAAGAAACCCCTGGCGTCCTGATTGAACAGATCACGGATGACGCGCGACTCGATGGCATCCTGGCGGCGCTGCTATGGGCAGAATTGATCGTCGATGCGGTCCTCGGAACCGGTTTCACGCCGCCGCTGCGCGGAGCCGCTGCGTCGGTTCGCGGTCTGCTCGCCGAGTCGGCGGTCCCGGTAGTCGCCGTCGATCTGCCCAGCGGCTGGGACGCCGATTCGATGGAAGAGCGCGCGCAAGACGCGTTTCGCGCGAACGCGGTCGTCACCTTCACCCGGCCCAAGCACGCGCATATCTTCGGCAATCTCACAGGTTCCGCTTTGCGTCCGATTGTTCTTGCGGACATCGGCTCGCCGGATGCAGCCGTTGTCTCGGGCTCGCGTCTGGCGTGGGCCGGCTCCTCAAAGTCCGTTGCAGAGAAGCCCCGTGCAGCGAACTCCAATAAAGGCATGTACGGTCATGTGCTCGTCATTGGCGGCAGCTATGGCACCGCGGGCGCGCCGTCGATGGCATCGCTCGCCGCGTTACGCGCCGGCGCAGGCCTCGTCACTGCCGCTGTTCCGCGCAGCATCGTGGATATTGTTGCGGGCTTCGCGCCGGAACTGATGCTCGCGCCGCTCACCGAAGGAAGCGAAGGCGCGGTTTCGCTTGAGAATCTTTCGATCAGCGCGCAGAAGAATTCACTCGAGTCGCTGATCGAAGAGAAGCGCATCACCACTCTGGCTATCGGTCCGGGTCTCTCGCAGCGCGGCGACGCAGGCGAGTTCGCGCGGCGCGTGGTCGGAGAGACAAAGCTGCCGACCGTCCTCGACGCCGATGGACTGAACGCCTTCGCCGGACGCGCGCCGGAGTTGAACGGCGATGGCCGCACGTTGGTGCTCACGCCGCATCCGGGCGAGATGGCGCGGCTGGTAGGACTCCCAGTCAAGGAAGTCGAGGCGGACCGCATCGGCCTCGCGCGAAAGTTCGCCACGGAGCATAAGCTGACGCTGGTGCTGAAGGGCTGGCGCACGCTGATCGCTCATCCCGACGGGCGGGTTGCGGTCAACACCAGCGGCAATCCTGGACTTGCCAAGGGCGGCAGCGGCGACATCCTTACGGGCATCATCGCGGCGATGCTGGCCCAGTATGCCCAGTCCGGTGAAGCAAGTGAGGTCTCACGCGCGGTCGAAGCCGCGGTCTATCTGCATGGCATCGCGGCGGACTTCGCGGTTCGTGACCGCGAGGAGCACACCCTTCTCGCAACGGATACAGTCGCGCACCTCTCGGATGCGTTCCGTTATCGCGCGACAGAGGACGGCATGACGTGGCTCTGTGGAGTTCGGGAGGCCTGCTCGTGAAAGAACGGCGCTTCAGGACACGGTCAGTTGCAGGCACACTCGAACTCGGCGAGCGCATCGCGGAGCTGCTGATGCCGACGCCGCGCGTCGTCATCCTGCGCGGCGAGGTGGGCGCGGGCAAGACGACGCTGACCAAAGGCATTGCCGCGGCGCTCGGTGCGGCAGCGGAAGACGATGTCACCAGCCCGACCTTCACCATCGTGCATGAGTACGAAGGAACGAAGGTGAGGCTCTTTCACCTCGATCTCTATCGGCTCGAGACGGAGGAGCAGATCGCCGTTCTCGGGCTGGACGAGATGGCGAGCTATCCGAACGCGCTGGTGCTGGTTGAGTGGGGCGAGCGCTTCGAGAGCGTGGTGAAGATGGCGACCGCCGAAATCTACATGGAGCACGGCGAGGGCGACGAGCGCGGCATGATCGTGCGGATGAAGGACTAAGAACAACCACGGAAAACAAAGGCGACCACGGATTAAGACGGATCAGCACGGATTAAATGCGGTGAGCGTTTTGTCGTTCTTCATCCGTCATCCGGTCCGTTCCATTCGACTTCACACGCGACTGCGTTGCTCGGGTGAACGTCCCGTCCGTCCCTGCATTCTCTGCATTTTTGTCCCCGCATTTTTGTCCCCGCATTTTTGTCCCCGCATTTTCTGTCCCCGCATTTCCTCGCTTCCTCCGCCCATTTCCCCCCGCATTGACCCCTGTCCCCGCATTTCTCCGGAAACCTTGGAGAGATTATTTGGTTCATCCCACGTCTCAGAATCGAGACGTGGGGCACCCAAGTCCGTGCTGGTTCGAGATGTGGGCCACCCGCCAAGACGCAAGGGGAAAGTGAGATGCAGGGGAATAGGTATCATGTCCCCCCTATTTCCCCCATGTCCCCCCTATTTCCCCTCCTATTTCCCGACTTTTCGCTCTTGATTTGATTTGCGGGAGGGTCTGAGGCTTAATGTAAGGCTTTGCGGCGATGAAGTTGGTCATCCTCGGCGGGGTTTGGAAACATCATCGGGGAGGGGGCACCCGCCGAACTGTTGTCATGTGCCAAGCGTATCTGAGACGGTCTACGCCGGAAGCGTTGGGGATCCACAAGGGCAGGCCGTTGGCAGTTTTCGGGTTGAGATGCAGGAGGCTGAACGGTTCATTGCCGCCGTCGTAGTTGCGGCCCCCGAGTGCGTCCCATTCGATTGCGCCGAGATTGTTGTCATGGATGACGTCGGTAATCGCGCGCATGTATGGGAGGTTTGCGGCAGTGCTGTAATTCCCGTTCTTGTAATCAATGCCGGGGAGCTTCGGCGAATGAGCCGGATTCGGGTCGTCGTAGTTGACATCCGTGTCCATTGGCCCACCGAACTCCTCTACGACCGTACGCGATGCGCAAGAACCTATACCGGATTTGATCTCCTTGACCCACTGATCATAGGACTTTGGAGAGGTCGGAAATGCATAGACGTGCAAGGCCAGATAGGTACCGTCGAAGCGGTGGTCTTTGCATAACGGGGTGACATCCGTCTGGTAGCTGATTCCAGGTATAAGGACACGGTTCCGCGGTACCTTATTGTGGATTTGCAGCCAATTGGCAGCGACGTTTAGCCACGAGACGCCTCCGTAGCCTATTGGCTCCTGGAAAGGGTTAAAGTACACCCTAAGGTTAGCCTGGTAATCGCCGATGATTGTGGTCCACATCTGGTTCCACAGAGCCGAGTTCGAGACGACGTTGCCTTTGCCCGCCTCGTCCTCTGCCCAATAGGACAGGTCGACGTTCATTCCCCTAGCGGTTGCGGCGTCGATGATGCCCCGGTACGAGTTCCACCAGGGTGAGAGTACGGTTTCAGGGTTGACCGGAATCCTGATCGTGTTAGCACCGAGACTGCTTTGGAATGCTGCGAGTATGGCGTCCGCCTGAACCCGGATGCTCGCGTAGTGAGCGCCGGAAAAGTCCGGAGAACTCAAACCTTGTAGAATGAGGGGACCATTGTGAAAGTTGTCAGAGGGTGAGCCCGGGTCGGACAGGCGGGCCCAATTCACGCCTTGGAATTGGCTCGGGTTCAAGCCCACATTCGCGGCCGACGTCGTCGTGACCAAGCATTGTGCAGTGCGCGTGATCACCGCCGACAGCAAGACGCCGACAACGAAAATAGCGCCTATCGCGCCGAATTGTACCCTAGTTCGCGACTGCATCACTGAAGTTCCTTTCATACGGCGGGAGGCCCGCCCAAGCTTGTTTGGCTTACCGATCGTGGACGCCGCAGCCCTGCTCGGCTTCCTGGCGATCACCGGAGGCGACGCGGAGGGGGGGATTGCGGGCGGGGACATGATACATATTCACCAGTGCGGCCGGCGCTCGGAGGTTCGGGGAGCAGGTATCATGTCTCCCGATTTCCCCGATTTCCGCCTCCCCATTTCCCTCTCCCGATTTGTCCGGGGCTCTGGTCGCTCCGCCTTCGGCTGCGCTCCGGGCTGCGGGAGCGAGTGTGCGCTTTCGCGCGGCATTCTTTCCTGGGCCTGCGCGCGGCAGCGAGCAAGCTCGTTGCGTGCGCTCCGGCTCAGGCAATTATATGGTCGCGCTTTCAGCGCTCGGACCGCGGGACGAGCCGGGACCGAGACGCAACGGGAAAGTGACCGGGTGTGGGCGGAATGAGAAGGCTTAGACCGGAGCTTGGTTTCGGCCGGAGTAGCGGTAGATGGCGCATTCTTCGTCGCCGGTGGAACCGTATTCTTTCTGTTGCGCGATCGCTTCGAGGTCGGCGGCATGGTCTTCCGGCGACATGGGCACCTGGCCGATGAAGAGGCGCTGGAACGCGGGATGGCGGTCGAGGACACCGGCGCACTCGGCGTTGACGTAGAGGATGTCTAGCGCGGGCGGCTTGTGCGAACTGGGCTTTGCCTGCTCGGCAATCTGGGCTTCGATGCGGCGGAGCAGCTTGCGCAGCAGCGGCGCCTCGAACGGATGGAAGAGAAAGATCAGCGTCGGTGTTGCAGGCAGAGCGAGTTCGAGCGCGTCCCGTTCCAGGACGTCGATGGGTGCGAGCAGGGGCGCGGTGGGATCGGCGGCATGCGAGCGGCTCCAGGTTTCGGAGTTGGCGCGGGCGATAGCGGCGAGCTTTGGGTTGAGCTCGATGCCGACGACACGGCGGAAGGGCAGTTCGCTTGCGACGAGCAGTGCGCGGCCCTTGCCACAGCCGATGTCCAGGAAGGTATAGCTGGAGATCGGGTGGGGCGGCACGGTCTCGCGCCAGTGGGCGATGAGCGCGCGCAGGATCGAGGGCGCGACTCCGTAGTAGGCGGTGACGTGCTCATCGTGCGCGTGGCCGGTGGTGAGGTGCTTCGCGGGGACGAGGCCGCTGGTGTCGACGCCGTGCGCCTGGTCGAAGGGGTGGATGGGAAAGCTGGTGGCGTGCAGCAGGTCGCGCGGGCGCGCGGGCTTCTTCGCGGCGGTCGCGCGCGATGGCTTTCGTGGCTCAATCCCACTCATCGCGATGAAGCCCCGCGATGAATGGGGCACGAGGCCGTGGTGGTTCGATCGATGCGCACGGTGCGGTTATTTGATCTGGATGAGGCCATGTTTTGAGGCTGCGATTTGTTGCGTTGCGCGGGTCCGAGCTTCGGACGTCATGCGGTCCGGTGCCCAGCGCGGCTGGTCAAGGAGAGCAACTTCGGTGGCGCTGATGGTCTCAAAGGCAGCCAGGCGGTTGCGAATGATGGCTGCGATCTGCGAGTTGGTGGCCTCGTTCGCGGCGGGCGGCGGGACCAGGGCTATGCAGACGCGCTGCCGCTGCGGGACGCCACGGATACCGGCGCCGGGCGCGGATGGGTCAGGTGCGAGCGCGATGTTTTCGACGGTTCCAAGGTCGACGAGGTTCTCGCCCAGCTCAGGGTGGTAGCAGTCGCGCAGCGCGGCGACGATGAGGGCTTCGGTGAGAACGGGTTGGACGATGGCGTGCAATTTTTTTTCATATCTTGGCGCGCAAATTATCCAGATTCAGTTACTTACCCGACCGCAAGGTCCCCAAAATATTGATTCTGGATAATTTACGCACAAAATTTCTGAAATCAGACACTTACATTGATTTTTGTAACCAAGGTGGCTTCCGCGCGAATGCAGCGGTTCGTGTTTCCGATTAGGCTTGCCGTCTGCGAACTCTCTCTTCCTTAAGGATAGCAAGCGGAGCAAAACTAAAATGCCACTTCTTGAAAAGAAAGATGTCGCAGAAATTCAGTGGGTTGGAACGATTTTGAGCGATCGAAGGGCTTGACAGCGTTTGGGGGTGTGCGATGGTCAGCGGCCTTCGTTGCTGAGGTCCTCATCGCGTTGCTCGATGGCGGCGGCGGCCTGGGGGTGAAGCTTCTGGAGAAGTTCGAGCAGGCTGGCAGGGTCGAAGAGTTCCAGGTGGTAGTCCGCGGCGGGGCACTGCTGGTGCATGCCGCAGATCATGACGACGGGCAGTTTTGGGTAGAGCTTTTTGATGGCGAGCACGACGTCGTTGGGCTGCATGTCGCGGATGACGTTGTCGATGACGACGCCGTCAACGGCTGGGAAGCGCTGGACGGTCTCAATGGCTTCAGCGCCGGAGTATGCAGTGATGACGTTGAACTTTGCGGTCTCGATGACGAGTTTGCGGGTAGAGATGTTGGCGGAAAACTCGCGGTCGACGACGAGAAAGCAGGGACGAGTCATTGTTAATTGGATGCGGTGGGTGGCAGGTTCGAGGTTCGAGGAGGGTGCGAGGGGTAAATGTGCAGCCTGAACTGCGGTTGCAGTCTGTTGTGCAAAACGCGAGCCCTTTGCGGCGTTGCTACTTCGGGGTGGATGGCGCCAGCTGGTCGTAGGGCGTGTAGCCTTCCCAGTCGAAGGGAAAGCCGGTCTGGCCGAGGAGCGCGTCGATGAGGGGCTTGAATATGCCCTCGCCGTTGGAGCTGTTGGTGAGGATGAGGATCCCGTCGCCGCGCTTGCGGAAGATGAGGGCGAGATTGCGCCAGCCGTCGTCATGGCCCTCTTTGAAGAATGCGGGACCGTAGGGCGAGGAGTAGAGTCCCCAGCCGAGGCCGTAGCTGAGGGCGATGGAATCGTCGGCGGTCGCGGTGTCGGTGTTGAGAGAGGGAAACTGATGTGCGGAATGAATGCGGATCTGCGGCGTCAGCATTTTGTCGAGGGTCGGCGAGTTGAGCGCTCTGCCGCGCATCAGCGCGCTGAGGAAGGCGGCGTAGTCGCGCAGCATGGTCTGCATGGAGCCGGCGGCGTTGGGGCTGGTCCATTGCTTGTGTCCGAGGGAGCGACCGTGCTCGTCGTAGCCGTTGGCGAAGTCGGATGCGAAGCGCGGCTCCCACACCATGCTGGAGCGAGACATCCCAAGCGGTGCGTAAAGATTCTGCTGCATGAGCGCCATGAGGGATTTGCCCGTGACCTGCTCGATGACGAACTGGGCGAGGTTGATGCCTTCGCCTGAATAGGCAAAGCGAGTGCCGGGTTCGAAGTGAAAGCGCAGCTTGCGATCGTTCTCAAACCAGCGGAAGTTGGCGAAGCCGCTGGTGTGGTCGAGCAGGATGCGCAGGGTGAGCTTGGCGGTGCGCGGATCGCCTTTGAGGTCGGCGTAGTTGGGGAAGTCGCCGAGAGGTTTGCCGAGGTACTGCTCGATGGGCTTGTCGAGTGAGAGGACGCCGCGCTGGACGAGCTGCATGACGAGGGTGGCGAAGGCGGCCTTGGTGAGCGAGGCCGCGGACATCACAGAGTCCGGCGTGAGCGGGAGGTTCTTTTCCGTGTCGCGCAGGCCGTAGGCCTTGAGGTAGACAACCTGCCCGCGATGGAACAGCGCAATGCCGGCGCCAGTGACATGCGCGGCCTGGATGAGGCTGTTTACGGTGGAGTCGATCTGGGCGGGGGTAAGGTTGACGCCGTCGGGGCGGGAGATGGCGGGCTGCGCGACGACGGCGGCGGTGGTGAAGACTGCGAGTGAGAGGGCGGAAAGATGGAAGAGTCGGCGCAAGTGGAGATCTCCCCTGGAGGGAGATACGGCGAGCAGCGGAGAAAGTTCGTCTGTCCGGAGGAAATGTTGTCGACACAACAAGGCAATCCACCCTTCGCTATGCGAAGGATGGGCCACCCGGTCTGTGGCGCGATACCCACCTAAGCGGAGCTTGGATGGGGCACCCTGATGGCTTGTGGCTAAACAAATGCGGGGATTCTTCGCCTACGGCTCAGAATGACAAAGCAAAAAGCTATCCCTTGGCGGCCAGTTGGCGGAGGACGTACGGGAGGATGCCGCCGTGCTGGTAGTAGAGGATCTCCTGCGGGGTGTCGATGCGGATGGTGGCGGAGAACTCGATGGTTTTGCCGGAGTTGTTTTCCGCGAGGACGGGAATCTCGCGGCCTCCGGAGAGTTTGGAGTCCAGCATGGATTTGAGTGCGCCGGGTTCGTCGCCGAGGGTGAAGATCTCCTCGCCGGTGAGGCCGAGCGAGGCTGTGGACTGCCCCGGAAGATATTGCAGCGGGAGGATGCCCATACCCACGAGATTGGAGCGGTGGATACGCTCGTAGCTTTCGGCGATGACGAAGCGGATGCCGAGCAGCCTGGGGCCTTTGGCGGCCCAGTCGCGCGAGCTGCCTGAGCCGTACTCCTTGCCGGCGAGGATGCAGAGGGGGATGCCGCGCTCGGCGTAGGCAACGGAGGCATCGTAGATCGACATGTCGGTACCTTCGGGGAGCAGGCGCGTGACGCCGCCCTCGGTGCCGGGGGCGAGCTTGTTGCGCAGGCGCACGTTTGCGAAGGTACCGCGCACCATGACTTCGTGATTGCCGCGGCGGGAGCCGTAGGAGTTGAAGTCGGCTTGAGAGACGCCGTGTTCGGTGAGGTATTTGCCGGCAGGCGAGTTCTTCTTGATGGAGCCGGCGGGGGAGATGTGGTCGGTGGTGACGGAGTCGCCGAGGACGGCAAGGGCGCGCGCGGCGCGGATGTCCTGGACGGGAGCGGGCGTGGCCTTCATGCCGTCGAAGTAGGGCGCCTGGCGGATGTAGGTGGAGTCCTGCTCCCAGCCATAGGTATTGCCGGAGGGGAACTTGAGGCCCTGCCAGTTGGCGTCGCCGTCGGTGACGTGGGCGTACTGTTTGCGGAACATGTCCGAGCCGATGCAGGCGGCGACGGTGTCGGCGACTTCATTCTGCGAGGGCCAGATGTCCTTGAGGAAGATGGGCGCGCCGGCCTTATCGTGGCCGAGCGGGTCGGAGTCAAAGTTATGGCCGATGTAGCCGGCGAGCGCGTAGGCGACGACGAGCGGCGGCGACATGAGGTAGTTGGCGCGGACCTCGGGTGAGATGCGGCCTTCGAAGTTGCGATTGCCGGAGAGGACGGAGACGGCGACGAGTTGATGGTCTTCGATGGCTTTGCTCACGTCAGTGGGGAGGGGGCCGGAGTTGCCGATGCAGGTGGTGCATCCGTAGCCGACGGTGTTGAAGCGCAGCGCGTCGAGGTATTGGGTGAGGCCGGCCTTGGCGTAGTAATCAGTGACGACGCGCGAGCCGGGCGCGAGCGAGGTCTTGACCCAGGGCGGCGTGGAGAGACCTTTCTCGACGGCCTTCTTGGCGAGCAGGCCGGCGGCGACCATGACGTAGGGGTTGGAGGTGTTGGTGCAGGAGGTGATGGCGGCGATGACGATGGAGCCATTGCCGAGGTAGGGATCGACTTCTACGCCGAAGCGGGCCTTGACGGAGGTGGGTGCGGCGGCGTGTGGATCAACAGGGACCGGCGCGCCTTTGCTGCTGGTGAGGTTGCCGTTACCGGAGGGATGGCCGCCTTCGGCCTCCCAGCGGACCATCTGGCGCGCGGCGTCCTGGTTGCCGTTGGGGCCGAGGAGCGCGGGGAGTTCCTTCGCAAAAGATGCGGCGGTCTGCGAGAGCAGCACGCGGTCCTGTGGACGCTTGGGCCCGGCGACGGAGGGTTCGACGGTCGAGAGATCGAGTGAAAGGGTTGAAGAGTATTCGGCTTCGGGCGCGTCGGCGGTGTGGAAGAGCCCCTGCTCGCGGAAGTAGGCTTCGACAAGGGCGATGTGCTCTTCACTGCGCCCGGTGAGGCGGAGATATTTGAGGGTTTCGGCGTCGACGGGGAAGATGCCGCAGGTGGCGCCGTACTCGGGTGCCATATTGGCGATGGTGGCGCGGTCGGCGAGCGGGAGTTCCGAGACGCCGGGGCCGAAGAACTCGACGAACTTGCCGACGACGCCGTGCTTGCGCAGAGCTTCGGTGACAGTGAGGACGAGGTCAGTGGCGGTGGCGCCTTCGCGCAGCTTGCCGGTGAGGCGGAAGCCGACGACCTGCGGCACCAGCATGGAGACGGGCTGGCCCAGCATGGCGGCCTCGGCTTCAATGCCGCCGACGCCCCATCCGAGCACGCCGAGGCCGTTGACCATGGTGGTGTGGGAGTCGGTGCCGACGAGGGTGTCGGGGTAGGCGGTGATCGCGGTCTGCTCGACGGTGGCCTTCGAGCCATTGGCGGCGACGGCGTCCAGCGTGCGGATGGGGCCGGTGGTGAAGACGACGCGGGCTAAATATTCCAAGTTGACTTGGTGGCAGATGCCCATGCCGGGGGGAACGGCGGAGAAGTTGCGGAAGGCGGTCTGGCCCCACTTGAGGAAGGCGTAGCGCTCGCGGTTGCGGGTGAACTCGAGCGCGGCGTTGAGGTCGTAGGAGTTGACGGTGCCGAACTCGTCGACCTGCACGGAGTGGTCGATGACAAGCTCGGCGGGTTGGAGCGGGTTGATCTTTTCGGGGTCGCCGCCGAGGGCGCGCATGGCGTCGCGCATGGCGGCGAGGTCGACGATGGCGGGGACGCCGGTGAAGTCCTGCATGAGGACGCGGGCAGGCATGAAGGCGATCTCGCGGGACGGCTCGGCTTTGGGGTCCCACTTGGCGAGGAAGCGGATGTCGTCGGCGGTGACGGTGACGCCGTCCTCGCAGCGGAGCAGATTCTCGAGCAGGATGCGGAGGGAATAGGGCAGCCTGGCGAGATTGGCCTCTTTGCTGAGAGAGGCAAGGCGGAAGAGGTTGACTTTGGTCTGGCCGGAGGTGAGGGCGGCGGCGGAGTGGAAGGAGTCGGGATGAGCCATGGCGGAGTCTCCTGTATCGTGTGGGCGCGCGGGTCGATTTGTTTGATCAGAAGCGCGCGCGGCGCGGAGCTTGCGGCGGATTCTTCCCGGCGCGACGCGTGCAGATGCGGAGGCGGCGAGAAGAAAAGCCTGTCAGAAATTGTAGGGGAAGACGGCGCGAGGAGAAATCAGGATCAGCCGCGTGCTGGATCAGAGCGACCGCCGGCTTGGGTCCTTCTCTCCCAAATCAGGACCAGCCGCGGTCGTGACGTCCACGGCGGAAGCGCTTCAGGAATGGGAAGCGGCGTGCCATGAGGAAATTGTACGCCCGGGGGATTTCGTGACGCTATAGAGAAAAGGCTTAACACCGATTTACACCGACTGAAGCACCGATTTGTTGGCGAGTCAGTTTTCTGTGGGCATCTCGGCGCGGTCGATGACGAGGGTGTCGATGAGGAGTTTGGCGGGCTCGAGTTTGAGGCCCAACTGGTCCTGCATGGCAGCGAAGATGGTGACGAGATCGCGGCCGCCCTGCTCGAAGGCGTCGTCCGAGCTCCATTTCAGGGTGAAGTCGCCATTGCCTTCGAGCCCGGTGCGATCGACGATGAGGTGACCCAACCCGCTGTCGGAGAGGACGCCGGCGAGCGTTGACATGGAGCATTTTTTGAAGACGAGAGTGTTGTCTCGACCCCAACTGGCATTGAGCGAGCCGGGCTTGCCGGTTGGGCCGGCGAGTTTGAATTTAGGGCCGCCCCTGGCGACAACCACCTCATAGGCGGTCATTCTTTTGGGAACGACGTGGAATCTGAGATGGAACCGCTCGACAAGCAGCGGTATGAGCATGGCCTGAAGTTGTTGGTCTTTGAGATGGACTGGCCTGCCGCCGTCGCCAGCAGCGATTTTGGCTGTGATGTCGAAGCGAGCGGCACCGACGGGGCCAGGAACTTCGGAGATCAGGTCAAAGCTGGCGATGTTATAGGCGAATTCGACGATCTCGCGGAATTCAGCATTCACGGCAACGACTCCGTCGCCGGTCGTGTCGACGGAAGAGTCCTCTTTGCCGGACGTGTTCTGATGGATCGATACCACATCGTATGGCGGCAGCTCTGCGGCCATGGCGACCGCCCGGGCAGCGGGGTTGATGACGTCTTTATCCTGCTGCTGGGCGCGGGCCTGTGGTGCAAGAACTGCGAGCAGAGTCAGCGCAGATAAGAAAATTCGGGGCATTGCCGGGTAAGGATAGCAAGCCTATGCGTCGCCAATGCGGGGATTCTTCGGCTACGCCTCAGAATGACAACTCATCCGCTTACTGCCATGGTTGGCATTGAGATGACGGCTAATTTTCCGTGGGCATTTCCGCGTGATCGATGACGAGGGTATCGACGGGGCCTTTGGAGGGCTGGAGCTTGAGGCCGAGTTGGTCTTCGACGGCGGTGAAGATGGAGATTGTGTCCGCGCTGCCTTGTTGCGCGGCGACATCGTCGGACCATTTGAGAGTGATGTCGGCGTGGCCGGTGAGGCCGGTCTTATCGATGACCTTCCGGCCGGCCAGATTGGAGAGGGCGTCAGCGAGATCGATCATGCGGAGACCTTTCGCTGTGATGACTTTATTCGTCCCTTCAAAGCTGGTGTTCCAACTGGCGTCGTGAATCTCATCCTGCGAGAGCTTGATCTTTGGGCCGCCTTTAGCGACGACGAGGTCATACACGGGTTTGATCTGGGTCTCGAGATGGACCTTGAGGTGGAAACGGTCGGCGAGCAGCGGAATCATCATAGCTTGCAACTGGTCGTCTGTGAGTTTGCCCGGCATGGTGCCGTCGCGGGTTGAGAGCTTGGCATTGATGTCGAAGCCGGCTGATTCAAGTGGGCCGGAGAGGCCTGAGATCAGATCGAGACTCCCAAGGTTGTATGCGTACTGAACGAGGATCAGCAACGGGCAGTTCTTGGCGATCAGACCGTCGTCGGTCGTCTGAAACGACCAGTTGCCTCCCGTTTTGTTCTGGTGGATGGAGACGACATCGTACGCAGGCAGCTTTGCCGCCATGGCGATGGCCTTTGCCGCGGGGTTGATGGCATTGGTTGATTGCGCGCGCGCAAGCGGCGGGATTAGGAGCGGCGTTACGAGAACGACCAGCGCAAATGGAACACGGTTCGGCATGGTGGGGGAAGTATAGCGGTACCGCTGTTTCGACAATGCGGAGATTCCGGACGTGCGCTGCGCGCCGTGCAGAATGACGATAAGAACAAATGCGGGGTTCCATCGAACTGGCGCTGCGGGTTTGCTTGGATGAGGGCGAAAGCAAACGCAGATCCCCTTCGGGGATGACAAACAAAAAGGCAACACTTCGCTGCGCGAAGGATGGGCCACCCGTCCAATAGTAAATACAGAGGTCCTTCGAGTTCGCCGCTACGCGGCTTCGCTCGGGATGACGGCATCAGGGAGTGAGCCTCAGTCCGCGCTGGGCATTTCTACGTGGTCGATGACGAGGGTATCGACCGGGCCTTTGGATGGGACGAGCCTGAAGCCAAGCTGTTCCTCGAGCGCGGTGTAGATGGAGATAACGTCAGGGCCGCCCTGTTGCAGGGCGATATCGTCGGACCATTTGAGCGTCATATCGGAATGGCCGGTGAGGCCGGTCTTGTCGATGACTTTGCGGCCAGCGAGGTCGGAGAGTTCGTCGGCGAGGTCGGGCAGGGTGATGTTTTTGCCAGTAAGGACCTTCAGTGTGTTCTCGCCGTTGATGTACCAGTGGTTGCTGTGGATCTCGTCCTGAGATAGCTTGACCTTCGGGCCGCCTTTGGCGACAACGAGATTGTAAACGGGCCTGGTTCGCGGTTCCAGATGCGCTTTGAGGTGAAAGCGGTCCTGGAGCAGCAGGATAATCATGGCCTGCAGATCCGCGTCAGAATGGAGCGGCGGAGGCCCATTGCCGCTATTGAGAATTTTGGCAGTGATGTCGAAGCGCGCATCGGCGGCGGGGCCGGAGAGGCCGGCGATCTGTTCCTCCTTCACGTCGTAGGCCATCTCGATGACCCAGGAAAGCGGCAGGTCCACCACAGTAAAGAGGCCGTGGTCGTCGATGTCCATATTGCCATCGTTGGCGCCGCTGACGTTCTGCTTGATGGAGACGACATCGTAGGGCTGGAGCTGCTGGGCGCGGGCGATATTGGCGGCCGGGCCTTTGTGGGCGAGCTGGGCGCGGGCCGGCACGGCCAGGGCGGCAAGCAGGATCGGCGCGATGAAAGCGCGTGGCATGGTGGGAAGAATAGCTGCAGCAGGCGCGAGGTTCAAGGCTGGATGAACAGCAACCCACCCTTCGCTGTGCGAAGGACGGGCCACCCGCGCGGAGTTTATTGACAATGTGCGATGATGGCGGACGCTCCAGTTTGCGGAAATTTCGAGTGCGAATTCGGGTTGGAGGAGAGAGCGCGTGTTGATGCGAATGCGGACGGACCGAAGGACGATCGCGATGTGGGTGGCGGCGGTGGCGCTGCTGATTCTCGGAATCGCAGTGCGGGCACGGGCACAGAGCACAAAGAGCCGCGACTTGCGCGTGTACTTCATCGACGTGGAGGGCGGGCAGGCGACGCTGTTTGTGATGCCGAGCGGCGAATCCATGCTGGTGGACACGGGCTGGCCGGGGGCCAATGGACGCGATGCGGACCGCATTGCCGCGGCGGCGAAGGCGGCAGGGGTAACGAAGATCGACAATGTGGTGCTGACGCACTACCACGTGGACCATGCGGGCGGCATTCCGCAACTGGCGGCGAAGATTCCGGTGGGGCGTTTTATCGACCACGGCGTGAACCGCGAGGACGCGAGCGTAAGCGGCGGCGCGCCGACGGTTGCTTCCTGGAATGCGTACCAGAAGGTATTGGCGGATGGGAAGTACGAACACATGGTGGCGAAGCCCGGTGACGTGCTGCCGGTGAAAGGCATGAAGGTGGAGGTGGTGAGCGCGGACGGCAAGGTGATTGACAAGCCGCTGCCGGGCGCAGGGGAGAACAATGCCGCGTGCGCGAACTCGCCGGTGAAGGAGTTGGAGGGCAATGAGAACGACCGCAGCCTGGGCATGGTGATCACGTTCGGCAAGACGCGCATTCTCGATCTCGGCGACCTGACGTGGGCCAACGAGCGGCCGCTGATGTGCCCGGTGGACAAGGTGGGCAAGGTGGATGTGTACGTGGTCTCGCACCATGGGTTTGTCCGCAGCGGCAGCCCGGCGCTGCTGGATGCGGTCGCGCCGCGCATTGCAATCATGGGCAACGGCGGGCACAAGGGCGGCGAGCCGGCGACGTTCCCCATCATCCAGGGATCGCCACGATTCAAAGATCTGTGGCAACTGCATACAGTAGAAGGCGCAGATAAGAAGAATGTTGCCGACGACCATATTGCGAATCTGGCGACTACGAGGCCGGATGCGGGGAATTATCTGCTGCTGACGGTGCATCCGGACGGCAAGATGGCTGTGACCAACCAGCGCACGGGGCAGACGGTGGAGTATTCGAAGTAGTTTTGGTTGCTGGTTGAGGCACTAGCGACCAGGGACTCGGGACCGGGTGGGCTGGGGGACCGGCCAGCGAGGGCGAATTCGTTCGATTTCGATTGCCCCGAACGTGCATCTAAAAAGATGCATGGCGGCCGAGGTGTGGGTGCGCCGCAATCAGGATCGAGGGACGGCCATGAAGAATGCGTGGATGCATGCCGCTTTGGGCGCGGCATTGATTGCAGGAATTTCGGGGTGCCGCAGCAAGTCGGTCAATGCGCAGAGCGGGCCTGATCCGGCCGCGGCAAATCTGGCTCAGCCGGGTACGGAGAACGAGGCACAGCAGCAGGCGGAACAATACAGCAACGGACAGCAGCCGGCGGCGCCCATCGAGCGCGCGTATCCGGGCGGACAGCAGAGCGCCCCGCCTCCGGGATATTCCGACTACGGCCAGCAATATCCCGGTGACGCCTACGGCGAGGGTGACGACCAATATGCGCCGATCTATGACGACAGCCTGACGGATGAACAGGCGTCGGAGCCGCCGCCGCCGATTCCGGACTACGACCAGCCGCCGGCGCCCGATCCGGACTACATCTGGACACCCGGCTATTGGGCCTGGGGGCCCTATGGCTACTACTGGGTCCCGGGCTGCTGGGTGGAGGCGCCTTATGTTGGCGCCCTGTGGACGCCGGGATACTGGGCGTACGTTGGCGGCGTGTACCGGTTCCATCACGGCTACTGGGCGCGGCACATCGGCTTCTATGGCGGGATCAACTACGGGTTTGGCTACTTCGGCGTTGGATATGAGGGCGGTTACTGGAACGGCCCGCATTTCTACTACAACACCGTGGTTACGCATGTAAATCGCGATCGTGTGCGCGATGTGTATGCGCATAACGTGACGGAGAATCGCGGAGGGGCGCGCATCAGCTTCAACGGCGGCCGTGGCGGATTGCAGGTAAGGCCGCGCCCCGCGGAGATCTCGGCCATGCATGAGCAGCGCTATGCACCGATGCAGTCGCAGTTGCAGGTGCGGCAGCAGGCCTCGCAGAACCGGCAGCAGTTCTACAGTTCAAACCATGGCCGACCGGCGGAGGCAGTCGCAAGCCGTCCAATCGTGAGCGAACACAGGATGCCGGCGGAGATGCCGCGCATGGCTACGCGTCCGGAGGGTCGCGGCGCTGCGGGTGCCGTGCAGCCTGGGAACAGGCAACAGGAGTCCGGTCGGCCACAAACGCAGCAGCAGCAGGGACGGCCGGACTTCCGGAATCAGCAGCAACAGGGCAGACCGGATTTCCAGCGTCCGCAGCAGCAGCCTCAGGCACAACCGCAGCAGCCGCAGCAGCGGCAGGATTTCCGCGGACAACAGGGCAGACCGGATTTCCAGCGACCGCAACAGCAGCCCCAGGCACAACCACAGGCACAGCCGCAGCAGCAGCGGCAGGATTTCCGCGGACAACAAGGCAGACCGGATTTCCAGCGACCGCAACAGCAGCCACAACCACAACCACAGGCACAGCCGCAGCGGCAGGATTTCCGCGGACAACAAGGCAGACCGGATGTCCAGCGCCCGCAGCAGCAGCCTCAGGCACAACCGCAGCAGCCGCAGCAGCAGCGGCAGGATTTCCGCGGCCAGGGCAGACCGGATTTCCAGCGCCCGCAACAGCAGCCGCAGGCACAACCACAGCCCAGGCCCCAGCCGCAGATACGACAGGCGCCACCGCCGCAAGCACAACATGCGGGCCCGGAGGCGCGCCCTCAGGTACGGCACCAGGGACCTCCGCAACGCGCCGCTCAGCCACAACCGCAGCATCAAGGACCGCCTCCCCAGGCACATGACAACGGCCATGGCGACGGGCACGATCAGGAGAAGCACTGAGGAGAGCACGTGATCGGACGGCGAGACGCCGAGCGGAGCAGATGAGAGCTTTTCCGGTTTCAGGTGCTTATGGTGCGCCTAACGGCGCTGTATTAGCTGTACTTGAGCCAACGCATCAGTTCGGAGAAGCTGGGGCGCTTGCCGTACATCAGCACGCCGACGCGGTAGATGCGGCTGGTGAGCCAGATCAGTCCGGCGGTGCAGACCGCGAGCATCGTGATGGAGAGGATGGTCTCCCATGCGTGCGGATGGCCGAGCGAGACGCGCATGTACATCAGCAGCGGCGTGAAGGGCGGGATGAAGGCAAGCACCTGCGCGAGCCTCGAATCTGGCGTCATCATGACAGTGCCGAGGGCGACGAAGCAGGCGAGCAGAGGCAGCATGAGGAAGATGTTCATCTGCTGCAGCTCCTGCTCGGAGTTGGTCATGGCGCCGAGGGCCGCGGCAATGGCCGAGTAGAAGAGATAGCCCAGCAGGAAGAAGACCAGGAAGTAGGCGACCTGCGGGCCGGTGAGCGAAGGATGGATGGTTTCGCCGCCGATGTTGATGCCGGAGGATGATCCGGCCGCAAGGAAAATGGCGGCCAGCCAGATGCCCATCTGCGTGATGCCGACGGCGCCGACGCCGATGATCTTGCCGGCCATCATCTCTTCGGGCCGGACGGCGGCGAGCATGACCTCAAAGATGCGCGAGGTCTTTTCCTCGATGACGGAGCGCGCGACGTTCATGCCGTAGAGCATGATGACAAGGTACATCAGGAAGAAGAGCGCGCCGATGGAGACCATGGAAGAGGCGCGATCGCGATGGTGCGAGCCCCGCACCGGCTGGATTTCCGCGGGCTGCATCAGCGCATCGGCCTGGCCAGCGGTGGCTCCGCTGCGCGCGAGTTGCCGGCGCAGGAGCACCTTGTTGAGCGCGGCGGTAACCGCGTCGCTGGTGGCCCGGTCGCTGGAGGAACGTGGCGTGTAGGAGAAGGCAGGCTGGGCGCCGGGCGCGGGCGCGGGCTGAATCCACAGATAGCCGTCGATCTCGTTTGAGTCGAGCTGCTGGTCGAGCAGATCGCGCGTGCCGACGGCCGGCTCCATCACGTCGACCGTGAACTTGATGGGCCTGGCGGCGGCGCGCAGGTTGAAGCGCCCGGCGTTGGCCTGGGGTGTCGCAGTCGCGGCGCGAGGAGCACTCTGCAGCGCGGACTGGACAGCTTCGGCGAGCGGCAGGTCCTGCGAGACCACGACGATGCGGCGGTCCATGTTCTCGTGCGCGCCAAGAACGATGCTGCCGACGAGGAAGCCGAGCATCACCACGGGAATCATGATGGTGGTGATGACGAAGCCGCGGGTGCGCACGCGCTCCAGATATTCACGGCGGGCGATGAGCCAGACGTTATGCATGAGCGACCGCGCTTTCCGGCTGCTCTGGGTTTCCGGCGGCAGGTCTGATCTCAGTTATGTTCCCGCGCGGCGTGCTCTCATTGACCTTCTCGATGAAGATTTCTTCGAGGGTGGGCTGCGTGATCTCAAAGCGCGTGATCTGCGCGCATCGGATGGCGGTGGCCAGCAATGACTGGCTGTCGTCGTTCAGAGTGTCCGAGGCGCGGAGAACGATCTCCGCGCGGCCGGGATAGCGCTTTACGCTGGCGACCGCCGGGTGGCGGAGGAAGGCGTCGTCGCCGTCGAACTGGATCTCGACGCGATTGCGCGGGTAGCGCGCCTTGATCTCGCGCATGGAGCCGGAGAGGATGAGGTGGCTGTTGTGGATGAGCGCGATGGCGTCGCACATCTTCTCCACCTGGTCCATGCGGTGGGTGGAGAAGAGGATGGCCTTGCCGCGGCCGCGCATCTCGACGAGGACATCCATCAGCAACGCGGCGTTGACGGGATCGAGGCCGCTGAACGGCTCGTCCATGATGATGAGATCGGGTTCATGCAGCAGCGTGGAGATGAACTGGATCTTCTGCTGCATGCCCTTGGAGAGGTCTTCGGTCTTCTTCTTGAGGGCTTCGGCGATGTTGAGCCGTTCGCACCAGTCTTTTGCTCGCTGCCGCGCTTCGCTGCCAGAGAGGCCATGGAGCGAACCCAGGAAGATGAGCTGGTCCAGCACGTTCATCTTTTTGTAGAGGCCGCGCTCCTCCGGCAGATAGCCGACCCTGCCCAGCACGCTGCGATGGAACGGGCGGCCGAAGAGCGAGACTGCGCCCGAGTCCGGCAGCGTGATGCCGATCATCATGCGGATGGAGCTGGTTTTGCCGGAGCCGTTGGGACCGAGCAGCCCGAACATCGTTCCCGGCTCAATGGAGAACGAGAGGTCGTCAACGGCGACCTTGGTGTCGTAAACCTTGCGTACGTGCTGCAGTTCGACGATAGGCATTCGCGGACCCTGGGGAGGAGCAGTACAGCCGTTCAGCGCTAATTGTGGAACCAAGTGTAGGCAGCCGAACCGGACGAGTCAACAAAACTCAAGTGTTTTCAGGCATATCTCCCGTAACTGCGGTGGTGTGACCTGCGGCGGCGATTTGCTTGCCGGCGTGGTGACGAGGTTTTGCGATTCGCCAATAGCGCAATGCCAACGTGCGGCAGAATGCGGGCAGATCGGCGCGACTGAGGCAGAGCGGGCATACGCTACAATAGATGCAGTTCAGCCGGGGCAGAACTTACCCGGGCGGAACAGGCAGCTTCCTCCTCTTTATCCCAAGAGATCGCAGGAACTGATTCCCGCGTGACCTCAGCGGCTAAAGCCGTGTGGAGTTCACCAGCTTTTTCGGCATCCTTCGACTGTCGCTCAGGACAGGCTAAGCCGTGCCCTTAAGCAAAACCATTTCGCGGAAGAGATTCATCCGCACAGCCAGCAGTACCGGTCTACGGGCGTCACGCTCGGGCCGAAGGAGACATCACCATGCGTCACCGCAATGCAGGATTCAAGTTAGGCCGCAACCCCAGCCACCGCCGCGCCGTTCTGCGCTCGCTCGTCACCTCGATTATCCTGAATGACCGCATTGAGACGACGGTGACCAAGTGCAAGGCCGCGCAGCCGCTGGTCGAAAAGATGATCACGCTGGGCAAGAAGGGCTCAGTACACCACCGCCGCCAGGCTGCTGCGTACCTGATGACTCCGGATGCAGTGGACCGGCTGTTCGCGACGGTCGCTCCGCGCTACGGCGACCGCAACGGCGGCTACACACGCGTGACGCGCTCGGGCGCCCGGCAGGGCGATGCGGCCGAGATGGCGTATATCGAGCTGATCGGCGCGGAGCAGGAGCTGGACGAGAAGCGCCAGAAGCGCGCCGAGGCCCGCGCGAAGAAGCGCGAGGAACTCGCCAAGCAGCTTGAGGAACAGAATGCTGCCGCAGGCGAAGGTGAAGGCGGCGGCGAGGAAGCGGCGTAAGGCTGGTCCGCCGCTGCGAACCAAAGGCTTAACGCGGATTCACACCGATAGAAGCATGGATTTTATTCAGCCCGCCGCGATGGCGGGCTGAAGTGTTTGTGGGCACCGTATACTTGGCTCACTTTTCGTATCGCATGGACCGCTTGCTCAAGCTCGCACATCTGCTGGCCATTGTGTTCGCGATTTATGCCTGCTATCTGGCGATCATCGCCGTTCATGAAGCAGGTCACTTGGTCGCTGCCAAGTTATGCGGATTTCCGCTGAAGGAACTGCGCATTGGACCGCTCCAGTGGCTCAAAGAGCCGAACTGGAAATTTGCGATCAGGAAAGACTCTTTCTTTGGTGGAATCGTGCGCGCCCCACCCACAAAAGGAAGGAATTCGTTACGCTTACGGCTTCTGATTTATGGGCTTGGTGGCCCTGCGGCGAACATCGTGTTCAGTGTTTGTGGATGGTGCTTAGGTAGAGCTATTCCTGAGAATCGTGTAGCCGGATTGATTGCTCTCTGCTCCGCCGGATCTTTATTGATTGGCCTGATCAATCTAATCCCAGCGCACGTCGAGCCATACAGCACAGACGGCCAGAAAATCATCGACGCTTTCTCCAAGAAATTTCGAGAGGTCCGTTTTGCGGTCTGCTATCTGGATTCAAAAGATGAATTGAAAAGTGCACTTCGCGCGAAAGACTTCGAGCTATTAAAACGCATCGGGCAAGAACTTGCATCACTCGCTGATGGGATACCCGAAGACAACAAAGCAGTGATCGCAGTTCGGCGTGTGCTTGAGATTTCCGATAGGGGCATTGGACTGAGCGCCGCGGAGGCCGATGTTCCAATCGAAGACCTAAGTCGCTAGTAGCCTGCCGCGCTGCCGAAGCTGTGGCGGTGGTCGTGGCCGGCGGAGAGGGTGCCGGTGCGCGGATCGATGGAGATCAGTTCGCTGTCGCCCCAGCTGCCTGAGCTGGTTGGATCGTTTTCACCCGAGCGATGGACGGTGTAGCCGGCTGCGCGGAGCGCGTCGGCGGTGGCCGCCGCGAAAGCTTTCTCCACGTCGAGGACATCGGGCAGATATTGATGGTGGAAGCGTGGGGCGTCCGCCGCCTGCTGCGCGGTGAGGCGGTTGTCGACGATGGAGATCAGGTCGTTGGCGACGGTGGTGATGATGGTCGGACCGCCGGGTGAGCCGAGCACGAGCACCGGCCGGTTGCCGCGCAGCACGATGGTCGGCGTCATGGCGGAGAGCGGGCGCTTGCCCGGCGCAATGGAGTTGGCGGGGCTCTGGATGAGGCCGTACATGTTGGGCACGCCGGGCGCGGAGGTGAAGTCGTCCATCTCGTCGTTGAGCAGGAAGCCGAGGCCGGCGGCGGTGACGCCGGAGCCGAAGGTGTTGTTCAGCGTGTAGGTGGTCGAGACGGCGTTGCCCTCCGCATCGACGACGGAGAAGTGCGTGGTCTGCGGCGATTCGTGAGTTTGGCGCACAGGCACGGCGGGAGGCGGCGGCAGAAATCCGTTTGGACGAACGAGCGCGGCGGAAGGCGTTGGCTTTACGGGATCGATCGTGGCACGCCAGGCGGCGGCGTACGCAGGTGAAGCGAGTTGCGCGATGGGCAGCGCGGAAAAGTCGGGATCGCCGAGGTAGGCGGTGCGGTCCATGAAGGCGCGGCGGAAGGCCTCGGTGATGAGATGGACCTGCTGGGGGGAGCGGTCGGGCGTGGGCGTGCCGTTCAGGTGCGTGAGGTCGTAGCCGGAGAGAATGTTCAGCGTCTCCAGCAGGACGATGCCGCCGGAGGATGGCGGCGGCGCGGTGAGGATCGTATACCCGCGATAGCTTCCCGTGAGCGGCTTGCGGTCGCGAACGTTGTACGCGGCGAGATCGGCCGCGGTGATGAGGCCGCCGCCGTGCTGGACAGCCGCGGCGAGTTCGCGCGCCATGGCGCCGCGGTAGAAAGTGGCGGGATCGGCGGCGATGCGGGTGAGGGTGCGCGCGAGTTCCGGCTGCGTGAAGCGGCCGCCTTCGCGATAGGGATTGCCGTCACGCTGAAAGATGCGGTGCGACTCCGGAAACTGCGCGAGGTTCTTTGCGGAGGCGAGCGCGCGCGCCTCTTCGGCGGAGAGCACGAAGCCTTCGCGCGCGAGGCGGACGGCGGGGCCCATGTCCTGCGCCAGCGTGAGGCGGCCGAAGTGGCGCTGCGCATAGACGAGGCCGGCGACGGTGCCGGGCACTCCGACCGCACGATAGCCGAGCGTGGACGCGTTGGGGATGATGCGACCTTGCGCGTCGAGATACATGTCGCGCGTGGCGGCGGCTGGCGCGCGTTCGCGATAGTCGAGAAAGTGCGCGTCGCCGGTGTGCGTGCGCAGCAGCATGAAGCCTCCGCCGCCGAGGTTGCCGGCTTCGGGATAGACGACCGCGAGAGCGAAGCCGACGGCCACGGCCGCGTCCACCGCATTGCCGCCGCGGCGCAGGATGGCCACACCCGCGTCAGTGGCCTCGTGATGGATAGAGACCACCATCGCGTGGCGCGTGGTGAGGGTCTGCTGATCTGCGTGGGTTGATTTGGCTGTGGGCGAACCTGCGCCGGTGGTCTGAGCCGCGCAGGACAGCACGCAGGAGAGCGTGGCCAGGGCGAAGGTGCGAGAGACGAAGCGCATTGCGCTTTCAAGATTAGAGCAGCGGCCCGCTTTCGATCCGAAACATTGTTGGACGAAGCAGATGCGCAAATGGCCGCGAACTTTATTTCTTCAAAAAAAGCTGAACACTTGGCGTGCGGGAACGGTCTTTAGGTCTAGACACGGGCGTTCGGCGTGAGCAGGCGAGGAACGGAATGGGCTCGATGCAGCTGGTTGAGTTGGATACGAAGCGCGGAGTGCGTGTGGTAGACGAGGCAGCAACCGAGTGGAATTCTCGCTTTGCTGCGCTCGCCGAAGAGCATGGGCGGCTGCTCTTCCGCATTGCGCATGGACTGCTCCGCAACGCGCACGACGCCGAAGACGCTGTGCAGGAGGCGCTGCTGCGGGTGTACAAGTCAGGCCTTCGCGTAGATGGGCATGCCGGGCTGCGCGACGACTGCGAACCCGAAATCGCCAATGAGAAGGCCTACCTCGCGCGCACAGTGTGGCGCGCGGGGCTGGACATCGCGGCACGAAGGCCGAAGCGGACGGAGTCGTTTGAGAGCGACGATGGCGCCGGCCCGCTCCGCGAGTTCGCGGCCGCGGGAAGATCCGCCGAGGAAGAGCTTGCTGCAGGCGATGAGCGTGCGCTGCTGCGCCGTCTGATCGATGCATTGCCTGAAGAGCTGCGCCAGCCGCTAGTGCTCTCCGCGATTGAAGAGATGACCTCGCGCGAGGTGGCGGCGGCCCTGGGCATTCCCGAAGGCACAGTGCGGACGCGCGTGATGCGCGCGCGGACGGAGCTAAGAAAGAGATTCGCGGCGATGAAAGCAAAGACAAAGACGACCGCGGATCGCGGGGAAAGAAAAGCAACCACGGATTTGCACGGATAGACACGGATCGGGCTTGAGACCCGACAGGAGATGCGATTCAGAGGGCAGGACGAAGATGATGACTGGAATGGATGAGATGAATGTATCGGCGAATGACGAGTTCGATCTGCTGCTGGACGACGTGCTGCGGTCGGTGGCGAATCCCGAGGTGCCGGCGCGCGTGCGGGTGCAGACACGCGTGTGGGTGCGGGAGATGACTGCCGGAGCAGACACGACTGGCTATCCCACGTCTCAAAAGCGAGACGTGGGGCACCCAGTTCTGGTCGTAGCCGATCGGCCTGCCGCGGTCTTCGCGCCGGATGTCTTTCTCGCGAAGATGCAGCCGAAGCGCAGCGCGCGCTCCACCGGATATGCGGTGCTGGCGCATGCGGCGGCGATCCTGCTGGTGTGTCTGGCGGTGTCGGCGCATGTGCGAATGACCCCGCTCACGGAAACGACGCAGATCGATGTGCTGACCACTCCGCCGCCGATCGCGCCCGAGATGCACCGTACCGGCGGCGGAGGAGGGTCGAACGATCATGCGCCGGTCGTCAAAGGCCAGCTGCCGAAGTTCGCACCGGTGCAGATCACGCCGCCGAAGATCCCGGTGGAAGCAAAGATCCGCATGCCCGATCCGGCGATTGAGGCCGTGACGAACATGAAGATGCCGAACCCCGATATGCCAAATCTTGGGATGCCGACCTCAACCAACCTGGGCACGTCGCTGGGCGCGGGCAAAGGCACGGGCATGGGCGACGGCAACGGTCCGGGGCTGGGCAACGGGCGCGGCGGCAACTGGGGCGGCGGCGACGTGAAGAACGTGGGCGGCGGCATCTCCGAGCCGATCGTCACGCACATGGTAGAGCCGGAGTTCAGCGAGGAGGCGCGCCGCGCGAAGTATCCCGGCGACGTGATCGTCAGCCTCATCGTGGACGCGAACGGCATGCCGCAGAACGTGCATGTGCTGCACGGCGTGGGCATGGGTCTGGATGAGAAGGCCGTAGAGGCGGTGAAGGAGTACCGCTTCAAACCGGCGCTCGAAGACGGCAAACCGGTCGCGGTGTATATGAACGTGGATGTGGGTTTCCATATCTACTGAGGGCGGGGCAGCATGGGCTGTGTCAGCGAAAGGCAAAGGCTTAACACGGATGCACCCGGATAGAAGCACGGATTTTCTTAAGCCGTGTCCAATCCAATGCAATCCGTGGTTGCTCTTGGTTGCTTAGTAGAATCGAAGGGCAATGCCGACACGTGTCCGCTCTTATTGCAAGATCAACCTCGGCCTGGCGATTGGGCCGGTGCGGCCGGACGGCTTTCATGGGCTGGCGACGCTCTACCAGACGCTGGCGCTGCATGACGCGGTCACGGTGGAGGCGAAAAGGCTTGGCTCAACTCCCATGTCTCAGAAGCGAGACATGGGGCACCCGCATTCTTCGAGTTCGATCATTTCGCTGACCACGAACCATCCCGGCGTTCCTACGGATGATCGGAATACGGCGTGGAAAATCGTTGCGCTGGCGCTGGAGCGAATGGGAATCGCCGTGGAGGTCAAACTACACATAGAGAAGAACTTACCCGTCCAAGGCGGGATGGGGGCAGGGTCAGCCAATGCGGCGGCGGCGCTGATGGGCCTCGAACGGGAACTCGGGCTGCAGCCAGGCAAGGCCGGAGCCCTGTCAGAGGCCGTCCGGCTGGAGATTGCGGCGACAGTCGGCTCGGACGTGCCTCTGTTTCTGGTTGGCGGAGCTGTTTTAGGGACTGGCCGGGGCGAGATCGTCTCGCCCATGGCGGATCTGCCGGCGGCGCCGTGCGTGGTGGCCGTGCCGGAGGTGGGAGTTTCGACGCCGCGGGCGTTCCAGGAGTGGGATTCGCTGTGCGCTTCCCCCGGGCACATGACCTCAGGGGCTAAAGCCCCGGCCTCAGACAAATCAGCTTACGGCACGGCTGAAGCCGTGCCCTTAACAAGACCACTCGAACTGAGCCAATCTGTGATCGCACCTGCCAGTTCCCGGTTGACCGGGGCTGAGCCGCCCGATAGACTGGAAGCGTTGAGTCACGTCTATGCCTCCGTACTTGGGGCGCCGGCGTCTGACACATCCGGTATCGTTCGTGGCATTCGTCCTGAGAGCAAACAGGGCGACTTTGAGGGCAATGTGCCTCAAGAAGAAAGCGCACAGAACGGTCTGGCCGGGAACCCTCTTCTCGCGCTTGTCCGCACCGGGATCGAAAACGACTTTGAACAGGTCGTCTTTCCTCAGCATCCCTCCTTGCGTGACATCAAGCGTGTGCTTCAGGGTCCTTCGGACCGGCAGGCCGCGATTTATGCGGCACTCTCGGGGTCGGGCTCCGCGCTGTTCGGGCTTTACCGGACGGAGGAGGATGCGGTCGCGGCTCAACAGCGTGTTCAGGACTTTGGCTGCAGGGCAATCGTCACTTGGACCTTGCCAAGGCCCCAGTACTGGGCCACGATGTTCGCAGCGGAGTAGCAGCGGGCTTCAGCCCGCGGTGCAAGAGCAGGGATTTCACCGGGCTTTAGCCCCGGAGATAAGTTTCAGGCAGTACGGCAGGATCGAACGAAGTTTTACTGGGCGATCGACTAATGGTAGGTCAAGTGCCTTTCTGCCGATTGCGGCAAGCCGCAATCGGGGGCGTGAAACGAAGTGCAAGGTCGAACAAGGTTTTACTGGGCGATCGACTAATGGTAGGTCAAGTGCCTTTGACGCACTTTGTCCAGGTTCGAATCCTGGTCGCCCAGCCAAAAAGTCGACGCCGAGCGAGAACGGCGAACATTGCGGAAGCCGATGGATCAAGTCAGCTTCCGCAGGCAGGATAGGGAACTTTTTAGCGGTACCTTTTCGCAAAAGACTGGGTGCCGCACGGAAGTGAACGGATTTTGGATTTTTCGAGAGCGAGAGCGCAGCAACTAATGCGCCGAGTACGTAAGGTTCAGAGTAAAAAGCCGAATCAAGGTTCGGTTTTAGTTTGAAGGGTAAGAGTCTCGAGTATTTCGCAATTTTCTTGATGAAACAGGCGAAGTAAGCGGCGCAGCAACCAAGGCGCCGTTCCAGACCAACGCAGCAGGAATTACTGAGGCCAACCAGCCTGGAGGTTCCATGAGCAACAACGACGCGTCTGCGGTCCTTTCCCCTATTGCAGGTGAGGCTGAGGAGAAAAACGACTCCAAGCCCTCGCCGAAACCCTCCACCGACGGGCAGAAGCTCGATAAATCCGGTTCGGCGGAGGCGAAGCCAGGCGAGCGCCGGAGAACGAACAAGGCCGGCGAGCCGAAGCGCTTCAAGATTTTCTGCGGGTCCGCCAACCGCGCGCTGACCGAGGAGATTTGCAAGTTCGTCGGCGTGCCGCTGGGCGAGTGCCGCCTGCAGCGGTTTGCCGACGGCGAGGTGTACTTCCAGTTGCTGGAGAACGTGCGTGGCGTGGATGTGTTCGTGGTGCAGCCCACGTGCCGGCAGGTGGATGAGCACCTGATGGAGCTGTTGATCATGATCGACGCGCTGAAGCGCGCGTCGGCAGGAAGGATTACCGTGGTGATGCCGTATTACGGCTACGCACGCCAGGACCGCAAAGACCGCCCGCGCGTGGCCATCACGGCCAAGCTGGTGGCCGACCTGCTTTCGACCGCCGGCGCGAACCGCGCGCTGCTCGTCGACCTGCACGCCGCGCAGATCCAGGGCTTCTTCGACATCCCGGTCGACCACCTCTTCGCCAGCCCGGTGCTGGTTGGATATGTGCGGGACCTGAACCTGCCCAACCTCACCGTGGTCTCGCCCGATGCGGGCGGCGTGGAGCGCGCGCGCTTCTTCGCCCGCAAGATGGAAGCGCCGCTGGCGATCGTGGACAAGCGGCGCACGGACATGAACGTCGCCGAAGTAATGAACGTCATTGGCGATGTGCGCGACCGCACCTGCCTCATCCTTGACGACATCATCGACACCGCCGGCACGCTCGTCGGCACAGTCAACGCGCTGTACGAGAAAGGCGCTCGCGAAGTCTACGCCTGCGCGTCGCATCCGGTGCTGTCCGGCCCTGCCGTCGAGCGCATCGCGAACTCGCGGCTCAAAGAGCTGATCGTCACCAACACCATTCCGCTGACGGAAGAGGCAGCAAAGCTGCCGAAAATCAAGGTGCTTTCGATCGCGGGCCTGTTGGGTCGCGCGATTGAAAGCATTCATATGGAGACCAGCGTGAGTACGCTGTTCAACTAAGTTGTCAGTTGTTAGTTCTCAGTTGTCAGTAAGTACGCAGTACAAATCACAAGCGGCAGAGCCGCAAAGGGAGCGAAGAAGGAAGTCGGACGGCTCGCCGTTGGTAACTGACAACTGAGAACTAAGAACTGACAACTGCATTCGTGCCCGAAAGGAAGAAGCAATCATGGCAGCAAGCAACAACATCCCCGCCGTCGTCGCCGAGCCGCGCTCCGGCAAGTTCAACAAGAATGCCGCGCGCCGCGTGCGTGCCGCCGGCCAGATACCCGCCGTCGTCTATGGCGCGGGCAAGGATTCCGTCGCGGTCTCCGTGGACCCGAAGGTCATCACCAAGATCCTGCACTCGGATACAGGACACAACTCCATCTTCGACCTCGACGTGACCGGCTCCGGCACGGTGAAGGCCATGATCGTCGACTGGCAGAATGAGCCGCTGAAGGGCCATCTGCTGCACATCGACCTGAAGCGGATCGCGATGGACAAGGCCATGCGCGTCTCCGTGCCGGTGCAGCTGGTCGGCGTGCCCACGGGCGTCAAGAACCAGGGCGGCATTTTGGACCACGTCATCCGCGAGGTCGAGATCGAGTGCCTCCCGGGCGACATTCCCAGCCATCTCGACGTGGACGTCACCGCGCTCGAGTTCGGCCAGAGCGTACACGTCAGCGATCTGCCGCACTCGGACAAGATCAAATACATCACCGACAGCGAACTGACCGTCGCGCACGTCACCGCGGTCCGCGAAGAGCCGACGGCGGAAGCTGAAACGGCCGCAGCAGAAGCTGCTCCGGCAGAGCCGGAAGTCGCCAAGAAGGGCAAGACAGAAGCTGAAGGCGGCGAAGCTGCTGCTGCCGGCGACAAGGCAAAGAAGTAAAGATTTGCCAGTAAAGTCATTTGTCTTTGCTGTTGTTTCTGAGATAGGGCGGGACTTTAGTCCCGCCGATAGAGAGCACGAAACTCGATGGGGCTTTAGCCCCGGAGAAGTACTAGAAGGAACTACGGCGTGAAGCTGATCATCGGTCTCGGCAATCCTGGAGTCGAGTATCAGTTCACGCCGCACAACGCCGGCTTTCTCGCCATCGATCGCATTGCGGAGTTCTGCAATGTATCGGTCGCGAACCGCCGGGGAAGGGCG